>JADMIO012791389.1_pt1 | contig 29455 bp, 24 predicted proteins | sample 8958161 | NCBI WGS metagenome assembly JADMIO01 (sample SAMN16585339, study PRJNA669376) | soil metagenome | isolation source: Crop rotation soil | place: USA: Cullars Rotation, Alabama | collected 2011 | reverse complement strand
CCCGAGTACGCCTATTTCGGACCCCCTGTCGGAGAGGCACCCCGTCCCCCGGGGCCGCCGGCAGGGGGTCCACCCGCGGGTGGCCCGCCTGGCGGCAGGCCGCCGGGCGGGCCGCCGGGTGCCGGAGCCTTTCCTCCCGGACCGCCGCCGGGCCCGCAGCTGACGCCGCCCTATGCCGCGCGTTTTGCCGAATGGAAAAGGAAGTTCGATACCGATGGCTCCCAGGAGCCTGATACGGTCACGCGTTGCCTGGCATTCGGCATGCCCCGGTTCGGGACCATGCCAATGGAAATCATCCAGACGCCGGGGCAGATCACCATGAACCTGGGCGTCTTGCATGATATCCGGCGCATCTACCTGGATGGCATTGGCCACACCGTCGGTGCGGATCCGAGCTTCAGTGGTGATTCCGTTGGGCACTGGGAAGGCGACACGCTGGTGGTGGAAACCAACAACCTGCGCGCCGGCACAGTGGACCGCAACGGCATCCCGTATTCGGACAAGCTGACGGCCGTGGAAAGGATTCGTCGGGTTAGCCCAACCCGCCTGGAGATAGAGACGACGCTGACGGATCCGGAGGCCTTCGTCGTGCCGTTCACGATGAAGCGGGCCTACGTCCCGATGCCGCGAGGCAGCCGTTTCGAGGAGTACATCTGTGAAAACAACAAGGATCTTTGAGATGTCGCGTACCACGCGCCTGATTGCCGGTTTGCTGGTCACGTCGTGGACGTCGCTGGCCCTGGCGCACCATTCATTTGCCATGTTCGATGCCCGGAAATCCGTATCGCAGAAAGGCGTCGTCAAGGAAGTTCAATGGACGAACCCGCATGTCTGGCTTCATCTCACCGTCCAGGAAAACGGCAAGGAAGTCGTCTATGACTATGAGGGTGCTGCCATCGCCGTGCTCAAGCGCGTGGGCTGGATGAGAGACTCGGTGAAGCCCGGCGATGTGGTCACTGTGGTGGGGCATCCCTACAAGGACGGCCGGCCGGGCGGAAGCATCGAGCACCTGGTGCTGGCTGACGGTCGCAAGCTCGGAACAGGCGATGCAATTCCCGGCGCGCTTGTCGTGCCGACGGCTCAATAGACAAGGAAGAAATCATGCTGCGTTTCAACAAGTATGGCCTGTGGGTCACCGGCCTGGCCGTCGCAGGCGCATCGCTGGTAACGCCTGTCGCGATGGCTGCGGAATCCACAGCTGTTCCGTTCAAGCTCGGAACCTTTCGCGCAGCGGACCGGGAATACCTCGGGCTGGTGCTCAACGATTCGACCATTGTCGATATTCCGGCAGCGAACAAGGCCTGGGAGTCGCGCAATTCCACGGCGCCCAGGTTGCAGATTCCGGGCGACATGAAAGATCTGATTGCGAGGTACAACGCCGACCTGGGGCCGCGGCTGCGCGAGCTGGCCAGATTTGCGGCCGCGAGCGGGCAGGCGTTTTCGCGTCCCGTGGCACAAGTGAAAGTCCTGCCGCCAGTGCGGCCCTCCCTTATCCTGAATGCCGGTGCCAACTACTCGGAACATGCCCAGGGCATCATCGAGCAGGGCGCACGTGAAGCCGCTGCCGCACGCGGTGCGGCACCAGGAGCGGCACCAGGAGCGGCACCAGGTGGGGCACCGGGCGCGGCACCTGCTGGTGCAGCACCCCCCGGCGGTCCGCCGCGGCAAGCCGTCACGTCCATGACAGGCTATTGGGAGCGGCCGCAGGGCGACACGCGCGGGGACAACCCCTATCTGTTCCTGAAATCTCCCACCGCCGTGGTGGGTGCACATGACGACGTCGTGATCCCACGGGGTCGAACCCAGATCGACTGGGAATGCGAATTCGCCGTCGTCGTGGGTCGCAAGGCAAAGAATGTGGCCGTCAAGGATGCCGCCGACTACATCTTCGGGTACTCCATCGAGTTCGACGTCTCCGACCGCGGCGGGCGTGGCGATCGGAAGATGGGGGGCGGGCCGGATTGGCTGGTGCAGAAGAACCACGACACCTTCGCACCGATCGGACCGTACATCGTGCCGAAGGAGTTCATGCCGCAGCCCACGAACATCCGGCATTACTTCACCCTCAACGGCGAGATCAAGCAGGACTCGAATACCTCCCGGATGGACTACAACCTCTGGGACATGCTCGCTTACGCGTCGAACATCATGACTCTTTCACCCGGCGACATGATTGCGCTGGGCAGCCCGGCAGGGACCAATGTCGAGCGCGAAAATCCGCGATGGATGAAGGCCGGCGACGTGGGAGTCTGCGTCGTTGAGGGAGTTGGCGAGCAGCGCCACCGGATAGTCGCGCAGGATTGAGGGGGCCAGGACTGGTTGTCGCCGGTCCTCCAGCGGGCAATACTGCGATGCCCACGCGCGATCCGGTGCGAGATCGCGTGTGGCCAGTAATATGTCGTTTGCCCCGGTCTCCATGGCGGGGCCGGCTATCGACTTTCTCCCACAATTGCAAAATACGCGGTGTCCCCAGCGCCATGAAGCCCAATACTGCTTTCTCCACTGCAGGCCGGTTCCCGCGCGCGAAGCTGTTTGCGCTATTCGTGTCGAGCTTCTTCGCGGGCACGGCCTGTCCGCTGCCGCTGCATGCGGCTGAGCCAATCCCCGCGCCTGGCTCCAGGCTGCCGGCAGTTGCGCCAAAGCTGATCTCGGCTGCGGATGTGTCTGCAGACAAGGTCGGAAGCTCCATTCCCGTTTCCGCCATCGGCGAACCGGTTGGTGCAGTCAATCTGGGTCCCCCGCGCTGGGTAGACAACGCCAATGGCGGGTATGGTCTGGTGGAAGGGCAGATACTGCCGGTCGACCCCCAGGGCAAGCCCATCAATTTCCGCGTCGCACTGCCGGCAAGCTGGGCCCGGCGTGGCCTGCAGCTGGGCGGCGGCGGCATGAACGGCATCATCCCCAACGTGACCGGCCCCGATCTCGTCCAGGGGTTCGCCACCTATGGCAGCGACTCGGGCCATCAGGCAGCAGGCGGCAACGACTGGGCCCTGAATGAAGAGGCCATGAAGAACCTCGGCTACATGCAGATGAAGAAGACGCATGACGCGGCCATGGTGATCATCGAGCGCGTTTACGGAGAACGGCCGCGGTTCAACTACTACATCGGCGGCTCGCAGGGCGGGCGCGAGGCCCTGACTGTCGCCCAGCGGTACCCGGCCGACTACGACGGCATCATCGCCGACGTGCCCATCCTCAGCTTCTCGACCCTGATGCTGGCGCCAGAGCTGATCCGCATCCAGGAAAAGCCGGCGGCCAACTGGGTGCCGGTTGCCAAGACTGCGGCCATCCGTGCCGAGTTCATCCGCCAGGGGGACAAGCTCGACGGGCTTGAGGATGGCGTCATCAACAACTACATGGCGGCGCGCGCGCTGTTCGACATGTCGCAGGGCAGCCGCAAGCGCAACCCCTGGGCGGCCCTGCGGAGCGCCGACGGCAAGGACCCGGATCCATCGGACACCTCTGCGGGCGCCAGGCTTTCCGATGGCCAGATCGCGACGCTCAAGTTCATCTACAGCCGTTACAGATTCTCTGCGCCGCTGGCCAACGGCGTGCGCACCTTCGGCATGTGGGTGCCCAACACCGATCCTTCCGGCAGTGGCCTGCTGGTCAATGCCCGTTATCGCGGCCAGGAGGGTGCGGCACCAGAGGCGCCCCCGCACACCCACCTCGGCATCGCTGGCGTGACCGGATTCCTGATGAAGGATCTGTCCGCGAACCCCCTGGATTACGTCGAAGGCGGCAAGTGGAACACGCGGCGCAAGGAAATCTCGCAGTGGCTCGATGCGACCAATCCTGATCTCTCGGCCTTCTACAAGCGGGGCGGCAAGATGATCGTCACCATCGGCACCAACGACACGCTGGCATCTCCCGGCGCACAGCTGGACTACTACCAGTCGTTGCTCGACAAGATGGGCCGCAAGAAGGTGGACGCCTTTGCGCGCCTGTTCGTCCTGCCCCAGACCGGCCATGGACTCAGTGGCAGCAGTCACGCAACCGATGGAGCGGGCAGGGCAGTGGCGCGTTTCGCGATCCCCAATCAGTACGACAAGCGTGGCACCCTCATCGCCTGGGTCGAGCAGAATCAGCCGCCCGCGAAGACGCTTCTGGTGAAGGCTGGCGACCGCTCCCTCCCGCTCTGTTCCTATCCGGCCTATCCACGGTACGTCGGCGTTGCGCCGCAGTCCGCCGACTCCTACCAGTGCGCGGCGCCATGAACACTTTCCGGAGTTTCTCCACCGGGCCGATGCTGCTGATCGCGGCGCTCCTTGGCGCCTGTGCAAACATGGCAAGCACCTCCTCGAGTACGGCGAAGGTGTTGCTGCCGAGTCCGGCGTGGGATTGCGGCATGGCGGAGGGAATCCCGAAGCCGGAACTCGGTGTCCTCGTGCTCGAGGCTGAGGTGCAGCTGGACGCTATCTACGATGTGGGCCGCACGCCTTACGGGCTGCGACAGGCGACCGTCACGCAGGCGGGTACCGCCAGGGGGCCCAAAATCCAGGCAGCCGTGCTGGCAGGTGGCCTGGACTTCCAGCTGACGCTACCCAACGGCGTTCTCGAGGTGGAGCAGATCCTGGTGCTGCGCACCAGCGATGATCGTTACGTCATCATGCGCAACGCGGGCACCGGCCCCGGTCCTGGTGACCTGCGTGTGGTCTATGACTTCGAAGCCTCGACCACGGGCGAATATGCCTGGCTCAATACCGGCAAGTATGTCGGCCGGCGTGTCATCGACGCCGCTGCAAAAGTCATGCGACTTTCCATCTACGAAGTCTCTGCCGCCGCTACCGCCGCGGCAGCGGGCAGCGTTCCGATCAGGAAGCCCGCTGATCTGCCGCCGCAGCCCTGGGACTACCGTCATGCCCTGCCTGGCGAACAGCGCGGCGAGATGATCCTCACCGAGGCCGTGGCGCTGGGCCGAAGCCAGGGCTTGCAGGCCGGCAAGCGGGGCAATCGCAATGTCATTCCCATCACGGGCGGCACGCTCACCGGGCTGGTCAGCGGCAAGGTGCTGTTCGGTGGGGCGGACTACCAGAGCCTGGGAGGCGGCGGGCCGGCCATCGATGCGCGTTACCTGTGGCAGACAAGCGACGGCGAAGTGATCATCGTCCGCAACACCACCAACGCCGGGATCGGCCTGGTGCCCACCTTCGAGACGCGGGTGGACGGCAAGTATGCCTGGCTCAATTCCGGGAAATATCTGAGCTCCAATCCCGGCATGGGCGCGGGCGGCGTGAGCATCTCCATGTACAGGAGCAGGTGAAGAGACGCCCTCCCGGAGATTCCGCGCCCCTGCGTCTACCTGGCGTAGTTCTCGGCGAAGGACGGATCGCAGTCGTAGGCATGCACGTGGTCGCCCTGCACGCGGTTCCAGGTGATGAAGCGGACCCCCTTGTTCAGCAGCATCTCCGGGTCCTCGAACTCCTGCGTGGCCAGCAGCTTCTTGCCATCGGCTGACAGCTTGAAGCGCTCGATGACATGCACCTTGTCACTGTGCGAGAGGCCGTTGTTGGTGATGGTGGCTTCCTTGAGGTGAATCGTATCGACGACGAGCGTATCGCCTTCCCAGTGCCCGATGGAATCACCGACCTTCGTCACCGGGCCGTCGGCGCCGAGATGCTTGCGGCCGTCCGTGAAGATCACCCGTGCCATGTCGAAGTATTCAAGCCGGATCACCGTCATTTCGGTGCCCTGGAATATCTCGATGGGGAAGGGCCCCTGCATTGCATAGACGATCGAGGGAATCCGGCAGGCATTGGCGACGCTCATGTCGTCCTTGCTGTCCCAGGATTTGACGGCGGCCTCGGCGGCCGGAGTGAGTTTCAGGCCGCCGAACTCCATGAGCGGGAATTCAACTGCGCCGGTGTCCTTGAGGATCACAGTGCCGGGCGAGATCTTCGCCTTCAGCGCCGGATCCTCGATCGGTGCGCCGCCCGCCAGCATCCAGAAGCCCGACAGGTCGGGCCGCGCGGGCGCCGCTGCTACAGCCGTGGCGGCCCATGTGCCGCAGAGCAGCAGCGCTGGCCCGAGGCAGAGGGCAACACGCGCCATGCAGCGCCGTGCAGGCGTGCTCATCGGACCTCCATCGATTCGAATGGCACCCCTACCGGCGTGCCATCGGCCCGCGTCACCTTGCGCATGCGCATGTAACGCGACCCGTCGCGCGCCTGCCAGCCTTCGATGTTGATCTCGTCGCCGGCCTTCAGGCTGTCCTTCTTCCAGCCGCGCCGCTCCAGGATGGAAGGAGAATTCGTCTCGGCCTTCCATTCCACCGTGGCACCGGACTTGTCCTTCACGTTCAGCCGGATGACGCCATGCGGATTCCGGAAGCTGAATTCGGTGACCACGCCCCGCACTGAAACGACGCCCTGTTCGTTATCGAAGAAGACCGCAAAGGAATGATGCGCAGCGGCGGGCACGCCGGCCAGCACCCCGGATATTGCCATGAGGGCCCCGGTGACCCTGATTGCGATTCTCATGTGCGTCTTCTCCCGCCAGGTCGATACGGCAATCGTACATCACCGGGAATGCCGCATGTTCTGCGGCACTCCTGCCAGCTACGGGACCCGGGAAGTGTATGCCCGACTCAGAATGCGTAGGAGGCGCTCAGGGAAAGGGCCATGGGACGTGCATTGACGATTTCGGCATAGCCCGATGATGTCGTCAGGGACGAGGTGCCAGCCACCCGGTACAGTTTGTCCCCCAGATTCTGTCCGTTGAGCGCCAGGCGCCACTTCGAATCGGGTGAGACAACGGTCAGCGAGGCGTTCCAGATCGTGACCCCACCCGTCTGCGCGACCTCCACCGAATTGCCGGCGTCGAAGAACTGGGAGCCGGTGTAGCTGGTGTCCAGGCGCGGCGTTACGGTCCAGCCGCTGCTCAGCGGGAAACCATACGAGATGCCCACGTGCGTAGTCCATTCGGGCGTAAACGGCAGGCGGCTCGACAGTGTGGCAGTGGCAGTCGGAGATACCGTGCCGAAGGGTGGGGGCGGGGTGATGCTGTCGAAACCCGATTCGAGGTACCCGGCGCTGGCGTCGATCTGGAGCCGGCTGACCGGCGCCCAGGCGATTTCAAGTTCGCCGCCCTCGATCGTGGCCTTGCCGGCATTGAACAGCAGCGGGACCACGCCGAGGCGGTAGGTCATCTGGATGTCGTCGTAGTCCGTGGTGAACAGTGCGGCGTTGACGCGCAGGCCCGGCATCGGGTTCAGCTTCATGCCGACCTCGATCGTGGTGGCGGTCTCGGCGCCGAAGGAGATAGGCGCATTGCCCGGCGGAGCCGCGTTGTAGCGCTGGTTGAATCCGCCGCTCTTGAATCCTTCGGAGTAGCTCACGTAGGTCATCACCGCCGGATTCCAGCGGTACTGGACGCTCGCGGACGTGGTCGTGTCGGAGAAGTTCAGCTTGAAAGGAGTGGTGCTCAGGAACAGGCATCCTGTCTGTGTCGGCGGTGCGCCATTGAACGGGCACAGTGCCGTCGGCGGCGGGACCGGCTCGGGCTTCGTCACAGGCGAGACATTGAACAGGGTCCCCTGCAGTGACTTGGACTCATCCGTATAGCGGATGCCGCCCGTGGCGCTCAGTGCATCGGTGATCTTGAATGTCCACTCGGTGAACGCCGCCTTTGCGCGGCTGCCCAGAGACACGCGCTGCGTGTCGTAGGAAGTTCCCGGGTTGGAGATCGATACCAGCACGCGGTCGTTCGAGTCCTCGTCGAAGTAATAGGCCCCGACCACGCCGTCGAACCGCTCACCGTCGAATATGGCCTGCAGTTCCTGGCTGAACTGGTCGCTGCTGCTGTGGTAGTCGGTGTGCAGCACGAGCAGCGGCGTGTTGTCCGCGTCGCGGGCGCCGGCCCAGCGCAGTTCGCGATAGGCCGTGATCGACTTGAACGACAGCGCGCCGGTGGCGTCCCATCTGGCTACCAGGGAGGTGCCGCGATTTTCCAGATCGCTGAAGACCGTTGCGGTGCCGCCGTTGGTGAACGGGCCCTTGGCCTGTGCGTCGTTGCCGCATCGCGGATCGGCCAGCGGGCCCACGAGCGTGGGAGGCGGCAATCCGTCCACCACGTTGGGGCAGCCGGCGTTGATGCTTGCTACGCCCACGAAAAGAGCCGCCTCGTTCATCGACTGGAACACGAATGGAGAGCCGTTTTCGTTCTCGCGCGAGGCGTCTGCGCGCAGGGTGAAGGACAGATCCTCGGTGGGCTTGTAGCGTATGGCAAGCTGGCCGTTGAGTGAATTCTCGTCACCCAGGTCGGTGCCGTCGGAAACCCTTGTCACGTACCCATCTCGCTGGCGATAGCCGCCGGAGATGCGTGCGGACCACTTCTCGCCATCGAACAGATCGAAGGCAGCGAAAGCATCGAGCAGGTTGTCCTCGCCGATGGTGGCGCGCAGGGCATTGCCGGCATCTTCGCCCGGACCATTGGTGGTGATCAGCACCGCGCCGCCGATGGTGTTGCGGCCAAACAGCGTTCCCTGGGGTCCGCGCAGCACCTGCGTCGTGGCGATGTCACGCATCTCCATGGCGCCGCCCACAGAGCGGCCCATGTAGACATCGTCGATGTACAGGCCGACGCCTGGATCGACGGCAGGCGTGGCATCGGTCTGGCCGATGCCGCGGATGAACACCTGGGCGGCGGAATTATTGCCAGTCAGCGTGCCATAGCTGTGGAACTGCAGGTTGGGGGCGATCTTGTCGAGGTCCGTGGTGCTGAGGATCTGCATGTTCTCGAGCATGTCGCCGGTGACCACGGTCACGGCGACAGGCGTGTCCTGCAGGCTCTCCTCGCGTCGCCGCGCCGTGACCACGACCTCCTGCAGATCCCCGGGGGCCGCCGCCTGCGAACTTTCGGCAGCGAGCGCAGTGCCTGTTCCGGCGGTGAAGAGGCCGAATACGCCCAGGCCGGTCAGGGCGCAATGGAGTCCGGGACGAAAGGCAGTGCGGGAGATGAGCATGTTGACCCTCGACAGTTGCATCCGTGCATGCATTCCTTCCCGACTGGCGGGATGGATGCACTTTGTATGTACCACATACTAAGTGCATTGAATGCGCGACGACAAGACACTAGATTCGGGTGATACCCATAAGGAAATACATGGCATCCCGAAGACTTTCTTCCCGTGCCGCATCAGTTGCCGCGACAACTCGTCACGCGCTCGACTATTCGGGGCTGGATGAGTTGCTCGGTTATCGCCTGCGACGCGCGCAGGGTGCAGTCCATCGCGACTACATGACCACTCTGGGTTCGTTGAAGCTGACCCAGAAGCAGACGGCCGTGATGTGGCTGGTGCAGGGCAATCCGGGCATCGCCCAGGGTGCCATCGGAAATGCGCTCGGCATGGACCGGGCAACGATGATGGCGCTGGTCGACCGGCTCGAGGCTCGCGGACTGTTGCGTCGCAGCCGCTCACGCATCGATGCGCGGCGCCGTGAACTGCATGCCACGCCCGCCGGCCTGCAGCTGCTGGAACTGGTGCGTGACCGCATCGGCCGGCACGAGGCCCGCATCAAGCAGGAGTTCAACCCCGCTGAACTGCGCACACTGCAGCGGCTGCTGCAGCGCCTTCAGAGTCTGGAGGGCTAGGCGCTTGCCATGCTCCCCGGGAAGCTCATGGGATCAACACTACCGCGACGTGGCGGCTGCACCAGCGGGTTGAGCGGGCCTGGTCAGCTGTCGTGCCACGAGCCATTCGTACAGGCGGTCCTTCCAGCCGTCCACAGGCAGGCCGCGGGGCGTCATGCCGAAGCCGGCACTGACCTGGTCGTAGACATGAATCTCGGCCGGTTTGCCCGCTGCTTTCCACGCTGCGAACAGCGCCAGGCAGCCACTGGTGACATTGAAATGCGTGGCGCCCACCGCGATGAACAGTGGCGGCGCATGATCCGGCACGTTTACGTCCATCAGCGAAGGACCGTACAACGAGACCAGGAAATCCGGCGACGCATCGGAGCGCGGGGCCAGCGCCGTACCCACGCCCACGCCGCCGCCTGCCGAGAAACCCACGATGCCGACGCGCGCCGGATCAATCTGCCAGGCCACGGCATTGCTGCGCACCAGCCGCAGCGCGGCCTGTGCATCGGCGATGGCCATGTGCTGCACCTCGGTGAGCGCCGCATCGTCTGGCGCGGGATTGGCGTTGGCATTGCGGATGACCAGTTCCTGGCGCGGAGTGCCTGGTGGTGCCGCCATGCCGGGAGGCGCCGTGCCGCGCGCGCCCGGAGCCTGCTGCAGAGTCCGGTACTTGAGCACGAAGGCGGCGATGCCCTTTGTGTTGAGCCAGCGCGCGACCCTGGTGCCTTCATTGTCCATGCCGAGTATGCGCAGCGCGCCGCCGGGTGCGATGACTGCCGCGGAGCCGTTGGCGATGCCCGGCTCCGGCAGGAACACCGCCAGCGTCGGTTCGCTGACATTGGCGACGATTCGGTCACCCGAGGCCGAGACGGTGGTCGACTCCGGCACCATCCACTGCTCGCTTCCCGGTGCCTTGCCCGGCCACAGCCGCAGTTCGGTGCCTGCCGCTGGCCGTTGCGACGGCGGCTGCGCACCCATGGTCACAGAAGCCGCGGCCATTGCCATCGTCATCATGGCGATCAAGCGCAAGCGCGCTCTCATGGCTGGCTCCCGCTGCCAGTGCGGCTCAATGCGTCGAAGAATTCGAACACCCGTGGCCAGACCATGGGGACCATGCTGCCGTGATTGCCGTCGACTTCGACGTATTCGAAGTGGAATTTTCCCGCGCGCAGATACTGCGCCAGTGCGCGGCTTCCGGCGAGCGAAGGCGTGGCGCCGGTGCCCTCGGTCATCAGGATGGGCAAATCACGGATGCGGTCGAACGGATAAGAGGTCGCGTCGATGAAAGGACCGGACATCGGTGCCACCGCACGCCATCGGTCGGGGTAACGCGCCGCCAGATGCCACACGCCACCGCTGCCCATGGAATGGCCGGCAAGGAAGGTGCGCGAGCGGTCTGCGCCGTATTCTTCGGTGACGAGATCGAGGACGGTGATGACCTCCAGCTCGCTGAGGTTCAGTTCGCGGCGGCGCTCCGGGGTCACTGCGGCCCGCTGCGCAGCGGCGAGTACCGATTGACCGAACACCGCAGGCAGTCGCAGGGGATTGCCATAGGCACCCAGGGGCGCGAAGCCCAGCGGCGAGACCAGGATGAAGCCATGCTGCTCGGCGAGCTTGCGCGCCAGGCCGTCCGCCATGTCGAGGTAGGTACGTTCGTTGGCGCCTGCGCCGTGCAGGAACAGCATGATGGGCAGCGAGCGCTTGCCGTCCCATGTCGTCGGCACGTAGATACGGTAGGGCATCTGCTGGCCCGTCGGCGCAAAGAGGTATTCGCGCTGCTGGTCTCCCGTGGCGCGCCTTGCCGGTGGCGATTGCGCTTGGGCGTGGCCGACCATGGCGGCAGCCAGTAGCAGCAGGGTGAGCAGCAGCGTCGGTCGGGTCAATGTCCGGTTATGGTTCACGATGTCTTCCCCAGCGCATTGACGGCTTCCTTCGAGAAGCCGGCCACGGCCTTGTAACGCGCCGCAATGCCCTCCAGCTCACCCGCGGCGAACACATCCTCGACCCGGACAAATCCCTGTGGAGCCCGCTCCTCGGCGATCTGCATGCACTGCTCCGGGCCATTGCCTCGATTGGCGAGCACGATGGAGGCCGTGGCCGGCAGGCGGGATTTCTCGTAGGCTGCCAGCGCGGCGATGGCGTCTGGCGTTGCCGCGAGGCTCCTCGTCAGCATGTCCACATCGAGAATGGCCTGGCTGGCGCCATTGGAGCCGATGGGATACATGGGATGCGCCGCATCGCCCAGCAGTGTCGTGGCGCCGAATGACCAGGCGGGCAGGGGATCCCGGTCCACCAGGGGAAATTCGTATACGCGCTCGGCGCTGGCGATCAGCTGCGGTATGTCGAGCCAGTCGAAGCGCCAGTCGGCAAAGCGCGCTGCGAATACGCCGCGGTCGACCTCCTTGTTCCAGTCTTCGCGCCCCGGCATCTGGTCCACGGTCAGTTCCGCGATCCAGTTGATGGTCTGCAGGCCATCCTCGCCGACGCCCGTGATGGGGTAGGCCACGAATTTGTGATGCTGGTTCCCGGCCATGATCATGCTGGCACCGCTCAGGTAGGGTTTGGCGCGGCTGGTCGCTCGCCACAGGATTCGTCCCCCGTAGCGTGGCAGGTCTTCCAGGGGGTAGCGCAGATGGCGGAGGGCCGAATGAATACCATCCGCACCGACCAGCAGATCCGCAGAGACTGCGACGGTGGAACCTGTGCCGGTGACAAACCGGGCGACAACCGGCGCATCGCCTTCCAGGGACGCCAGGCGGTGGCCGGTGTGGATGCGGGCCGGACCCAGGCGCTGCTGCAGCTCGGCGAACAGTTCCATTTGCAGCACACCGCGATGGATCGAAACCTGCGGCACCGGGTAGCCGGCAAATTTGCCACGTGGTTCCCCCCAGATGCGCTGTCCGTGCCGGTTGAAATACACCAGCTCGCGCGTGGCGACGCCCAGCGATTCAAGCCTGCGGCTCATTCCCAGTCGTTCCAGGACCTGGATGGCATGTGGCAGCAGGTTGATGCCTACCCCCAGCGGGCTGAGTGCCGCCACGGATTCGTAGACGTCCACTTCATGTCCCAGTTCGGCCAGACTCAGGGCCGCGACACATCCGCCGATGCCGGCGCCAACGATGCAGATTTTCACAGGATATTGTTCTTGTAGGGGCAGGGTTGCGACGGTGAGTGAATAGCGTAGCAGGCCATGGCCCTGTGCTGCTGCGCCTCTGTTGCCTGCCAGCGCAGCGAGCGCCGGGCAGCTATCGGTGGGCATCGTCCGCTTCCTTGCCGAAAATGCCCGCAGGCACCAGACAGATGTACATTTGGCCAAAGAGGAGATATGCCGTGTCGCGCAGTTCATCGTTTCCCTGTTGGATAGCGTGTGTATTGCCGCTGGCCCAGGCTTGGGCGGCGCAGGCGCCTGCCTCGCAGACGCCGGGTGAGAAGAGTTGCACTGCGCTGGGGGGTCTCTCCGCGCCCGGCTATCAGGTCGAGACAGCCGAATGGGTGCCCGCGTCGAATCAACCCGCCGGCCCGGGCGGTGTCACGGTGGCGGTGCCGGCACACTGCCTGTTCCGGGTCACGATCGGTGCCCGCCCTTCGGGAATCGAAGGCATGCGCTACGGTACCGGCATCGAATTGCGCCTGCCAGCGGTATGGAACCAGCGGTTGCTGTTCCAGGGGGGTGGCGGGCTCAATGGCGTGCTGAATCCGGCTTTCGGCAATGTGTCCGGATTCCCGTCCGCACTTGCGCGTGGTTTCGCCGTCGTTTCAACCGACAGTGGTCACCGCGGGCGCAATTCCATCGACACGCGCTTCGGCGTGGACCAGCAGGCGAAGCTGGACTTCGCCTATCAGGCCGTGGAGCGCACGACCCGGGAAGCCAAAGGCCTGCTGCAGCGCTACTACGGACGCAAGCCGGAATACTCCTATTACATGGGCTGCTCGACCGGTGGCCGTGAGGCCATGATGGCCGCACAGCGCCTGCCGCTGGAGTTCGATGGTGTGGTGGCGGGCAACCCCTCCTTCAATCTGACCCGCGTCGCGATGAACCAGGTCTGGAGCCTGCAGACGGTCAACCGCATCGCGCCGCGCGATGCGCAGGGCCGACCGCTGCTCGACCAGGCCTTCACTGATGTTCAACTCAAGGCGGTTGCAGAGGCCGTGCTGCAGCAGTGCGATGCACTGGACGGCCTGCGCGATGGCATGGTCAATGATTTCAAGGCCTGCCGGTTCGATCCGCGCAATCAGGTATGCAAGGCTGGGGATGCGGGCAACGGCCAGTGCCTGAGTGCCGCGCAGGCCGACGGACTGCAGGCCATCATGGGAGGTGCGCGCAATTCGCGCGGCGAATCGCTGTACGGCAGTTTTCCCTACGACACTGGAATTGCCGCGCCGGCCTGGCGTTCCATGCATCTGGGGACGTCCACCAGTGCACCTGCGAATGCCTCCCTGGGCCGCGACACGCTGCGGGAATTCTCGATCTCGCCGCCCGATACTGCGCTCGATCCACTGAAGTTCGATTTCGATCGTGATCCGGGGCGCACGGAAGAGACAGCGGCCATCAACGACGCCGTGGCAACCCTGCTCAGTTCGTTCGCGGCCCATAACGGCAGGATGATCGTGTTTCACGGCCTGTCCGATCAGGCCATGGCAACGGGCGCGCTGACGGCGTGGTACGAGCGCCTGTCGCCACGTACGGCTTCGGGTCCACAGGACTGGGCACGCCTGTTCCTGATTCCAGGCATGACCCATTGTGCTGGCGGCCAGTCCACCGACCAGTTCGACATGCTCACGGCGATCCAGGAGTGGGTCGAGAAGAACCGCGCGCCCGATCGCGTCATTGCATCTGGTCGCGCATTTCCCGACACCACGCGACCGCTCTGTCCCTATCCCAGGGTGGCGCGCTACGACGGCGGCGATGCGAAAGCCGCAGCCAGCTTCTCCTGCCGTTAAGGCAGGGCTGGAATCACATCCGTTCCATCCACACGGACAACAGCTCGATCCAGTGCGCCGAGGGCGTGCCGGGCCGCCCGATACCGAATGCGTGCCCGCCTTCCTGCAGCAGGTGGGCCTCTACCGGCCGTCGGGCTGTGCGCATCGCGTCCACCATGCGCAGGCTGTTGTCGATGGGGACGGCGGTGTCGTCGAAGGCATGCACCAGGAACAGCGGCGGTGTGGCTGCATCCACGTGCAGTTCTGCTGAGCGACGGTCGATGGCGGTCGGGGTGGGGTCTTCACCCAGCAGCAGGCGCCGCGACAGCTCGTGCGTCCACGGATCCCGCAGCGTGATCACCGGATAGATCAGGCCCGCGGCAAAGGGGCGTGGATCCAGCGCGTCGGCGGCGTCGACTGGTGCATAAACCCTTTCGGCGTGACGTGTGGCAAGCGTCGCGGCCAGATGTCCCCCGGCCGAAAAACCCAGCGCTGCGACTTTCACCGGGTCGAGGCCGTACGCGCCGGCACGGGCGCGGATGATGCGCATCGCACGCTGCGCATCCTGCAGCGGAACGTCACTGCGTGCAGCCCAGCCTTCACCGGGCAAACGATAAGTGAGCACAAACACCGTCCAGCCCTGCCGCGTGAGCAGCGGCGCCAGCTCGGCGCCTTCATTCACCACCGAAACGAACCAGTAGGCACCGCCCGGCATGACCAGCAGCGAGCGGCCGTTTGGACGCGGGGGACGGAATACATGGAGTTCGGGCATCGCAACCGCGCGGCGATAGGAAGCGGGCCAGTCGGCGGGCGGTGTCGGTGGTCTGAACGAACTGACGCCGGGCGGCTGACCGGGCCAGAGCGCCACTCGCGGTGCCGAACGCCAGTTATCGGGAACCGGAATGGCCGGTGGCGCCGGTGGTTCGGCACTGAAGCCTGCCTTCACACCACTGAGAAGCAGGGCACCACCCAGGGCCAGCGCCTGCCTGCGATCGAATTCCTGCTTCGCGAAGTCACGCGCCATGCTGGATGCCGCTCCCTTTGCTGTCGTCAGCCCGCGCGTGACCTGCGCGGGCGGGGCACCGGATCTGCGCCGCGCTGCGGGCCGCGAATCGAGGGCAGCGCACGGTAGTGTTCGCGCAGGCTCGACGCGCGTACGACCAGTTCGGTGGGAACAATCACGGTTGATCCCGGTTGCTGGCGGATGGCGCGCATCAGGTTTTCAACCAGCAGCCTGGCTCCCACCTGGCAGTTCTGGCGGATGGTCGTCAGCGGGGGTGTGGTGTAAGCGGCGAAAGGGATGTCATCGAAGCCGACGATGGCCACATCCGCGGGAACCTTGCGGCCGCGCTCGGCCAATGCCCGCATGGCGTTGATGGCAAACACATCCGAGCAGGCGACGATTCCGTCGAACTCGACCTCGGCGCCGGCCAGCGAGGCGACTGCGTGGTAAGCGGAGTCACTGCCAAACCGCACCGGCACTTCCAGTTGCGCGCTCTGCTCGATGCCCGCCTCGCGCAGAGCGCGGCGGTAGCCGCTGAGGCGAGCGGCCACTTCGGGAGCGCCGCCGTCTCCGAGGAACACGATTCGCCGGCAGCCCTGGGAGATCAGATGCGTCGCGGCATCGAATCCTCCCGCCTCGTTGTCCGAGCCCACCGATACATAGCGTTGGTCCGGCAGGCGCGCACCCCAGACCACCAGCGGAAATCCCTGTGTGGCGATCCTGTTCAGTGATTCGTGGTGCAGGCTCTGGCCGACTACGATCACTCCATCGGCGCGTCGGCCGCGCGCGATCGTGGAAATCCACTCCGCCGGATCCTCCGTCACCTTGCTGAGCAGCAGGCTGTAGCCGCTGGCAGTGAGTTCATCGGCGATGGCGCCGAGGATCTCCAGGAAGAAAGGGTCGGAAAGGCTCTGGCGCGCGGCATGGGCCAGCGGGATCACCACGCCGATCGTGCGCGTCAGGCCAGTGCGCAGACTGCTGCCCGCAGCATCCACCCGGTAGTCGAGCTTCTCGGCCGCCTGGCGGACGAGGCGGCGCGTCTCCTCCGAGATCAGCGGGCTGCCCGAAAGCGCGCGCGAAACCGTGGACAGCGACACGCCTGCGCGTCGCGCCACTTCGGCCATGCTGCTATGGGTGCGTCTCTTGCCTCGCATCAGGTGCCAGCGTACCTCAGCAGCTGGAAATGTGGGATGTGCGGACCGGGCGTGCACTGCAAGTAGTGCTCCGCGCTGCGCAGGTCCACCTGCAGCCGGGCTTCTGCGTCGCCCTGGCGCCAGAGCAGGGCAAGAGTCCCTTCCGCGGAAGGCAGCAAGGTGAATTCGCCACCAAAGGCCGGATGGGAGTTGCGCAGCCGGATCAGCTCACACAGGTCTTTGACAACTGGCCGCTCCAGCGCCTCTGCGACTTCGCCACGCGTGTAGTAGCGACGATTGATGTCCCGGCCTACGCCAGTGCGCGTCAGCAATGCCAGGTCGTTGCGGCCCGCGAGCAAGCCGACGTAGTAGACCTGCGGCACGCCGGGGAGGAAGAACTGGATGGCACGCGCCAGCAGGTAGCGCAGGTCGTCCCGGCCCATGGCATCGTAGAACGTGCAGTTCACCTGGTAGAGGTCGAGGTTGGAAGCCGCCGCGCCGGTGGCGCGAAGACTCTCGCCGCGGCTGTTCTCGTGAATGCGACGTACGAGGGCATCGATCCCCTCGTCCGGGATGAGGCCGGGATGTGCTGCCGGATCGACGGGGTCGGCGGCTGCATCGATCACGCCGATGCCGTCGTGGGTGTCGAGGACGGTGAGCGAATTCACCGGGCGTATTTCAATCCATTGCCTGAGGTGCCGGGACGTGCCCGTCGAAAAGGCGTGCAGCACCAGTGGCGGCAGCGCGAAGTCATAGACCCGGTCGACGTGACGCGCGATTTCGATCTGCTCCCGGTGGTGGGAGTGGATCTCGACCAGTACCTCGAGGCCCAGTGCCGCGGCACGCGCCGCCAGCGAGCGGATGAACTCGTAGGTTTCCGCGATCATGAAGCAGCTCGAGCCGGCGCGTTTGACGGCATACCCGACGGCGTCCAGCCGGATCATGCGCACGGCATTGGCTGAGAGGATCTGCAGGACACTGTCCAGGTAGGCCAGTCCTTCGGGATGCGAGAGGTCGATATCCAGCTGGTCCGGCGTGAACGTTGTCCAGAACAGCTGGCGCGACCCGTCGGCGAGTTCGATCGGCGTGAACGGAAGGCCGGGGCGCGGCCGGTAGATCGCCAACAGCTGGGCCTGCGTCGCTCCGCCAGGAAACACGCTGCCGAAGGTGAGGAAGAGGCCGGCGTACGGGCTTCGCCCGGCATGAGCCGTGTAGTCGAGGAACTGCGGCGACCTGGTGGATATATGGTTGACGATGACATCGGCCATCACGTCGACGTCTGCCGCCAGATCGCGCACGTCTTTCCAGCTGCCCAGACGGGGATCCACCTCGGTGTGATCGATGGGATCGAAGCCCGCGTCAGCACCATCAATGGGATGGAAGAACGGCAGCACGTGCACGCCGCCGAACAGGCCGCGAAACGGGCCGGCGAGCAGTTCACGCAGCCCCTGCAGGGTGCCACCGAGCCGGTCGGCATAGCAGATCAGCTGAACGGAGTTCTTCATGCGACCAGATCAGCGGCCTGCAGTCGGCGGCGGGCCGGATTGGCCAGCCAGTTGTAGACCAGGCCGGCGAACAGCAGGAAGGCGAACAGTGTCGCCAGCACGAAGCCAGCGCGCGGGCTGCCCGCGGCATCGCTGGCCGCACCCATTGCCAGGGGCCCAAGTGCGGCTGCCAGCGCAGTGAAAAACAGCACGACGCCCGCGATGCTGCCGTGTTGATGGCGAGGAAAGCAGCTGATCGCCTTGGAATTCAGGGTCGGGTAGACGACGGACATGAACAGGCCGGACAGTGGCAGCAGCCACGCCGCCGCCTCGACGCCGCCAGCCAGCGACCCCGCAAAGCAGGCGAAGACTAGTCCGCCGACCAGGGCCAGCACCGCACTCCAGGGGGCGCGCTCCAGCAGCCATGCGCCGAGGAACCGACCGAGCGCCCGAAGCACGAAGAACAGTGTGAGCGCGGACGCGGCCAGCCAGCCCCAGGAACCGGCATAGGACTGCAGCCAGGTGGGCATCCAAACGTAGATCGCCACCTCTGCGGCGACGTACAGCATCACCAGCAGGGAAAAGCCGATGGCTGCAGGATCACGCATGACGCGCAGCATCTGGCGCAGATCCGGCCGCTGCATCGGGGCGCGTGTGGCCGGATAGCGCGCGCGCGCCGCCATGATCACGAGGCCGGCGCAGATCGCCGCGGCGAAGAGGTAGAGCCACTTCCACGACAGGCCGCGCGCCAGCAGGACTGCCACGATCGCCGGCCCGACGATGGCTCCGACGGCGAAGAATCCCTCGACGTTGTTCATCAGGCGCGTATGGGCGGAATTCGACGGTGTGATGTCGCCGATCAGTGCCAGCGCGCCGGTCTTGAACACGCTGATGCCGAGACCTGAAACCGTCAGCAGCGCCACGAGCATCGCGTATTGCCCGCTGATCGCCACCAGCAGCGAGGCAAGGCCGTAGAGCGCGAGACCAAGGACGATGGTCAGCTTGCGGCCGATACGGTCGGCGAGAAATCCCAGCAGCAGGGCGCCCGCGGCGATACCCCCCATCGTGGCGTACTGGAACGCGCCTGCCGCCGTCATGCTCAGCCCGTGCTCCTCGATGAGGCGAGGGATCACGCTGCCTACGGCGTCGGTGGTCATCGCGAAGGTGAAGAACATCAGGCAGGTGAGCCAGCGGGCAATGCGGGCATCGCCCGCCTCTGCGAGGTCGTCGCGCGTCATTTCCCCCTCCCGGATCAGTTCGTTGGTATCAAGACGTTTGCATAGGCAGCGGAATGGTCCGCCCATCCACCTGGCGGTGCAACCCGCCACGGGACCGCTTCAGGTACCGATGCGGGCGATTCTCGCAAACGTTTGCATCGAAGGCTATTCTGCGGGCGGCGCGGTGCGCAAGGCAGTTGGCCAATGGCGAGTTCTGCGATGCGCAGCGGGAGTATCGTGTATGCACGGGCAGTAGTTCTGCAGCGGGAGCGAGAGGATGCGTGGCGAGCTGGCTGACAGTCCGATCCCGGCGTTGTATGGCGCAGTGGAGGGCGGAGGGACCAGGTTCGTCTGCGCGGTGGGATCCTCGCCGACGGACATCCTCGACTCCACCTGTGTTCCGACCAGGGACCCGGCGACCACCATGACGGGCTGTCTCGACTTCTTCCGCCGGGCGCAGCAGAGCCACGGCCCGCTCACTGCGCTGGGAGTGGCCTGCTTCGGTCCAATCGGCCTGCGCCCTGGCGCGCCGGATTATGGCCGTGTTCTGGATACGCCCAAGCCTGGCTGGTCCGGTGCGGCGGTCGTCGACACGCTGTCGAAAGGTCTTGGCGTGCAGATCGCGCTGGATACCGATGTGGGTGCGGCTGCATTGGGCGAGTGGCGGCTCGGGGCCGGGCGCGGACTGGGCTCGCTGGCCTATGTCACGGTGGGAACCGGAATCGGTGGGGCGATGGTGCCTCAGGATCCAGCCGGCAGGCTGATGCATGCGGAAATGGGTCATCTGCCCGTGCGGCGCGATCCCCGGGACGCGCGGTTTGCCGGCGTTTGTCCCTTTCACGGCGATTGTCTGGAGGGACTTGCCAGTGGTCCTGCGGTGGAGGGCCGCTGGGGCTGTAATCTCGGCGCATTGCCGGTGGGGCACCCGGGCCGATCCATCATCGCCGGCTATCTGGGGCAGCTCGCCGCATCTGTCGCGCTGATGCTGTCGGCGCAGCGCATCGTATTCGGCGGCGGTGTGATGAGCGGCGCTGCGATGCTGCCACTGGTCCGCGCGGCTGCCCATGCCTGCCTGCAGGACTACCTGTCTCCGCTGAAGACCAGGGAGAGCCTCGAAGAGTATGTCGTTGCTCCCGCGCTGGGAACGCGGAGCGCGATCACGGGTGGCCTGCTGATGGCGCGGGGTTTGTCAGGAGGGGTCCATGTCGATGCATGAAAGATTGCTGGCGGCTGCGCTGGCCGGTTACGCCGGTGCGATTCTGGGTGCAGTGCCTGCGGGACCGGTCGCACCCGTGGGCATGGTCGAGGAGCCGTGCCCTCCGGTCTACGTGATGCCCGACGCGCTGCGCAACGTGCTCAAGGATCTGTTCATCGAACCGCGTGTGCTGCGCGCGGCAGATTTCAGCCGGCTCCCAACCACTCCCGGCTTTGCGGAAATGGAAAAGACCAACCGTGAGCGCGCCGCCACGGACTGGGCCGGCCTGTGCCGGCACCGCATGGCCAATGCGGCGATGGCCCGCGGAGCCGCCAGGGTCGTATTCATTGGCGACTCGATCACCGAGAACTGGTTGATGGCCGACCCGGGTTTCTTCTCGGGCGCCGTCGTGAATCGCGGCATAGGCGCGCAGACTTCCGCGCAGATGCTGCTGCGCTTCCGTGCGGACGTGGTGGCATTGCGGCCGGCCGTGGTGCATATCCTGGCCGGGACCAATGACGTGGCGGGCAACAACGGACCGATCCGTCCCCGGGATTTCCAGAACAACATGGAGTCCATGGTGGAAATCGCGCGGGCGAACGGCATTCGCGTCGTCATCGGCAGCATCCCTCCCGCTGCGGTCTTCAGCTGGCAGCCGGCATTGCAGCCGGCGCCTCGCATCGCCGCACTCAACGCCTGGCTGCGCGACTATGCGGCGCGCAATGGGTTGACCTATGTCGACTACCACGCGGCCTTGCGGGGTGCCGACGGCGAGCTCAAGACCGCCCTGGGAAACGACGGTGTACACCCCAACCGGGACGGCTATGCCGTGATGCGCCGCCTCGCGGAGCGCGCGATCGCCGACTAGTGCGCGGGCTTCACGTGCTTGGGAAAGAAGCGGAACACATCCGGCATGGCGCCCATGATGATGGTGCCATGGTCGAGGCCCGGCTTCTCGATGTACTCGTGCGCCACTCCCAGGCCCTTGAGCTGTTCGCTGAAGCTGCGGGAGCTGGTGATCAGCGAATCCTTGTCGCCCACTGCCAGCAGCAGCGGGACCCTGGTGATCCTTGAATCGGCGGACACCTGCACATTGAACAGCGCCGGCGCCAGCAACGCGACAGCGGCCCAGGTGTCCGGATACTTCTCGGCCAGATGTCGCGCGCCGCCACCGCCCTGTGAGTGGCCCATCAGGTAGATGCGCCGGTCGTCGATGCTGAATTCCTTGCGCACCAGTGCAAGCACGTTCATCACGTCCTTCTCACTGTATTCGGTGACCTTGACGGGGTCGGTCTCCTTCGTGCCACCGACCCATGGCGGCTGCGGTCGCGCCACAGGCGGCGGTGCCACTCCGGGAGCGGCGGGGGGTGCGACCGGACGCGGGCCGGCCTGCACGCCGAATCCGGCACGGTTGTTGTAACCGATGGCCCCGACGAGGATGAAGCCGCCTGCCTCGGCGAGGTCCACTGCCGTGCCGCGCACGAATGTCAGCGTGGTGCCGGTGAAACCGCGCAGGGCAATGATCAGGGGTGCCTTCTCGCCCTTCTTTACCTTCGAGGACACGAACACTGAATAGGGAAGTTCTTCCCCCGTCTCGTTGAAGACGTACTTGCGGATCTCGACTTTGGGTTCCGGGACGACTTCGGACCCGCCGCGTATGCCATCCGGCAGTATCTGCGGCGGTGGTCCGCCCTGGTCTGCCGCGAAGGCGGAGTGCATCCACAGCACTGTGATGCCGAGTGCCATCAAGGAACTGCCAGGTGACTTCATCGTGGATCTCCTTGTGCGGGTGCAAGCATCCCGTGGCGCGCCATGAAGCGCAGTGCCTGGGTCGGCCACTCCTTCACGGTTTCGTCATTCATTCCTGCGGCCATGCCGAACCCATGCGGGCCATTGTCGAGAATGTGCATCTCGGCGGGGACACCTGCCTTCACGCAGGCTTCGTAGAACAGCAGCGAGTTCTTCACGGGGACGAGCCGGTCGTTGGTGCCATGCACCAGGAAGGCGGGCGGCGTATCGGGCGTGACATGCTTCTGCGGTGAAAGCGGCTCGTACAGCGAGGCATTGTCCTGCGTCAGATTCGTGCGTGAACCGCGGTGCGTGACCGCGTCTTCCGTCAGGTCGATCACCGGATACAGCAGCAGCACGAAAGCAGGGCGGGCGCTTTGCGCATCGATGCTGTCCGGCACATAGGGCGGGGCGGGCAGCAGCTTGCTGTCGTGGAGGGTGGCCAGCATCGCCGCCAGATGTCCGCCAGCGGAACCTCCGAGCACTCCGATCCGCTGCGGATCCACGCGAAACTCCCCTGCGCGTGCCTTGATCAGCCGCAGTGCCCGCTGCGCGTCGAGCAGGGTTGTAGGGTAGTGGTAGCGTGGCCCGTGCCGATAACGCAGCACGAATGCCGCGACATTGCTGGAACGAAAGAAGCGCGCGGGCGCAGGACCTTCGCCTGGCACTGTGAGGATCTGGTAGCCGCCTCCTGGCAGAACCAGCACGGCTGCGCCGGTTTCCTTGCCGGCTTCCGGCAGATAGATGTCCAGCGTGGGCTCGGTGGGATCGAGTTCGGTCTCCCGGCCTTCCACGACACCAGGCGTCTTCTCATAGAGCCTGATGCGCGGCACGTCATCGCGAATCGGCCCGGCACCCAGGCCGAAGCCACCGCCGGGTGGACCGGGGGGGCTTGCCCCGGCTTCGGCCGCATGCGCATTGCCGATGACACAAATCAGCAGCGCAGTGATCGTCAAGCCGACGCCGAACCGCATTTCCGCCCCCGTGCAGCCTGCAATTGTGGAGAGGTGCCCTTGTCGCCGCCGACTCTAGCATGGTCACGCAATCGGTTGCATGGCGTGCTGCCGGGCGTATGCTGCGCATAAAGAATGGGGGTCGGAATGCGCAAGCGATGTGTCTGGCGGTGGATGTCGATGGCCTGCATCGCGACGCTCGCCGGCGCTGCCGTAGCGGCAGACGATTGTGGCAGGAAGTGCGAAGGCAACTGGGTTGCGGCCTGGGGCACGGCACAACAGCTGGTGCAGCCGGCCAGGCCGATCCCCGCGGCCCAGACGCCGCCGCCGCGCGTGGCCGGACAGACCGTGCGGATGATCGCGCGTCCCACGGTGTCGGGTTCTGCGCTGCGCGTGGCGCTGTCCAACTCCTTCGGCTTCGCGCCGGTGCGCGTAGACATCGCACAGGTGGCCCGACATGCCGGAGCGGGGGCGATAGTGGAGGGCAGTGGACGTGCGCTGACCTTCGGTGGGCGTCCATGGGTGGTACTGCCGCCGGGCGCACAGGTCTACAGTGATCCGCTGCCTTTCGACGTATCCGCCCAGGCCGATCTCGCGGTGTCGCTCTATCTGGAAGCCGACAGCGGACCGACCACGGCACACCCCATCGGTCTGCGTACGGCGTGGCTGGCTTCGGGCAACCAGGCCGCTGCGGTCAGGTTGCAGGGTGGCACCGCATTTCAGTCCTACCTGTGGCTGGCCGGCATCGAGGTAAGCGCGGCGTCGAAGGCAGCGACCATCGTTGCATTCGGTGATTCCATCACCGACGGGTATTCCACGACTCCGGACGCGGATACATCCTGGCCCTCGATCCTTGCGCGACGGCTGGGAGCACTGCATGGCCAGCCGCCGCGGGCGGTCATCAACATGGGCATTTCGGGGAACCGCGTGCTGCGCGAAGGCGCGGGCTCCAGCGCACTGGCCCGTTTCGACCGTGACGTGCTGGCGCGTCCGGGGGCGCGCTGGGTGCTGCTGCTGGAAGGCATCAACGACATCGGCTTCAGCGCCATTGCGGGGCTCCCGCAAAGCGAGAAGGCGACGGCGGAGGACATCATCGCTGGGTATGGATTGCTGATAGGTCGCGCCCGGATGCACGGACTCACCGTCGTCGGCGGCACGCTGACACCCTTCGAGGGCGTGCCCACCTGGAGCGAGGCAGGCGAACGCATGCGCCAGCAGGTCAACCAGTGGATCCGCAGCAGCCGGGAGTTCGATGCAGTGATAGATTTCGATGCCGCGACGCGCGATCCGGCAGCGCCCACGAAGCTGCGGCGCGAGTACGATTCGGGAGACCACATTCATCCCAACGATGCCGGCAACAAGGCGATGGCGGACGCGATCGACCTGAAACTGTTCCGTTGAAGGAGCCGCGATGAAACTTCTCATGGCCACGGCATTGGCAGGTCTGCTGTTTCTGCCGGCGGCGCGTGCTGCACAGCCCGCCGCCTCCAGCGCACCGTTCCGGGCGGGAGCAGCGCGGATCGACTACACCCCTTCAGCGACGCAGCTGCCGCGCAACTTTGCGGGCGTGCTGGATCCGATCTTCGTGCGCGCCCTGGTGCTGGACAATGGCAGGACGCGTGCCGCGCTGGTCTCCATCGATGCCGGCGCCATTCCCACCGACCTTTTCAACAAGGTCAGCGTCCGTGCCACGCGCGAACTGGGTATTCCGGCAACACAACTGCTGCTGTCGGCCACGCATACGCACAGTGTGCCCTTCCAGCTGGGAGGCGACATCGAGGAGAAGGTTCTGCAGGCGCTGCGCGATTCCGTGGGCCGGCTGCAGCCGGCGCGGCTCGCGTGGGGCACCGGCCTGTCCTTCATCAATGTGAACCGCGACCTTGTCGACCCGGTTACCAACCGGTGGTGGGAGGGGCCCAACTACCAGGGCACTTCCGACAAGACGGTGGCGGTAGTGCGTGTCGAGACGCCAGCCGGTGTACCGATTGCCGTCTACTACAACTATGCCGTGCACGCCGTGCTGACCGGAACACTGGACAAGATCAGCGGCGACATCCCCGGTGCGACGTCGCGCTATGTGGAGGAGACGCTCGGGGGTAATGTTGTGGCACTGTGGTCCAGTGGCGCGGCAGGCGACCAGAATCCCGTGTTCTTCAACCAGACCTACGAGCTGCGGGAGATCCGCATCGCGGATTATGCGAAGCGCGGCGAGGACATCAGCAACGCCATGCCTCCGGGTGGGCAGGGGCTGGATCGCGGCAACCCTCGCGTGCAGCTGCTGATGAAGCAGCAGGAACAGATGACTGTGTCCATGGGCCAGATGCTCGGCGAGGAGATCCTGCACGTGATGCGGGCCTCGCTGGAAAAGGCACCGACGGATGCAACCATCGGCGGCGCCGAGTCGCGGCTCACCTGCCCGGCGCGCAAGCGCACCGATACCGGACGGGCCGGGTTTCCTGGCAATTACGTCGATGCCGGCGAAGTATCCATCCGTGTCGGTGCGCTCCGTATCGGCGACATGTACATCGGCACGGTGGATGGTGAGGTGTACAACGCCATCGCCCAGCGCCTGAAGCGCGAATCGCCTTTCAAGCACACGATGATGTCCACGCTCACCAATGGCTCGGCGCCGACCGGCTACATCCCGAGCGACGATGCCTATGGACGCAATGTGTTCACCGTGCTCAGCTCCCGGCTCAAGCCCGGCTGTGCCGAGGCTGGCATCGTCAATGGAATTCTGGATCTGATGCGCAAACTATGAAAATTCATTCACAAGGAAGGCAGAACATGAATCGCAGGGCACTGACGTTGCTGTCGGCAGTTTTCCTGGCGGGCCTCGGCGGCCTTGCATTGGCGGGCGACGCGCCTCAGGTCAAGGAAGACTTCCGGCCATCGACATTCAATCAGCCGGGCCAGGAATTTCCGCAGGTGAACTCACAGGGCTATGCCCGCTTTCGCATCGTGGCACCTGACGCGAAAAGCGTTTCGGTCAGCCTGGGCCTGGGCGGCGGTGGCGGCACCACTCTCGCCAGGGCGGCGGACGGCGCGTGGACCGGCACCACGGCAGGCCCGCTGGACCAGGGCTTCCACTACTATCACCTCAACGTGGATGGCGGCACGTTCAACGACCCCGGCACGCTGAACTTCTACGGTTCGATCCGCTGGGAAAGCGGCATCGAGATCCCCGCGCATGACCTTGATTTCTACGCGCTGAAGGATGTGCCGCACGGCAAGGTGGAGCAGGTGCTGTTTCCTTCGAAGAGCACGGGCACCGTGCGCCGCGCCTTCGTCTATACGCCACCGGATTACACGAAGAACCGCAGCAAGCGCTACCCGGTGCTGTATCTGCAGCATGGCTGGGGAGAAGACGAAACCGCCTGGAGCAACCAGGGCCACGCCAACCTGATCATGGACAATCTGCTGGCCGAGGGAAAGACGAAGCCTTTCCTGATCGTGATGACCTACGGCATGACCAATGACGTGAAGATCGGCGGCCTCGCCAATTTCGACGTCAACCACTTCCAGCGGGTGCTGGTGGATGAGCTGGTCCCCTACGTCGACGCAAATTTCCGCACGCTTGCCGACCAGCGCCACCGCGCCATGGCCGGCCTGTCCATGGGCGGCATGGAAACCCGCTGGATCACGCTGAAGAAGCTGGACACCTTCTCGCACATCGGCCTTTTCAGCGGTGGCACGATCTCACCGGCTGACGTGCAGGGTGCGCCGGGATTCAAGGACAAGGTCCGGCTGGTGTTCGTCAGCTACGGCAGCCGCGAGCTGGGCGGTACAGGACCCATGCGTGCCGGCAATCCGCAGCAGACGGCGCAGGAACTGAAGCAGGCGGGAATCAACAGCGTGTTCTATGTGTCGCCGGACACCGCGCACGAGTTCCTGTCCTGGCGGCGCAGCCTGCGGGAGTTCGCGCCGCTGTTGTTCCGGGACTGAGGAGCGAATCATGCGGCACCTTGCGCTGATTGCCAGCGTCATGTTGTGGGCTGTCGGCGCCAGCGCCGCAGCTCCAGATACGGTCACAGTCGCGGTCGACGCCACTCAACCCGGTGCGAAGATAAGTCGCCACATCTTCGGCCAGTTCGCCGAGCACCTGGGGCGCGGCATCTACGAGGGAGTGTGGGTAGGCCCGGATTCGCCCATTCCCAACACGCGTGGCATCCGCAACGATGTGGTCGCCGCGCTGCGCGCGCTGAAGGTGCCGAACGTGCGCTGGCCCGGCGGCTGCTTCGCCGACAACTACCACTGGCGCAATGGCATCGGTCCGCGGCGTGCCGTGACGCTGAACCCGGACTGGGGCGGCGTCACGGAGCCCAACACCTTCGGTACGCATGAATTCATGGATTTCATGGCGCAGATCGGCGCCGCGCCCTTCATCTCGGTGAACATCGGTTCGGGCACGCCCCAGGAGTCGGCGGACTGGCTGGAGTACATGACCAGCGCACAGCCGACCACGCTCGCGCTGGAGCGCGCGGCCAACGGGCGCGCGGAACCCTGGCAGGTGCCCATCCTGGGGCTCGGCAACGAGAGCTGGGACTGCGGCGGCAACATGACGCCGGACTACTACGCCAGCCAGATGAAGATCTACAGCCGCTTCGCGCGCAACTTCCATCCGCAGCAGCAGGAAGGCAATCCCATGTTGCGCATCGCGGTGGGCCCGGGCGGCGGCGAGCCGCGCTTCTCGGAATGGACCGAGACCGTGATGAAGGCCTGGAAGGACCGCAAGTGGAGCTGGGACATCGAAGGCATTTCGCTGCACAACTACACCGTCATCGACTGGGACCGGAAGCACGCGGCCACGGGCTTCGGCGCGCAGGAATACGCGGAGATCCTGCAGGCCACGCTGAAGATGGACGGCCTGATCAAACAGCATGTGGCCATCATGGATCGTTACGATCCGCAGAAGAAACTCGCGCTGGCGGTGGACGAGTGGGGCGCCTGGTACGCGCCCGCGCCGGGCAGCAATCCCGGTTTCCTCGTGCAGCAGAACAGCCAGCGTGACGCGGTCCTGGCGGCGGTGAACCTGAATATCTTCGCCCGGCATGCGGACCGCGTGCGCTTTGCCAACATCGCGCAGATGGTCAACGTGCTGCAGGCGATGATCCTCACGGACAAGGAGAAGATGCTCCTTACGCCGACGTATCACGTGTTCCGCATGTACGTCCCGTTCCAGGACGCCACGTTCATTCCGGTAAAGCTGGATGCCGGCGCCTGGACGCAGGGACAGATCACGCTGCCGCGCGTCGATGTCATTGCCGCGCGGGATGCCGCAGGCAGGCTGCTGCTGTCGCTGACAAACCTCGATCCGGTGCGCCCGGCGCGGATCGAAACCAGCCTGAACGGCGCGTCGCTCAGGTCGGTTTCAGGTGAAACGCTGACGGCGGCGCGCGTCGACAGCGTAAACACTTTCGACGCGCCCGGAGCCGTCTCGCCAAAGCCGCTGCGTGCGTCGGTGGAGGCGGGCCGGCTGGTGGTGACTCTGGAACCCAGGTCGGTCAGCGTGCTCGTCCTGCAACCTTGAGGGCGGCGATCTAGGGGATCTTCTTCTTCTCCAGCGTCCACTGCGGATCCTTGCACAGACCGCAGTCCTTGCCGACGAAGCGCGCCTGCGCCGTCTTGTCGCCACGCAGTTGCCACTGCAGCCAGCTCACGGCAACGGACGCGGCAGCGCCACCATTAGGCTGAAAGTACGTGCCGCCATGCCCTGTCTGGATATTCGCAGCCGCGACTGGCACGTGCTCGATGCGCTTGAAATCGTCCATGCCGTTCTTGTAGGCGATATCGGTGCTCCCGCCGAGGATGTACAGAACGGGGGTGTGCAGGGCCAGCAAGGCATCCTTGCTGACATCCATTCCGGAAATCGGGCTGGGTCCGTCGACGAAGATGCCAGTGTTCTGGAACACCACGGCGCTTACACGGGGATCCCTGGCGGCCGTGATGGCCTGCAGGCCACCGCAGCTGAAGCCGGACACGGCTATCTGCTTCGGATCGATCTTCCCGCGATAGGGGCTGTCGCTGCGCCCGTTCTCCTTCAGGGCCCAGTCTATGGCCTCGGTAAGTTGCGCGGCCGTGGTCTTCGGCGGAGGCAGCTGCGCGGGGGCGGTCGCAGGCGCCTGTCCTGCCGCAGGCGCTTGGCCGGCCGCGGCTGCAGCGGGCGGGCGGGGCGGGGGAAAG
>JADMIO010812893.1_pt1 | contig 29456 bp, 24 predicted proteins | sample 8958161 | NCBI WGS metagenome assembly JADMIO01 (sample SAMN16585339, study PRJNA669376) | soil metagenome | isolation source: Crop rotation soil | place: USA: Cullars Rotation, Alabama | collected 2011 | reverse complement strand
GGCGTCCCGCGCCTGCGTCCGGGGGTGGCGGCGAGGACGCCGCCACGACAGCCGCCGGGACGGCGGCGCTCCACTTGGGCTCAATCCTGTTCAACGGCACTCTCCCGCGAAGACGATCGTTAGAACGGCGGCGGAACGCCGGCGTCCCGCGCCTGCGTCCGGGGGTGGCGGCGAGGACGCCGCCACGACAGCCGCCGGGACGGCGGCGCTCCACTTGGGCTCAATCCTGTTCAACGGCACTCTCCCGCGAAGACGATCGTTAGAACGGCGGCGGAACGCCGGCGTCCCGCGCCTGCGTCCGGGGGTGGCGGCGAGGACGCCGCCACGACAGCCGCCGGGACGGCGGCGCTCCCCTTGGACTCAAACCTGTTCAACGGCACTCTCCCGCGAAGACGATCGTTAGTACGGCGGCGGAACGCCGGCGTCCTCGCCGGCTGGCAGGCAGGCGTCCCGCGCCTGCGTCCGGCGGTGGCGGCGAGGACGCCGCCACGACAGCCGCCACGACGGCGGCGCTCCCCTTGGGCTCAATCCTGTTCAACGGCACTCTCCCTCGCCGCGATGGCGCGCTGCAGATCGAACCACGCGGACCAGCGGTCGATCTTTGCCAGCGTCTCCTCCACTTCCTGACTGCGCAGCGCGAGGCGATCGATCTCGCCCGCGGCGAACTGCTTGCGCGACGCCGCCACCAGCGCCTCCTTCTCATGCACGAGGCGGTCGGCCTCCGCGACGCGCGCGCGGGCGCTCTGCTCCGCCGCCGTCGCGCGCTCCAGATCGCCGAGGATGCGGGCCTGCAGCGCGAGCAGCTCGGCGGCGGCGATGCTGCGACGCGCCTCCGCCTCCGCGATCGGACCCTCGTGGCGATTGAAGATCGGCAGCTCCGCGCTCGCGCTCACGACCCACTTGAAATGACCCTGGTCCCAGCCGATGCCCGGCCCGATCGTGATGTCGGGAAACTGCTTCCGCACCTCGAGGCGCAGCGCCTGCTCCGCGGCGTCGTAGCGCGCGAGCGCGGCGAGGACGTCGGGACGCGCGGTCAGTGCATGAACGCGCGCGTCGTCCGCGGCCGCGCGATCCATGAACGTGAAGTCGATCGGCGGCAGTGCATCGCGCGGGATCCCGATCGCCGCGGCGAGAGCAGCCTCGCGCTCGGCGGCGCGGCCTTCGTCATCGCGCAACGCCAGGTGCGACGCGCGCTCATCGGCGCGCACGCCCGTCACGTCCGGCTGCGCGGCCTCGCCCGCGGCGAGACGACGCTCGAGCATGGCCACGATCTCCTGGCGGAGGCGCAGCTCCTCGCGGCGGAGCTCCGTCAGCTGCCGCGCTTCGCCGAGGTCGGCGACGGCGTTCGCGGCGCGCGTGCGGACGTTCCAGATCGCCTGATCGACGTCGGCCGCCGCAGCAAGAGAGAGTGCCTGCGCCTGCGCGACGCGCACGCCGCGTTTGCCGTTCGTCTCGATCGGGACGTCGAGGGAAAGCGTCGTCACCCACGGATGCTCTACGTTCAGATTCGCGATCGGATTCGGACGCTGCGAGGCCGTCAGCAGCGCCGCGCGCGCCGCGTCGAGATTCGCGCGCGCGACGTCGAGATCGGGATGCATCGCGATCGCCGCGTGAACGAGGCGATCCGGCGTCCACTGGATCTGCTTGTCGAGCGTGCGCACCGCGAGCGTCTCCGCATTGTCCGCAACGGACACGGGCCGCGGCTGATACTTCGCGCACGCGGTGGCTGCGAGGAGAAGCAGTGCGATCGCACGGTTCACGCACGAAGCATCTCTCACATCGAAGGTGAACGGACGATAAACGCGGGCGGCACGTCCGTTGCGACGCACGCCTTTCGTGCGTAAGACCGCCGTCCTGCTGATTCTCGTTCTCCTGACAATGCCCGCGCTCGGTCGCACGCGCGCGATTCACCACCCCTCCCCGCCCATTGCGCATGTGTTCGTCGTCGTGCTCGAGAACACCGACGCGGCGGTTGCGGAGCAGCAGCCGTTCCTCGCGCGGCTGATTCCCGAGGGGACGTATCTGCGCAACTACCACGGCGTCGCGCATCCGTCGCAGCCGAACTACATCGCGCTCGTCTCCGGCAGTACGCACGGCGTCAGCGGCGATGGTCCCGTCAAAGTCGATGCCGAACATCTCGGCGACCTGCTCGATCGTCGTGGCCTCACGTGGAAGACGTATGCCGAAGACTACGCGGGCTCGTGCGATCTCGATGCGGTGGATGGCTTGTACGCGCGGAAGCACGTCCCCTTCCTCAGCTTCGCGAACATCCAGAACGACCACGGCCGCTGCAGCGAGCACGTCGTGAACGCGAACGAGCTCTGGGCCGATCTCGCGTCAGGGTCCCTGCCAAGCTTCGCGCTCTACGTCCCCAATCAGGACAACGACGGCCACGACACCGGCGTCGCCTACGCCGACCGCTGGCTGGAGAACACCTTCGGCCCGCTCCTCAACGACCCGCGCTTCACGGAGGGCACGCTGTTCATCGTCACCTTCGACGAAGACGCGTCCTACGCGAACAACCGCGTGGCCACGGTGTTGTGGGGAACGCGCGTCCGCCGCGGTGCTGTGTCGGGAACGCGCTACGACCACTACGCGCTGCTTCGCACAATCGAAGAGATCTTCGGCACGGGGACGCTGGGACTGCACGATGAGACGGCGCCGGTGATCAACGAGATCGTGATCGGGCCGTAAACGAAAAAGGCCGGGCTTGCGCCCGGCCTTCGCGTTGCTGGCGATGAATCGTGATTACGGGTGCGACGTGCAGAGCGTGAAGCTGCCGCTGCCGCTGTAGGCGTAGACGCGCCAGCGGTACGTGCCGGACGTGCCGCTGTACGTCACGTTCTCGTTCGCGGTAGAGCTTTCGCCGGCCGCGACGTTGCTCCAGGTCGTGCCGCTGAGCTTCTGCAGGTACAGATCGAAGTCGGCGCCGCTGGCGGGGCCGGTGAGCTTGCCGGTGTGCGAGCCGCTCACGCTCGAGGTGTACTGCGCCGAGTAGTAGCTCGCGCCCGTGCCGGACAGCGAGCTGCTCACGCTCGTGCATCCCGCGGCCGCGCTGTACGTGGCTTTGAGCGAGACGCCGGAGAACGTGGAGTAGGCGTAGATGCTGATGTACCAGTCGCCGGCGACGGGGTTCGTCACGGTGACGGTCTCGTTGTTGCCGTTGAGGTACGGACGGTAATCGTACGAGGAGCTCGTCGGCTGCGCGCCGCGCTTCACGTACATGTCGCCGTCGCCCGTGCCGCCGGACATCACGATGGCGAGCGAGCTCTGGCCGCTCGGGACCGTGATCTTGTAGTGCTTCCACGAGCCGGTCGAAGCGGAGATGCCGGTGACCGCGACGCCGTTGGTGAGCGTCGTCGTCGTGCCGCCGCCACCCGAGCCGCCCGGTGCGCCGACGGCGTCCCAGGCCTTGTTCACGGAGTCCGCAGCCGCGGCGCCGTAAAGATCGGTGGCCGCGTTCGCAGTCGCGGTGCGCGCGCCGGCGAAGGTGGTGGTGGAGTTCATGTAGACCGTCAGCGCGCGATACCAGATCTTCGAAGCCATCTGGATCGAGGTGAGCGCGGTCGTGCTGAGGGCCGGAACGGTGACCGAGGTGCGGCGCGGGTGCGTGCCGCCCATGACCATCAGGTAGTAGGCGAGGTTGGCAATGCCGCTGTTCGTGTGCACACCGCCGTAATCGCTCGTGCCGACGTAACGGTTCGGGTAGTAGTCGACATCGCCCGCGGCCGCGGGATCGTTCATGTAGCGGAGCGCGTCGCCGGCCGTGCCGGGCGTGTAGATGTCTTCACCGATCTTCCACGTATCGGAGTTGACGGAGCCGTCGTTCCACGCCTCGGCGGAGGAGCCGAGGATGTCGGAGGTCGCTTCGTTGAGCGCGCCGGACTCGTCCTGGTAGACGAGGTTCGCGCTGGTCTCGGTCACGGCGTGGGTGAGCTCGTGCGCGCAGACGTCGAGCGCTTTCGAGAGCGAGGTGAAGGTCGAGCCATCGCCGTCGCCGTACACCATCTGCGAGCCGTTCCAGTACGCGTTGTTGTAGCCGGAGCTGTAGTGCGCGCTGGAGGTGATCGTGGCGCCCGCGCCGTTGTACGAGTCGCGGCCGTGCACGGTGGAGTAGTAGTTGTAGGTGACGCCCGCGTAGTCGTGCGCCTTCTGGATGGCGGAGTCGGTCGTCGTGCCGCTCGTCTCCTGCAGCACGAGCGTGCCGGGGAGCGACGTGCCGTTGTTCGCCGTGTAGGTACGGCGGTTGCGCGCCGTCTTCACGATGGCGTTGCGCATCACGAGGTTGCCGGTGGTGGCGTCGGCGTAAAGGGTGTCGACCGCTTCCAGTCCGTCGGCGGCGCGATACGACGCATTCGCGGTCCAGGCCAGGAACGCGGCGCTGCGCTGGTTCACGACGTAGACGAGACGCGGGCGCTCGCTGAACGAGGCGTTCTCGATGCCCGCTTCCATCGCGGCCTGCTCGAGAGCGGCCCATCCATCGATGGAGGGAACGCGCGGCAGGCCCTTGTCGACGGCCAGGCGTCCGTTCATGGCGATGACGTTGCCCGAGGCGTCGGAGTGCACGATGTACTCGCCGCCGATGACCGGCAGTCCGTTCACGCGCTCCTGCAGACGGATGTGCGTCTGGCCGAGCTCGTCCTTGATGGTGCCGATGGCTTCGAAGTCTTCGCTGCCCGACATCTGCAGGAGGAACTTCTGGCCGCGCAGGAACTCGGCGGCCGCTTTCGCAGGACCGCCCGCGTTGCCGAGCTTTCCGAGCTCGCCACGCACGAACATGGGCACGCCATTCGTGTCCACATCATGGATCCGGATCTTGTCCTCGGTACGAGGACCCGCAAACGCCATCGTGGCGCTCAGGAGAAGGACCATCACAGCTGCAAGTTTCTTCATCCAGTTCAACCCTTTCTTCAATTGGAAGCGGGCCAGCGCAAAGGCAAGGGCAAAGCCAACACGTAAGTTGTTGATTCCATTGAAAGACGCTTATTCGCGGCTCCTTTCGTGACCCACACGCGTTCGATTCGTGGGTCAAATTTGGGCCTGAGTGGGTCCGTTACTGATGGCATGCTTCGTTCGTAGAAGGCGTGACATGGGAAAACTGATGCGGGATCCCGAGCTCGAGGCCCTCGTTCGCGAGCTGAACCACGAAGAAGATGACGCAAGGCCGTCAGAAAATGCCGCACCGCTTCGCGTCCCGGAAGGAAATCCGTTGGAAAAGCTGCTCATCGAGGTCGCGCAGCGCGGCGCGAGCGATCTGCTGCTCGTCGCCGGCGTGCCGCCGGTGTTCCGCATCAACGGGCACCTCACGCGCGCGAACGCCGATTCGCTGTCGACCGAAGACGTGCAGACCTTGCTCGCCAGCGTCGTCACCGGACGCGTGCGCGAGCGCGTCGAGAGCGAAGGCGCGGCGGACTTCTCGCTGCGACTCGCGCGCGCCGCGAGCGAGGACGATCGCCGCGCGTGGCGCTTCCGCGTGAACGTGCATCGCCAGCGCGGAACGCTCGCGGCGGCGATCCGCGCGTTGCCCACCGAGATCCCGACGCTCTCGCAACTGCGATTGCCGCCCACGCTCGCGGAGCTCGTGAAGCCGGCGCGCGGCTTGGTACTCGTCTGCGGCCCGACCGGCTCGGGCAAGTCGACGACGCTGGCCGCGCTGGTCGGCGAGATCAATCGCCTCGACTCGCGTCACGTGATCACGATCGAGGATCCGATCGAGTACGAGCATCGCAACGGCAAGTCGATCATCGAGCAGATCGAAGTGGGACGCGACGCGCCGTCGTTCGCCGCGGCGCTGCGCGCGTCGCTGCGCCAGGATCCCGACGTCATCCTGGTCGGCGAGATGCGCGATCTCGAGACCGTCGCGACGGCGCTGACCGCGGCGGAGACCGGTCACCTCATCCTCTCCACGCTGCATACGAGCGACGCCGCGCAGGCGATCCATCGCATCGTCGACGTCTTTCCGCCGTCGCAGCAGACGCAGATCAAGCAGCAGCTGGCGATCAGTCTCAATGCGATCGTCGTGCAGCACCTCCTGCCGCGCGCGGACAACAAGGGCCGCGCGGTCGCGGTGGAGGTGCTGCTCGCGAACAATGCGATCCGCAATCACATCCGCAACGAGAAGCTCCAGCAGCTCGCCACCGAGATCACCCTCGGCAAGCGCCAGGGGATGATCTCGCTCGAGGACTCGCTGTCGCGCCTCGTGCAGGACGGGCTGATCACCGTGGAGGATGCGCGGATGCGATCGTCGCGGCCGGACGAGCTGGAGTCGCTGCTGCGCGGAGCTCCGGGGCCTCGATGATGCGCACGCCGCCGCGCGGCTGATCGACGGCATCGGCGATGGCGCGCACGACTTGCGCGAGCTTCACGGGCCAGAGCCGCCGCGCGGTGTCGCGCTGCGACGGGAACGCGCTCCAGAACCAGTACGCCGGCAGGATCGCGTACGGCCACCAGTGCCCTGGACCCAGGACGTACCACGGGCGCACGAACGTGGCGGCGGCGATGCCGCTGTCGCGCACGAGTTGCTCCCCTTCCGCGCGCACGGCGACGTAGTCCTTCATGGCCGGAGCGGGCATGGCGACGGAGAGATAAATGAAGTGTTGGATGGAGCTGCCGCTCGCCGCCTTCACGGATTCGCGGACAGAGACGAGGTCGATCCTGCGGAACTCCTCCCCTTTCGACGGCGACGGATGCGCGACGCCGACGAGCTGCACGAACGTATCGCTGGGCGCGACGTGCCGCGAGAACGTGCGCGCATCGAGCGCGTCTCCGATCACGGGCTCGGCGCCTCGCGGCAGTTTGTCGATCGACGCCGGACGCACGAGGGCGCGGACGGTATGTCCGCGCCGCACGAGCTCCGGAACGAGACGGTTGCCGATGTAGCCCGTGGCGCCGGTCATGAAGACGTTCATGCCGACGCTACGGGCGGGCGGCGGGTTTGGATTTAGAACGTGTAGTCGATGCGCATGGCGGCGTTGCCGGAGCCGTCCGCGGCGTGGCCGCCGTCCGGCTTCTTCACATTCATCTGCAGCGGGCCGCTCACGTCGAGCAATACGGGACGCGCGGTGGCGACGGTGACGAGGAGCGTGCCGTCGAGCGTCATCGACATCGCGCCGGTCGCGCTCTTCTTCGACTTCTTCTCTTTCGGATCGGCGTCGATGCCGATGGAGACGTCGAAGCGCGCGACGCCGTCGGAGACGGACCGCAGCGTGAGCGCCATGCTGCGCAGGCGCAGGCTCTCGCCGACATTGAGCAGCTCCTCCGCATCCTTCTTCTTCGGCGAGAACGACGAGCCGATGGCGATCGTCTCGCCGTCGAAGATGCGCTCGAGTGCGCGGAACTGGCCGAACTGCGCGTTGTCCGCGCGCACGTACGCGACTTCTTCGGCCGACGGCGTGCCGCCGCCGGAGTACGTGACGCCGGACGGCGTCACGACGTAGCTGTGATGTGCGACGCTCGGCTTCGACGCTGCGTTGTACGTGACTTCCACGGAGTCGATGCGGCCGTCATTGCCGATGGCAAGGACGACGTTCGTCTTCGTGCTCGAGGAACTGTTGTTAGTGGTGACCGGCGCGGCGCTGGACAGCGTCAGCGTGACGCTCGCCGAATGCTCCGCCGACTCGTTCCACATCATGCCGTTCCGCGCTTCGGAGGCGTGGAAGGTGACGCTGTCCGCCGACGCGGCAACGGCCGCGAAGGTCATGGCGATGAGAGTGATGATGGCTTTGCGGTTCATGGCGTTCTCCTCTTAGCGCGCGCAGTTGGGTGAGCCGTCGCAGTCGGGATCGACGAGACGGTCGCAGTCGCGGTGATATGCGGCCGATGCACCGGGACGCAGGGTGATGCTCCGCGCCGCCGCCGCGCCGTCGAGGTGCGAGCGTTCTTCGAACGTCATGTTCGCGCGCGGTGCATTGAGCACGCCGCGGATCCAGGCGTTCTGGCCGATGCGCACTTCGCCGGGGCTGGTGATGTTCACGACGGCGTCGCGGCTCGTGCCCATCGCGGCCACGCGGCCGTTGTTCGCGACAGTGAGATTGATGAAGGTGTACGTGCCGGGAACGAGATTCAAGAGAGCGCCGGCATTGACCGTGACGTCGCCGTAGTAGCCGGGCTGCAGCGTCTGCGATTGATTGTCCGGCACCCACACGTTGCCTTTGAGCGGCGTCGCGGGCGCGGGGGCGCTCAGCACATAGGTCGTCATCTTCGAATACGGCTTGGCATTGCCGCTGAGGTTCAGCTTCGCTTTGTTCACGACGTCGATGATGCCGCCGGAGAAGGCGTAGTCGGCCGTGATCTCGCCCTGCACCTTGATCGTGCGCCCGGCGCGGAGATCGCCGGCGACGATGGCGGAGTTGCCGTTCTTCACTTCGACGAAATCGTTCGCGCCGATGCTGCCGGTGGAGTTGCCGATGGCGTCGAGCTTCACGAACTGATCGCCGTAGAGCACGAAGTCGTCGGCGGATTGAACGATGGCGGGCCCGAGGAGCACGTCGGAGCTGGCGCTCTTGGTGACGAACGTGTCGAGCGGGCTGCGTCCATCGGCCGTCGACGTCGTGGTGTAGACCGGCGGATCAGGCTTCGGATAGACCGACACGATCAGGATCACGCGGCGTTTGGCACCCACTTCGAGCACGTTGCCGGGTGCGAGGAGGTCTTTGTTCGCGGCGCCGTTGAAATTCGGATTCGTGATCACGTCGCAGCCGATGACCTGATCGACGGTGTAGCGCCACGCGTTGCCGAACGCCGCGGCGAGATCGGCGACGAGGTGCACGCTGGAGAGCGTCACGTCGCCGCCGTTGGCGAAGTCGATCGCGTAGGCGACCTGCCTGCGTCCCGCGCCGAGGTTGCGGGTGGCGCCGGTCTGCTGGGTGATGTTGACGATGGGATTCTCGGGATCGAGTGCGAAGGCGTCGATCGGCACGGTGGCGAATCCGCCGAGCTGCCACGACGCGCTGAAGAGATTGCCGAGGTCCTGCGCGGCAACCGGATCATCCCGATCGAGGAGCGGTCCCACGCCGACGCGCCCCTCGGGCGTATCGACGGACGGCGTGCAGAATTCCGGCGTGATCTCGATGCCGGCCACTTCGATCGCCGGGAAGCAGAGCTCCGGGAACACTTCGATCGACGGGATCGTGACGTGGAACCCCGCGGCCTGCGTGGTCACGCCTTCGACGAGATCGAAGCCGGTCGCGGACTCGAATTGATTGTCGAGGCGGAACGTGGAACCGACGTCGGTCGGCTGCTTGTCCGTCGCGGGGTAGCGCACGTAGATCGTGTCGCCCACCTTCGCCTCGACGGAGCTCGACGTCGTCGTCGGACCGATGGTGCCGGCGCTGACGACCCAGTGCTCGAGCGGCTTCGCGAACTGCATCGAGACCTTGAGGTCGGGCTGGAAGTAGAAGCGCTGCCGCGCGGAGAGCCGTGCATACGCCTCGACGTCGATGATCGTGTAGTCGAGGTGGATGCCGGTGAAGTCGTCGAACGCGGGATAGTCGGCGGTGTTGTAGCTGAGGGGGAACGGGATCTTCGCCGCGGACGACGCGAGGTCGGTGAGGTTCAGCGTCACTTCGAGGAACTGATCCGAGCCCTCGCCCTGCAGCGCGCGGCCGTTCGACGCGAGCACGCCGGTCGTCGAGATGTTCGGCACGCCGAGGGTGCCGCCGATCGGGGAGCCGAGCCAGGGCGGCGTGGAGACCGAGTCGCCCGGACGGATCGTCACGATGTTGAACTCGCCCGTGTCGAACGCGAACTGCGGGACGGGATCGAAGTTCGCGCAGTCGAAGACGCAGAGCCGCGCGCTGACGTGCGCGGAGAACGCCAGCGACGCGTCGAGTCCCACCTCGAACTGCGGCGATCTCGTCTTCATCTGCCAGCCGTTGTCGAGCGAGTACGACGTGTTGATCGCCACCGTGTCGCCGGCGCGGAACGAGTTCGCGTCGGGGAAGACGATGCGCGGCGTCACGGGATACGTGACGTCGACGGAGCCAGGATCATCGATCTTCAGATCCATCCACAGACCGACGTGACCGCTCGATGCGGCCGAGCCGCCCGCGCCGAATTCGGCGGTTCCGAACAAGTACGTGTCCTGGCTCCAGAAGCCGCCGCCCGAGCCGGCGACGTTCCAGCTCGCGGAGGCGGGATCGATCATGTAGAAGCGATGCTCGCTCGGCGGTGCCGCCGCGCCCGCGCCCCACATGCTCTGATGCAGACTCTGGAAGATGAGCGAAGGCTGAACCGCGTCGGCCATCAGAGAAGCCGACGCGAGCAGCAGGGAAATGAGGGTAAGGCTTCTGAATGCACGCATGGTGTTCTCTCGCTTTCTGTCGTGCCCCAGAGATAAAGCGAGGGTGGAATTCCGGAAAGGACGGTTGGACGGTGCGAATGGTCAGATGACCATTTGCGATGGGTTGAGGATCACGAGCCCCTCATCCGCCGCTGGCGCGCCACCTTCTCCCCGCACGCGGGGAGAAGGGCGACACGGTGGTGGCCCCTCGCCCCGCGCGAGCGGGGAGAGGGTGGTGCGAAGCACCGGGTGAGGGGCTGCCTCACCACGCGATGCCGTAGTCCTCGCCGTGGTTCGAGGAACCGCCCCAGAACGTGCCGTGGGCGCGGTCGAACCAGATCGCATTGATCGGGCCGGAAGTACGGTCTTCGAACGTGAGCGAGTAGCCCATGCGCTGCAGGTCGCTGCGTACCCAAGGCGGTGTCTGTTCATTGAGAAGGATGCGGCCCGGCACGGACTGGCGGTCGCCGAGCCACTTGCGCACCTGGAACGTGTTGAAGTTCGCGGCCTCGACGGCTTCCTGCGGCGTCATCCCGAACTCGACCACGTTGAGGAAGAACTGCAGGAGATTCTGATCCTGCGTGTCGCCGCCCTGCACGGCGAACGCGAGGAGCGGCACGCCGTCCTTCATCGCCAGCGTCGGCGTGAGCGTCACGTGCGGGCGCTTGCCCGGCTCGATCACGTTGAACGGATTCTGCGCGCGGTCGGTGTCGAAGCTCTGCGCGCGCTGCGACAGGCCCACGCCCGTCTTGCCCGCGATCACGGCCGGCGTCCAGCCGCCGCTCGGCGTCACCGACACCACCCACCCTTCCTCATCCGCCGCCTCGACGGACGTCGTTCCGGCGAGGAACCATTCGTCGAAGTGCGCGAGCTCGGCGGTCGTCTTCGGCTTCGCGTTCGTGCCGCTCCAGTTGCGCAGCAGATCGGTGTACGGATTGACTTCGGCCTGGAACGGGTAGGGATCGCCCGGCGCGATGTTTGGATCGTTGCGATCGGGATCGATCAGCTTCGCGCGCTCCTTCGCGTAGTCCTTCGACAGCAGTCCCTTCACCGGCTCCGCGGGCGGGAACGCGGGATCGCCGTAGTAGAAGTCGCGATCGGCGAACGCGAGGCTCATGGCCTGGTAGACCGTGTGGATGTAGCGCGTGCTGTTGTAGCCCATCTCGCGCAGGTTGAAGTTCTCGAGGATGTTGAGGGCCTGCAACATCGACGGACCCTGCGTCCACACCGTGAGCTTGTAGACGTCGACGCCGCGATAATTGGTCACCACCGGCTCTTCGATCTTCACCTTCCAGTTCGCGAGGTCCTGCGTCGTGATGAGGCCGCCCTGCTCCTGCGTGGAGCGCGCGATCTCCTGCGCGATGTCGCCTTTGTAGAAGCGGTCGTATGCCGCGTAGATCGCTTCCTTGCGCGACTTCCCCTTCTTCAGCGCGGCCTGTTCGGTCTCGACGAGCTTGCGCAGCGTGGCCGCGAGATCGGGCTGGCGGAAGAGCTGTCCCGGCTGCGGGCCTTCGCGTCCCGGCATCGCCGCGCCGGTGTTCACCGGAACGTCGTGATCGGGCGTGATCGAATTCGCATTCGTCCAGTGCGGCGGCACTTTCGCGTTGGGGTCGATGAGATACGGCAGCAGCGCGGCGCGCGAGTACGGCCACTGCTTGATCCAGCCCTTGTTCCGCTCGATCGTGTTCGCGAGCTGCGCTTCGATCGGAAATCCGTCCGCCATCTGAATCGCGGGCGCGAGCACGTCTTTGAGCGACAGCTTCCCGTACTCCGCGACCATGGTCATGATCCCGCCCGGCGTGCCCGGCGTGACGGCGGCGAGCGGTCCGTACTCGGGCGGCACGCTCATGCCTTTCGATTTGTAGAACTCCGGAGTCGCGCCGCTCGGGGCGGCCCCCAGGGCGTTGATGCCGATGACCTTTTTCGTTTGCGGGTTGTAGATGAGGGCCTGCGTCTCACCGCCCCAGCTGAGCGTGTCCCACATCGTGCAGGTGGCGGCGATCATCGCGGCTGCGGCGTCGACGGCGTTGCCGCCCTTCTGGAAAATGATGGAGCCGGCCGTGGCCGCGAGCGGCTTGCCGGTGATGGCCATCCAGTGCGCGCCGTGCAGCGGCGGTTTCTGCGTGCGCATCTGCGCCGCGAGCGGCAACGTGAAGAGCAGAGCGAGAGCGGCAATGCTGCGTTTCATGGGCGCATAGTATGTCCGCATGCAGACGCCGAAGCATCTCGCGATCGCGCTCCTGATGGTGCTGGCCTGCTCGCGCACGAACGGCGAGGCGCCCCGCACGCAAAACGCAACGCTGCAACATCACAAGATCCGCGCCGATCAGCTGCCGAAGCCGTACGCCACGCGCAGCGCCGGCAATCCGCCGCGCGTGATCGCGCGCCCGCGCGATGCGAAGCTCACCGTGCCGCCCGGTTTCCACGTGGCGATCTGGGCGAGCGGCTTCGAAGACCCGCGCAACATGATCCAGGCGCCGAACGGCGACGTGCTGCTGGCCGACATGGGCGGCACGCAGGTCGTCGTCCTGCGCGACGCGAACGGCGACGGCACCGTCGATCAGCGCAGCGTCTTCGCCGATCACCTCAATCGCCCGTTCGGTCTCGCGCTGCGCGGCGACGCGCTCTACGTCGGCAACACGGACGAGATCATCCGCTTCGACTACAAGCCCGGCCAGCTGAAGGCGAGCGGCAATCCCGTCTCCATCGCGCACCTGCCAGTGGGTGGCCACGCGACGCGCAACGTGATCTTCAACCGCGACGGCTCGAAGATGTACGTGGCCGTCGGCTCGGACTCGAACGTGGACGACGAGTTGGATCAGCCGCTGCGCGCGGCGATCTCCGAATTCAATCCCGACGGCACGGGCGGCCGCGTTTACGCATTCGGCCTGCGAAATCCGATCGGTCTGGCGTGGAACAACGGCGTGCTCTGGACGGTCGTCAACGAACGCGACGGCCTCGGCGACGATCTCGTTCCCGACTATGCCACCGACGTGCGCGACGGCGCGTTTTACGGCTGGCCGTTCGCGTACATCGGACGCCACGTCGATCCGCGCCGCGAGGGCGAGCATCCGGAGCTCGTCGCGCGATCGATCGCGCCGACGGTGCTGTTCGAAGCGCACAGCGCGCCGATCACGCTGAACTTCTACGACGGCACGATGTTCCCCGCGCGCTATCGCGGCGGCGCGTTCGTGGCCATGCACGGCTCGTGGAACCGCGCGGAGCGCAGCGGCTACAAGGTCGTGCACATCCCGTTCGTGAACGGCAAACCGTCCGGCGGCTACGACGACTTCGTCACCGGCTGGGCGCCCGATCCCGACGCGCAGTCGGTGTGGGGACGTCCCGCGGGAGTCCTTCCTCTCCGCGACGGCAGTCTTCTCATCGCGGACGACGGCGCGGGTGTAATCTGGCGCATCACGTACAGCAAATAGACCCGCGGGTTCTCGCACCGTCCTTGCAGTGTTCCTCATCGTGCTCAATCGCACCGAAAGGAAGCCTGGAATGGCACGTAAATCCACGAAATCGCAGTCGAGAGGCCTTGGCCGTTTACGCAAAGCGGCCGAAGCCGTGAAGCGCGTTTTCACCAAGAAACGAGAGGAAACGCCGGCACCGATCGCCGAGCCGCGGCGCGACCTCGCGCCGGCGAGCGAGAGCCCGCAGCAGCCCCCCCGCATCACGCGCCGCGAAACCGACGTTCCGCTCGACGTTCTCAACCGTTCGTACACGCCGCAGATGACGAGCTCGAAGGCATCGTTCCGCAGCGACGGCTCGGACAAGGAGAAAGATCAGGAGCTGACGCCGCGCACGGCCTCCGACCGTTGGAACGACGAGGACCACTACACGAACAAATCGGGCGATCCACGCATCGGAACGCACGGTCGCACCAGCCCCCGCGAAGAAGAAAACCGCCCGCAGTAGAAGGAGGAAGACATGGACCAGCAATCAACCGGATCGATGGGCTCGCCCGGAGTCACCAGCGCGAGCGAGACCGGCCCCTGCCCGACGTGCGGCCACGTGAAAGGCAGCACCACCGGACTCGAGCAGCTCCTCGGCCGCCTCGGTATCACCGACGAGATGATCGCCAATGTGAAGGATCAGTTTCACAACGTCGACATCGACGAGTACCTCAACACCGCACGCGAGTATCTGAAGGACGGCAGCTCGAAGGCGACGAAGTTCGCGAAGGAGAACCCGGGCAAGGTCGCCGCCGGAGTCGCCGCACTCGCGGTCGGCGCAGGTCTGATCTACGCCGCCGCAAACCGCGACAAGTAATAAGTGGAGCGCCGGCGTCCGCGCCGGCTGGACAGGGAGCGTCTCGCTCCCGGGCGGGCGGCCGGGACGGCGGCGTTCCGCTACACTGCGCGCGTGAAACTGGAGTACCTCTCGGAGGGCGACGGGCCGCTCGTCGTCCTCCTTCATGGGTTCCCGGAGTCGCGGACGACGTGGAAGCGGCAGCTCTCCGCGCTCGCGCATGCGGGGTTTCACGCCGTCGCGCCGGATCTGCGCGGGTACGGACATTCGCCGAAACCGAAAGGCGTCGATGCGTATCGCGTCACCGAGGTTGCGGGCGACGTCATCGAGCTGATCGAGTCGATCAGCTCGCAGTGCGTCCTCGTCGGACACGACTGGGGCGCGATCACCGCGTGGACGGTGGCGATGATGCGGCCGGATCTCATCCGCAAGCTCGTCATCGCCAGCGTGCCGCATCCCGCCGCGATCGCGCGCGAGATCAAGCGCAGCAACAAGCAGAAAGTGCGGCTGCTCTATCAGCTCTTCTTCCGACTGCCCCTCCTGCCCGAGCTCTTCATGCGCCTCTTCGGACGCAAGCTCCTGCGCGTCGCCGGCCGGTTCACGCCCGAGGAGATCGACGCGTACGTGAAGCAGTGGCGCAGCGGCAGCCTCACGCCGATGCTCAACTACTACCGCGCATTGCCGCGCTCGCGCGGTGCGCTGCGGAAGATCTTTCGCAAGCTCGACATGCCGGTTCTGATCTTGTGGGGCGAGCGCGAGCCGGTCTTCCTCGCCTCGACGATCGAGGACCTGGGCGAGTGGGTGTCGGACGTGCGCATCGAGCGCTTCCCGCGCGCGCGGCACTTTGTGCAATGCGACGAGCCGGATCGCGTCAGTCAGCTGCTGATCGACTTTGCTTCCACTCCTGCTCCTGCGCGCTGATCGAGTTGGTGAACGTCTTCTTCGGATTCCAGCCCAGCCGCTTGCGCGTCGTGCTGCTGTCGATGATCTGATCGATCGCCAGCGCGTCCGCGAAACCTCCGAGCTTGGCGCGTGCGGCCTCGAGATCCGCATGCTCGATCGCACCGTTCGGTGCGACGGCGCGCGCACATTCGTTGAGCGTCGCGCGCGTGTCGTCGATGCCGTGCAGCATCCCGGTCGCGCGCTGCTCGACCGTGCGCAGGTAAAGGTCCGCGAGCTCGTGCAGATCCACCATCGCCCAGTGGTTCTCGCCGTCGCCCACGATCTTCAGTGGCCGGTTCTGCTCCGCCGATGCGAACCAGTCCGCGAAGAGCGACTGCCTGCCGCCGTACACGCAGCCCGGCCGGATCACCGCGCCGCCCGCGCCGAGCGCGAGCTCCTCCTGCGCGGGACGCCAGCTCACGAGCGCCAGCGGATTCACGGGCGATGACTCGTTTGCGTCCTTCGTGTTGCCGAGGACCCAGACGCCGGAAGTGAAGACGAGATGCGCGGACTTCGACGTGTACGTCTCGAGCGCGATGCGATTCGCGTCCGCCGCATTCGTATGCGACTGCGCGGCGTGGACGAACGTGTCGAAACCGTCGAGGCGCGATGCGAGGGAGGGCAGCGACTCGAGGTCGCCCGCGAGCAGCGCAACGCCGAGGTCGCGCAGATGCCGCGTGTCCGCCTCGGGGCGCACGAGCGCCGTCACTTCATGTCCCGCGTGGCGCAGCGCGGTTGCAACCGCGTCGCCGATGTAACCGGTAGCTCCGGTGAGAAAGATGTTCATGGGCACTGTTTACTGGAAATACCCGCTCACGTCGACGAGGAAGTGCACGCCCGCCGATCCGTCGTTGTAGATGCTGAGCGCGCCCGATGCCGAAATCTTCGAGATCGATGAGGAGGCGCGCGTTTTTGCCGTGCGGTAATTCACCGACACGATGGGCGGCAGCGGATCGCCGGACGCGAACGCGGTCAGGAATCCATTCGCCGTCGGCGAGACCGCGGTGACGTTGATGGCGATCGCCTTCGCGCCCGGGGGAATGCCGCAGTGTCCTGTCACCTGCACGACGCGCGTCGAGCCGCTCGGCGGCGGCGCGCCCACGCGCGTGTCGACCAGGCGGCACGGCGTGATCGTGTAAAGCAACGTCGATCCCTGCGGCCGCACCGTGACCGTGGCGTTGTTGCTGTCGACGAAGCCGCACGCGGTGCTGACGCGCACGCGATACGTCGTCGTGCTCGTCGGCGATACCGTGATCGAGGGCGACGTTGCGCCGTTGATCGCGTTCGCGCCGGCGAACCATTGATACGCGTCACCCGACGCGCTCACGCTGAGCGTGGTGCTCGCGCCGTACGCGATCGTCACGGACTGCGGCTGCTGCGTGATCACCGGCAGCTCGCACACCGTCACGACCGCATCGTTGCTGTCGACGGAGCCGCAGTCGTTCGATACGCGCACGTGGTACGTCGTCGTGCTCGCCGGCGACACCGTGATCGAAGACGCCGTCGCGCCGCCGATCGCATTCGCGCCGGCGAACCATTGATACGCGCTGCCGGACGCGGCGACCGAGAGCGTCGTGCTCGAGCCCTTCACGATCGTCACCGATTGCGGCTGTTGCGTGATCGACGGCGGATCGCACGCCTTCACGCGGATCTCGTCGATGCAGAGCGAGCCGACGGCCTCGTTGTCCGTGCCGACGAACTCCAGTCGGATCTCGTTCACGGTCTGCCCGGCGTCGGGGTTCGTCGCCTGCACGGCCGGCTGCGTGCCGGCGCGCAGCGTCACGGCGCCGGGCGACTGCCACGACGCCGTGAGCTTCTGCCAGCCCGCATCGAGCACGATCCAGGGCGTGGCCGCGTGCAGCGTCGTGAGACGCACGGATCGCGCCGCGCCGAACTTCTGCAGCTCGATCACGCCGAAGACCTGATCCGCCGCGCCGGTGCGATTCACGAGCTCGACGAGCGGGATCGGCCAGTCGTCCGTGCTCTGTAGTGCGCCTGCATCGAGGAACAGCTCGACCTGCGCCGCGCGGATCGCGCCGTTCGTGGGGATGAAGCGCCGCGCCACCTCCGTCCAGTGCGCGCCGGTCAGGTTCAGGCCGAGAGCGCCCTCGTGCGCGCATTGCGCGGTCAGCGTCCACTCCTCGAGATCGCCGCGCCATCCCGGCAGCACCTTGCCGTCGGAGCTCGGCTCGTTGAACGTCGACTCCGTGAGCCACGGCGACATGCGCGGCTGATACGAAAACGGCGCGCCCGTCGCGAGCCGATCGAGCACGTTGCGCGTCATCTGCGCGACCGCCGCATCGTTCGCGAGGCCGTGCGACCAATCCTGCGTGCCGAAGTTCACGACCGCGCCGCCGGAGGGATTCGTGAACATGCCGAGCACGCCGTATCCCGAATCGCCCGGGATGGTGGCGAGCACCTGAAAGTTGCGCGGCGTTCCATCCGAGCCGTCCGCGACGCGTATGCCGGACGGATCGACGTTGCAGATCGCGCCGTCGGTCTCGAGGCCGCCGGTAGCCTGCGCGATCTGCTGGCCATCCACGACGCCCGTGCCCGCGAAGATCCAGCTCGATGCGTCGCGCACGGTCCACGGTGTGCGCTGATTCGGCGGCAGCGTGCCGAATCCGCCGGGCTTGAGGTTCGCGTAGCCGCCGTTGCGGAACGAGAGGCCGGTGAGGAAGTTCTCGGGCTCGTACACCGGCGCGTCGTGGAAGTTCACCGTCACGAGCGCGTCGTGCACGCCGCTCTCCGGATCGAGCGCCGCGTCTTTGTAGCAGGTGAACGTCCGCGCTCCGAGGTCGACGCGGGCCTGCCACCACATCGTGTTGCCGCCGAAGATCGCCACGTGGCCGCCGGCGTTGCTGAACGCCGCGAGGTTCTCGCGCATCGTGCGCGTCCAGTACTCCGAGTGGCCGGCGATCAACGCGACGCGGTAATGGCCGAGGATCGAGGGATCGGCGAGATCGTCATCCGCGATCACCTCGAACGGCCGCGACTCCGCGGTCATCCAGTCGACGAACTGCTGCTCCCACAGCGGAAAGCGTCCCAGCCCCGCGTTGTCGTCGAAGGGGCGCGCGAACGACACGACGTGCGCGCGCTGATGGTTGGTCGAGCGCTCGTCGTATACGCTCTTCCCGCCGAACTGGTTGTACGCGGCGTAGGTATTCGTCGTAGCCACGACGACGATCGGCGAGGTGCTTCCCGGCGCAGCCGCCTTCACGACGAAGAACACCCAGCGCGTGCCGGCGTCCGTCGGGAACTTCGCGGCGTAGAAGCCGCTCGGCCAGTTCGACGGAATGGTGAACTGCGCGGTGACGGGCCAGCCGCATCCCGTCTCCCATTTCCCGCTGCAGTCGTGGGGTGCGGACGTCAATCCGCCGATCGTCGCCAGGACGTCCGCCGGATGCGCGAGGTTGACGAGCTGCAGCGCGAACGGGCTGTTCGTGGTGGCGATATGGAAGGCGATCGTGCCGCCCTGCACGACGCTCAGACGATCGGCATATCCGCCCTGCGACCAGTCGATCGCAAGTGCGTGCGTCGCGAGGAACGTGATCGCGACGAGGTTGAGGAATTGCCGGGAACGCCGAAGCATGGGGCGTTGCAAGTACGCCGGGGCGGCAGTAGTGCAACAAAAAGGCCGCCCGAAGGCGGCCTCTTCTCTGCGGCGCGAATCGCGCTGCTTATTTCTTCTTCGATTCCATGGCCCTGCGGAACGCGAGCGCCATCGCGCTCTCGCCCGCGGACTCGTCGTTCCGCTCGTCCATGAACTTCGTGTACTCCTCGCGCTCCGCGGCGGCCTTCGCCGCTTCGTGGCTGAGGGAGATGCGCTTGCGCTGCGGATCGATGCTCATGATGCGCACCATCAGCTTCTCGCCGGGCTGGTGTGCCTGCGCGGGATCCTGTCCGGCGGCGACGGAGATCTCGGAGTTAGGGATGAGGCCCGTGAGGCCCGGCTCGAGCTCGACGAAGATGCCCGGCGCGGCGCCGTGATCGACGACGCCTTCAACCACGCGGCCGATGCCGTAGCGGTGCGAGGCGGTCTCCCACGGATCGTTCACGGCCACGGCGCGCAGCGAGAGCGAGAGGCGCTTCTTGGAGGAATCGACTTCGCGCACCCAGCCCTGCACCGTCGTTCCGATGGCCACCTCGGCGTCGCCCGGCTTGATGCCGTGCGGCAGCTGCGAGACGTGCACGAGACCATCGACGCCCGGCTCCACTTCGACGAAGTAGCCGAAGTCGGTGGAGCGGACGATGCGGCCCGTGAACTGCGTGCCCGGCGCGTAACGCTCGGCCACGTCGCCCCAAGGATCCGGCTCGGAGTCCTTCATCGACAGCGAGATGCGCTTGCCGTCGTTCTCGAGCTTGATCACCTTCACGTGGACTTCCTGGCCGATGGCCACGACGTCCTTCGGATCGGTGACGCGGCGGCGGCTCATCTCCGAAACGTGGAGGAGACCGTCGACGCCGCCGAGGTCGACGAACGCGCCGAACGGCGTGAGCGTCTTGACCTTGCCGGTGAGCTCGGCGCCGACCTGGATGCGATTCCGCGTTTCGGCGGCGCGCTCCGCGGCGGCTTCCTTGAGCAGCGCGGCGCGCGAGACCACGACGCGGCGGCCGTCATCCGAGAGCTCGGTGATGCGGAACTCGAGGAGCTGGTTCACGAACGCGTCCGGGTTGTCGATCTTGCCGAGGGCAATCTGCGACAGCGGGCAGAACGCGCGCATGCCGCTCACGTTCACCTCGAAGCCGCCTTTGTTGCGGCCCGTCACTTTGCCTTCGACCGGCAGACGACCCTCGTATGCGGCGCGAAGCTGCTCGAGTGACGCCTTCCCTTTGATCATCTTCCGGCTGACCCGGATCTCCGCGCCGGTCTTGACGACCGTCGCCTCGATCGGATCACCGACGTCGAGACCCTCGAGCTCCGCAGTGTCCATGACGGCCTCGGAAGGACCGCCGTAGGAGATGTAGGCGTCTTCTCCTGAGATCGACACGATCGTGCCGCGAAGCAGCTCGCCCTGCTGCAGGGTTTTGAGGTCAAAATTCTCCATCGCCTCGGCAAAGGACGTAGCCTCGGCGTTCTCTCTCGACTGAATCATGGGAGTGTGCGTTACCTTTCAGTGATTGGTTCTCGGCCGTGAGAACGTGTGGGACGCGCATGTTACCCGAAATCTCGCGCGAGGTCACTGCCGAGCGAAGACGTCCAACGGTCGTTGTTCGAAAAAAATTTTCAGCTGAGCTTGACCCTCGCGCGGTCGGGGCCGACATTGAGTTTTACCCTCGGCTCGGAGGCGCCACGCACGATGACAACGAGCCGATGCGGCGCCTCGCAATGCGTTGGTTTCGGGGCGGCGGATCCGGATGCTCCTCTGCGGCTGTCAACGGATCCCGAAGCGTTCGAGAAGGCAGAGGCTCTCGAAACGAGTTCGGTTCGAATGCCACCTGGTGGCTGTCAACGGACCGAGGATGGGCCCGCGAGGCCAGGAGTCGCGGGCCTTTTTCCTTTTGTTTCGCAAGTATGGAGTGACATTACTCCACGCGGAACGTCACCCGGGCCAGCACGGGATCCTGCGTCGAGTACGCCTTCAGGTTGTGCCCCTTGTCCAGCGCCTGGATCCAGCTGATGGCCCAGATCCCCTTCGCCGCGTGCCGCGGCACGGCGATGCGGCCGAAAAAGTTCTGGCCGTCGGGTGAGGGATCGAAGGAGAAGTAGATCTTCTGCCCCGCCCCCTGCGAGCTCGTAGGAATGGCCTGCCCGCTCAGGCTGGCCACGCCGCAGGAATCATCCTGCACGACGGCGCTGATGTTGATCGTGCCGCCTTCGCTGTTGGAGACCACGAGCGGCTCGACCTGCAGCTGCGTGATCGCGGGCGGGCCGGAGTCGCACTTGTCGCCGGAGATGTCGAGCGTGATCTGCGCGACCATCTGGTTGTCGCCGCGGAACGTGGCCATGTTGTTGGCCTTGTCCTGCACCTGGATCTGCTCGAGCGCCCACGCGCCGCAGTCGAGGCACACCGGCGGCGCGATCGTGCACTCCCACGCCCCACCCTGCCCCGGCTTGCATCCGAATCCGATGCGGGCCTGCTTCGACGGACTGACGAAGACTCCGCTGACGAGCGACACGCCGGACTTGTCGTCCTCCGCCGTCACGAAGATGGTGTTGCGCTCGCCCGCGCTCATCGAGCGACGCTCGAGGTACACGGCCCGCAACACGGGCGCCGTCGAATCCGACGATCCCGACACGACTTTGAACTGCGCGCTCGCGGGCAATGCGCCCGCGGCCTGATTGAGGTTCACGCTGTTGTTGGCGTTGTCGCTCAGCGTCAGGTACTTCACCGCCCACGTCCCCTCGGCCGCATCGCGCGGAACGCGGATGCGCGCGATGAAGCGATCGCTCCCCTCGCCCTCGCGCTGACACGCGAAGCCCTGCAGCGCGCCGCTCGGACTGGCGATGACGCCGGAGACGCTGCGCACGCCGGAGAGGTTGTCGTTGGCGCGGACGCCGAGGATGGTCTCGCCGTCGTCCTGCACCTGCTGCGGGGTGAAGTCGGCGGAGATGAGACGCGGCGCCTCGACGTCGGTCTCGGGATCGACGTCTTCACGCGGCTTCTCGCGCGGGCCCGGCTCATCGGGATTGTGCGAGTCGTTGGAGGGGCGTTGCTGTCCCGCCGTCTGCGCCGTGGGCCGCGGCGTCATCGGCTGCAGTTGCGGCTTCGCCGTTTTGTTGATGCCGAGGGCGTTCGCGACGCGCGTGATGAGGGAGGGCTCCGGTGTGGCGGCGGACGACGACTGCGACGATTGCGATGACGGCGCCGCGGAGCGCAACAGCTCGTTGTAGCGCTCCTGCCGCGCGCGTGCGGCGGCGGAAACGCTTCTCGCTGCGTCGGTGCCGGTGGCAGCAGCGTCGGGTCCGTTCTCGGTGACGATCTCCATCGTCGTGGTCTGCTTCGCGACGTCCGGCGTGGACGATGCAGACGTCGTCGCGGGAAGCGTCGCGCCGTTTGCGGACTGATAAGCGCTGAGGCGCAGCCAGACCGCGCCCGCGAAGACGACGCCGAGCACGATGAAGAACACCGGCAGGAAGGCGCCGCGCTTCAATTGACCACTCCGGGGACGGCCAGCGTGAACGGCGCGATCACGGCCTCGAACGTCTGGCCCGAGCGCGTGCGCATCGTGTACGCGCCGTGCATCGTGCCCATCGACGTCGGCAGCGGGCAGAAGCTCGTGTACTCGTACGTTTCGCCGTCCGCGAGGATCGGGTATTCGCCGACCACGCCCGGTCCCTGGACCCGCTCGACTCTGCCGTCGCCGTCGGTGATGATCCACTCGCGACTGACGAGCTGGGCGGTCTCACCGCCGACATTGGAGATGCGCACGTGATACGCGAACGTCCACGTACCGGGGTCGCTGCGATCCGGCAGATACTCGCTCTCGACTTCCACACGGATGCCACGGGTCGTCGTATCGGACATGATGACAATTGCTAGAGCGCGCGCAGGCCGCTTCTTGTTCCCTCTCCTCTTCATTGTTGCATGGCCCGCCCGGGGCGATGCACCGGAGATCTCCACGATCTCCATCCCCATCCGCACGAACCTGGGCCCGATCTCGGCCGACATCGACAAGCGCGTGGAGTCGACCTTCTCCGGCACGGCCACCGAGCGCGGCATCGACATCGACTACAAAGTGGACCGCGAGCCCATTCAACTGATGATGGTCGGCGCGGGTTTGCATTCGTCGACGACGGCCAAGTACTCGATGCAGGCCTGCCGCGGACGGTTCCCCTGCGTCTCCTGCGGCCTCGGCGAATCCCGACGCATCGCGGAGATCAAGCTGCACACGAAGCTGACCTGGGATCCGTCGTGGCGACTGCGCTCGATCACGACGCTGCTGCCCGTGAACTACGCGCGCCCGTGTCAGGTGACGTGGCTGAACATCGACGTGACGCAGCGCTTCGTCGCGCCGGTCGTGGAGCAGCAGCTGACGGCGGCGGCACGCATCATCGACCGCAACGTTCCGGCGATGACGAACATCCGCCCGCAGGCCGAGCAGATCTGGTCCGCGCTGCAGGCACCGACGGAGCTCGCGCCGCGCACGTGGCTCGTGCTCGAGCCGGCGGATATCGCGCTCACGCCGATCAGCGGCACAGGCACGACGATGATGACGACGCTGCTGTTGCGCGCGAACACGCGCGTGATCGTCGGCGAGAAACCGGCGACGACGTCGCGCCCGCTGCCGCCGCTCAAGAGCACGGCGTCCGCGAACACGCCGGCCGCGATGCGCGTGCCGTTCGATCTGCTGCTGCCGTATGCCGAGGCGAGCGCGCTGGCGTCGCGCGATTACGCGGGGAAGACGTATCGCGTGAGCGGCAAGCCGCTGACGCTGGAGTCGATCCGCCTCGCGCCGGGTACGAACGGACGCGTGGCGTTCGAGGCGATGATCGACTATCGCGGCGGAGCGCTGCGGAACTACCACGGCGTCGTGAATCTCGAAGGCACGCCGCGCTTCGATCCCGCGACGTCGTCGATCGTGATCCCCGACCTCGACTACTCGCTCGCCAGCCGCCACCGCGGCCTCTTCGCGCGCATCGCGGAGCGCGCGGCGCACGAGTCGATCCGCAACCGCCTCCGCGAGAGCGCGAAGTTTCCGCTCGCCGATCGCCTCGCGTCGATCCGCGCGGAGATGACGCGCGCCCTCACCCGCACACTTGGCCCCGGCGTCCAGATGCGCGGCCGCGCAGACGCGATCGAGCCGCAGACGGTGACTCCGCTCCTCGACGCGATCGAGGTCCGTGTGATCGCCACCGGCGCGGCGGAAGTGGAGCTGCGGCGATGAGGTTCCTCGCGGAGAGCGTGATCCGCGCGACGCCCGAACGCGTCTTCGCGTTTCACGAATTACCGGACGCGCTCGTGCGTCTCACGCCGCCGTGGGAGCACATGCGCGTCATCGAGCACGCGCCGTCGCTGCACGCCGGCGCCCGCGCGGTGATCGAGGTGCGCATCGCGCCTCTGATCTGGATGCGCAGCGAGTCCGTGCACGTCGTCTACGATCCGCCGTACGCATTCGAGGACGAGCAGGTGCGCGGCCCCTTCCGCCGCTGGCATCATCGCCATCAGTTCACGGCGGTCGACGGCGGCACGCTGCTGACGGACGCGATCGACTTCGCTGCGCCGGTGCCGTTCACGTCATGGATGCTGCTGCCGCGGTTGCGGCGCGTGTTCGCGTACCGGCACGAGGTGACGCGCGCGTTTCTGCGTTAGCGCCACTGTTCGACGCTGTGCAGCAGCGCTCGTCCGATCGTCGTATCGACCTTGCGCAGCTCGCGCACCGCTTCCGCGCGCAGGCCGTGGCGCGCATACAGAACGCCGAGGAGCAGGGGATCGTCCGGATGCGCGGCGCGTGCGGCGTCGAGCTCCTCGTGCGCGGACGCATCGAGGACGCGGAAGCGCGCGGGCGGGGCGGGCGGTGTGGGGAGGATGGTGGTCTCTTCGCCGGCGCGCACTTCGACCTGCCACTGATAGGTGCGGCCGCGCTGGAGATCGCGCGGCGGTATCCACTCCGATTCGTGCAGCGCGCCGCTCTCGGCGACGGACCTTTCGCCATCGAAGATCGAAACGACGTAGGCGGCGTTCGGCGTCGCGGTCCAGGAGAGCCGCGGACGCGTCGACTCCACGATGACGCTCACCGGCTCGAGATGCGCCTGCTCGCCGCTCGGCGCGCGCAACTGATCGGGGGCTGCCTGCAGCGCAGCGAGCGACGCAGGGATGCGCAGCGCGCCCGCGCCGACGGCCTCGTCGACTGCAGCTCGCCACTCGGGATGCGCGTCCTGAACGGGTGGGACAACGGTTGCGGTCTGCGTCGCCTGAACGACGACGGGCGGCGTAGGCGATGGTGCCGGCTTCCTCGTGGATCGCACGACGGCGATCGTGACAGCCAACACGAGGACTGCCGCGACGGCGAGCCAACGCCACGGATGCGCTCGCGGACGACGAATCGCAGCGGCAGTCGCGGCGAGGTCCGCGACATCTTCGCGGCAGCGCGCACAGGTTGCGAGATGCTCGTCCACCGAGGCGCGCGCATCCGCGGCGAGCACGCCGTCGACATACGCGGTGAGATCCGTCTCGACGTCGGGATGGTCCCGATCGTCGAGCTGCAGCGCGAGGTTGCGCGCCGCGCGATCCGCCGCGCCGGCATCGAGGAGAGGAGGCTCGCTCATTCGGCCCGCCTATCGTAGCTGCTGGTCCGTCTGGCCAGCCGCTCGCGCGCCGCGCGGCGCAGGTTGATGACCTGCTGCCGCGTCACGCCGAGGCGGGCGGCGATGGTGCGATCGTCGAGCGGCAGCTCGTCCCAGAGGTCCATCAGCTCGTCCGTGCGCATGCTCATGACGTCCGCGATCTCTTCGATCCGGGCGATGCCGACGAACAGGATGAGGGCCACTGCATTGACGCCGTCCGCATCGCGCAGGTTGAGCAGCAACGCCGCCCGCTGGTTCTCCGGCAACCGGCGGATCTCCGTCCAGAGCGACTCGAGATACTGCCGGGTCTCGAACCGCGCGGCGTGACCGGGCACGGACGCGGCCAGTCGTTCGTCGGGCGCCTCCGCGCGGATCTCCACGACGTCCCAGAGCTCGGCGGCGATGCGCACGAGCGCCTCCAGCGACAGCGGCCCTCCGGCGCGCTCGAAGATTGCCGCCACCGCATCGTGCGGCCGCTCGCGATCGAGCATGACCCGCGAGGCCATGCCGCGGCTGATGACCAACGTGTCGATCGCGTCTTCTCTCCCCTCCCACGCACGCAACCCGCAGTGAACGCCGTCGCCCGCGGTCCAGATCGCAAACCTCGGATCGTGGCCGAGGAGATAGCGGAGACGGTTCTTGAGTCGCGTGCGCTCGGGAAAGCGCTGGCGCATGACGTCGTAGATCGTGCGATACGTGAGGGTGGCGACGTATCCGTCGAAGTCGCGAATGGCCTCGCCACCGAGGGCTTCGGGATTCTGCAGTCTGCGCATGAGCCGCAGGATGACGGTGCCGATCACATCGTCCGCCTCTTCACCGCCGAGAGCGCGATCGGACTTCGCGAAGCGGGCCAGCACGCCGGCGATCAGGGGGCGGGCACGCTCGACGAGCAGCTGATCGAGTTGCTCCCTCCGCTCGTCTTCGTCGCCCGCCTCGATCCAGCGCCGGAGCACCGGATCGCGAGCGTCCCGCGAAGTTATTGCAACCATGTGTGAGCGGGATCTTACCGCGTTTGGGGATGACCTTCCGTGTCACTTCATGCCGTTGGTGATCCATTGGCCGTTTCGGAATACGACGTCGCGCTCCGCCGACCCTCGGATGTCGGAGCGGGGCACGGAGAAATACTGCTCCGCCGGCCGGTCGGCCTTCCCATCCGAGCCGACGGACACGAGGACATACGAGAAGCGTCCCTGCTCGAGCCGGGAGACGAACAGCAGCGGCCGATGCCACGCGTCGAGACCGCCGTAATGCTCCAAAACGATCTTTCGCGCACGGGCGGATGCGGCGGCCGCATCGAGCCTGCGCGTGTCGCGCTCGATGGCGTCGCAGATCACGCTCATGCGCACGGACGTGTTGATCTGAAATCCGCGATTCATCATCTGGCGGACATACGCAATGGCGATCCCGATGAGGATCGCCATTGCAATCGCGGCGGTGACGACGAATCCGCGTTTCATGGCGTCATTGAATGAAACACGCACCGCATACCTTCTCCTCCGGCGTCTTCGGCACTCCCGGGACTTTGAATTTGCGAGGTGCCTCTCCCGGCTCGTAGACGGTCTTGTCCCTGACCTTTCCGGAGAGCGGGCCGCTTTCGAGATTCTCCTGTAACGTAAAGGGCCGCTCGGTCCCGAAAAGGAACGTAGCCGCGCGTTTGCCGTCCTGATTGCTCCCGACGCCGCCCGCCGCCAGCGCATTACAGACGCCGGTCGCACAATTCTCCGCGAGCATGAGCCGCGCCTGCAGGTTCTTGGAGGAATCGGTTCCCGCCGTGACGTCCTTGCTGATGAAGGACCGGATGGCCTCTTCCTGCTGGGGCGAGAGGTTCATGTCATAAGCGCTGACGGCCCGGCCTTCATCGTTGTAATGCCGGACGAATGCGTCCACACCGGCGGAAAAGTTCGTCGGAGTGCCGAGGCTCACGCCCGCATTTCCGTTGGGAGTTTCCACGTACAGGGCCGCGTGACCCTGCTGCGAATACAAATCGCCACCGCCGTCGACGATGAACACGCGCGTGCGCTTGCCGTCGGGATCGTCGTATTTCAGGGGATTGTTGTTCGCATATCCATACCGGTTCCATCGCTGCGGCGCATTGAGCGTCGTGTCGAAGTCCAATACGGGGTCGACTGACTGGAACCGCCCGGCCATCCCGCTGTAATAACGCGCGTGCACAGCGTCGAGCGTCTCGCTCCCCTCGGCGCCGAAGAGGTCGCGCTCATGGCCCGTGTATTTGAAAAGGCTGAGAGAGACCTCGTTCGTCCCGCCGGCCGTTTCGGGACCGAAGGCGTGGTAGTCGTGGACGCCCACGATCTCGTCGGTATTGTTCGTGATGCGGCGCGGCGTGCCGAGGTGGTCGAGGTGATAGTGATACGTCGCTGTGGCGGGAGCGCCGGGCTCGACCTGGCGGGAGGCCAGGAGGCGATCGCCGCGCCAGATATAGTCTTTCGTCCACGTCCAGCCGCTCGTTCCGAGCTGGCCTGCCGGGCCGTCGTGACTGGCCATTTCGCGAAGAACGTTCGCGGACGCGTCGCGCAGAGTCCAGCGCCAGGAGCCGGTAGCCGGCAAATAGACGGCGATCCGCTCGTCGTCCGCGGTGTAGACGTACTCCGCCGCGAGATCGCGGGAGGTCTGCATGTTCAGCAAATCGTATTGATACTGATGTCCCTCGAAAACCGTGACGTTCCCGGCCCCGTCATAGCCCAGCTCAGTGAGCCTGTTGGTCGCCGTGAGGACCGTATGTCCGTACTGGCAGTCCGTCCCGGGCTGCTCGCATTTCGTGCGGTTGCCGAAGCCGTCGTATTCGTACTTGCGGCGGGTGCCGTTCGTGTCGCTCTGCACGAGGCGGCCGGCCGTGTCATAGACGTGATGATCGGTGCCGATCTGCCGGATGTTGCCGGCGGCGTCGTAGGTATAGTCGACACCGGCGCTCCAGTTGATGGAAGGTTCGGCGCCGGCGTGCAGGGTTGCGCCGATTGCGGCGACCAGGAAGATTGTCGTGAATTTCATCGTTTCAGCACGCCTCCTCCAGGGAAGGGAGTCCACGACGGGCGCTGCATCATGAGGTAGCGTTCGCGATCCCGCGAATCCCAATGGGCGCCCGGACCATCAGGGGCTCCTCGGTGCACGTTCCTCTCGACCCTGCTGTATGACTCTGCCAGCTCGTGAAATGCGACGGCCCGGGTTGGAACATTCAGAAGGCCGGTGCCGGAATCGAACCAGCGCGTCGATGGATCCACCGTGATGGCGCCGTTGACGCCTGCCGCGGGAAAGCGTATGGATGCTTTCGGCATAGCATTGCCGCGACCGTCGTTGGCGTCGGCCGGGTTGTCGTCCAGATTGAGCACGCCCTCCGTGACCCGCACAATGCCCCCGGCGCTTTTCGCGGACTTCCCTTCCTCATACGTATAGACATTGCAGCTGCCGGCCATTTCGTACAGCAACAACGCACCTTCGTTGTTGACGAGATCATCTTCAGTGAGCCGCGATGTATCCAACGTTCCGTCGGAGTTGAAGGTCACGCGCGCAGCCGCGGCGCCGGCAATGTCGAATAGGGTGCTTTGTCCGGTGAGCGAGATGAGGATGGCGCCCGTCGGATCGACGGTGGTCAGCGGGTTGTTCGCCCCATAGCTGTATCGATTCCAGCCCTGTGGGCTGACGAGATTGCCCTCCAGGTTCATCACGGGGTCGACCGATAGGAAGCGCCTTTCCAGCACATTGGGATCCTAAGCTTAGAATTCCACGTGGACAAGTTGTCGC
>JADMIO010604094.1_pt1 | contig 29457 bp, 33 predicted proteins | sample 8958161 | NCBI WGS metagenome assembly JADMIO01 (sample SAMN16585339, study PRJNA669376) | soil metagenome | isolation source: Crop rotation soil | place: USA: Cullars Rotation, Alabama | collected 2011 | reverse complement strand
GCCGCGACTTCAAGTCACGTGAATTCCAAGCTTCGGATCCCACTGTGCTGGAAAGGGGAACAGGGTCTCGCTCACGAACGTGCAGGAACTGCCGGGCGGCGGTGACCCCCGGATAGAACGGTTGAAGGACCAGCTTGTTCGGCACGTTCGCGATCGCGATGCCTTCATGTGGGCTATTTTGGTTCTTATTCTTGCTGACGTTGGGGGCGAGTCGCTGCTCCCGGACTTCCCAAGGTGGATGATCGGGGTCGCCGCCTGCACCATCGCGGTCCTCGTTGGCCGCGTGCTGCTGGTCCGGTTCGTTTCGAAGGAATCAGATCGCATCGTGACCCGGTTGCTCGAAGACGGGATATGCCCGGCCTGCGGCTACAACTTCGTGGGTCTCGACCGAGACGACGATCTCTTGACCTGCCCCGAATGCGGCGCCGGCTGGAAATCTTCGCGGATTGTTCGCGCGGCGGAGTTCGCGTCCCGAGGTGCGGGGTCTTCGCCGCTCTCTTCGATGGTCTCTGAGAGTGGTTCCACACCCGTACCGGCGAGGGACGATCAAGGGCGCGACATCGCTCTTGTCGGTCGTGCGATGAAGCGACTGGGAGCCCGTGCGTCCGATGCCGAACACGAACGTCGCATGGCGGCCGCGCAGGCGGAGCTGGCGCTCGCCGGACGTGGCAGGCGACTTGCAAACGTTGCCGTCATCGCGTTCTCTGGGCTCCTCGCCACGGTCCTCCTCGCTCCACGCGAGCCGATCGAGGCGGGCGTGATAGTGCTCGTAATGGTCCTCGGCGCCGCATATGCCTGGCGTGGCAACTTTTCCCTTCCAGCGTCTAAGGCCAAGACGGCCTTTCTTGATCACGGCCTGTGCCCTTCGTGCGCGACGTCGCTTAAGGAACTCGCGCCGGCGGCCGATGGCTGCACCGAATGCCCCGAGTGCAATGCAGCGTGGAGGGTGGCTAAAGACGAGACCGCGCCGTGATCGACGATCGCGGGCGGGAAGTTCCGCTCTGTCCGATCTCGGCGCGTTCTAACGGCGCCGAGAAACGCGTCCGCGTGGCACTCCAGCGGGCCGAGAGTGGTTCGAAGCGGTTCGCCTTCATGCGAACAATGAGCGCGATGCTGGGACCGCCTCTCCTCATGGGGATCTCGCTGCTCTTCGGCGCCCCGGCGCACGACACGCTCGCCGTGATGGCCGCATGGATCGCGGCGGCCGTTTTTCTGGGCATATGCAGTATCCTCGGAAGAACCGACCGCGTCGCGAACGCGCGCCGCGCCATGCTGGCGAACGCCCTCTGCGCCTCGTGCGGCTACTCGCTCGACGGCAGCGAGCCCCAGGCGGATCACTGCACCGTCTGTTCCGAGTGTGGCGCGGCGTGGCGCCTGGCAACGCAAGCGGAGGGCGGGTAATGGCATTCATCCGCCTCGGCGGCAACGTCACCGACGACACCGGCAAGCCGGTCAAGCTCCTCGACCCCGCCGGGATGAGCGAGTGGCCCACCAAGGGCGACCCGCGCATCGATGCCCTCGTCCTCCGCGTCCGCAAGGCCATGTCGGGGTGGTCGGCGTACGAGTGGGCGCTCTCGTTGATATTGATGATCGGCGTGTTCGCCTTCTATTTCGCCGCCCGCCCACTCGTGAACAAGGTGGTCCCCACGCTCCCCGGGTTCGTGTTCTTCGCGGTCCTCGCGTTCTCCGCGCAGATCTTCGCCCGGCTCCTGTGGCGGGCACGCCTTCACTCCAATCGCAAGCAGGTCGTGCAGGTGGTGCTCGAGGAGGGGCTCTGCCCATGCTGCGGGTACAACTTCGCCAGCCTGAACATCGACACGATCGAGTCGCAGCAGCTCGTCACGTGCCCGGAGTGCGGGAGCGCGTGGCGTCGCAACCGCATCGACCGGGCGCTTATGTTCGACGGGTCGCTCGCGGTCTCCTCGCCGGTGAAACGCTTCACGAAGCGAGAGAAGAGCAACAACTGGACGACCAACGACGACCGCGGCGTGCGCGTGCGGCTCGTCCACCCGCGCCTTTACAGCTGCCGTCCGGATATCGGGGGCGACGCCCGGCGGGAAGCGCTCCGCCTGGCGCGGCGTGATATTGCGCCCAGCCGTCTTTGGTTGCGAGGCTCGATCGCCGGTCTCCTCGCCGCGTTGGCCATTCTCTGTATTGTGCTCGCCATCCGCGATCAAGAGGGGGCGTGGCTCATTCCCGCTGGGCTCGCCGCGGTGCTGGCACTGGCGTGCTGGTACGGGAACTTCGTCTACGCCCCGAGCGCCGTGCGAGCGGCGATGCTGCGCCAAGGGCTGTGTCCGACGTGCTCCAACTCGCTCGCCGGGCATCCCGTCGCCGCCCGCGACGGGTGCGTGACATGCCCCGGGTGTCACGCGGCGTGGCGGGTGGCGCCGCCGACGGAGGCGCCGTGAGCAAGTGAATGCAAGAAAGAAACGAGCCCGCGTCCATATGAACGCGGGCTCGCAGGGTGATGCAAACTGAGCGAAGGCGAAACGGGGCCTTACGCCTGCTCCCCGACCTGCCAGCGGAAGAACGCGATGATCGTCGCCTTCGGGCCGACGATGTCCTTCACCTTCTTCGTCGGGTCCTTGATGAACGGCTGCTCCAGGAGCGCGATCTCCTCGAAGAACTTCCGCATGCCGCCCTCCACCATCTTCTCGGCGATCTCCTGCGGCTTGCCGGATTCGATCGCCTGCTCGATGCGGAAGCGCCGCTCCTTCTCCACCACGTGCGCGGGGACGTCGTTCGCCGAGATCCCCGCCGGACGCGGCACGGCAGCCGTGATGTGCATGCAGATGTCCCGGAGCGTGTCCTCCGTGATCGATCCCTCGGCCTGGATGAGCACTCCGGTCTTCCCGTCGTGGTGGACGTAGCTGCCGAACTCGGTCTTCCCCTCGCTTCCGGCGAGCTTGTGGCCGCGAGCGAACGAGAGGTTCTCGCCGGTCGTTGCCCGCATGTTGTCGATGAGCGCGGTCATGGAGCCGGTGACGGGGACGTCCCCCGAGCGCTCCCGCATCGCCATCTGCGCCACCTCGTTCGCCAGGCGGACGAAGTTCTCGTTCTTGGCGGTGAAGTCGGTCTCGGCGCGCAGTTCGATGATCGCCGCGGCGCTCTCCTGCGGGTTGATCGCGATCGCGATGCGCCCCTCGCCGGCGGCGCGGTCGGTGCGGGCGTCCATCTTGCCCTTGAGCTTCTTGCGGAGGAGCTCCTCGGCCTTCTCGAAGTCGCCGTTCGCTTCCGCGAGCGCCTTCTTGCACTCCATCATCGAGAGCCCGGTGGCGTTGCGGAGCTTGAATACCTCTTTGGCGTTGATCTCGGACATGGCGGTATCACCTTGGGGGAACGGGGAACATGGATGTGAAGACCGTTGCGATGGTGGACCGTCTCGGGCGCGAACCCTCCCTCGGACGCGGGGGGGGGAGGAGCGCGTCAGTGATGGACGGACCGACCCGGTTATCGATGCCGGCCGGGACGTGGAAGCGGGCTCACCCCTGCCGGGCGGGGACGGCCTCGCCGGAGCGTTCGACGCTGGCCTCGCCGGACGCCGACGCATTGCTGTCGTCGGCGCGGAACTGGGCGCGCCGCGAGCGCCGGGGCTGATCCGAAGAGCCGCCGGCGTCGCCGCCCGTCTCTTTCGAGGAGGTGCGCATCTGGCGCCCGTCGTTGACCGCGAGGCAGAGCTCGCGGATGACCACGTCGATAGAGCGCATCGAGTCGTCGTTGCCCGGGATCGGGATGTCCACGAGGTCCGGGTCGCCGTCGGTGTCGATGAGGCAGATCGTCGGGATACCCAGCTTGCGGGCCTCGCGCAGGGCGTTGACCTCGTGCTTGACGTCGATCGCCACCATCGCGCCGGGGAGCTTGTCCATGTGCCGGATGCCGGCGAGGTTGCGGAAGATCTTGGTCTTCTCGCGCCGGAGCTGGCTCTCCATCTTCTTGGAGTAGCTCGCGAAGTTATCGTGCCCCTCGATCGCCTCGAGCTCTTCGAGGCGCTTCAGACGGGAGCGGATGGTGCGGAAGTTGGTGAGCGTGCCGCCCAGCCACCGCTCCGTCACCCAGTGCATCTTCACGTCGCCGACGCGCTGCTCGATCACCGCCCGGGCCTGGCGCTTGGTGCCGATGAACACCACGTCCTTCCCTTCGGCGACCGTCTTGGCGAGGTACTTCTTGGCGAGGAGGAGACCCTTGATGGTCTCCTTGATGTCGATGATGTGAATTCCATTGCGCTTGCCGTAGATGTACGGGCCCATCTTCGGGTTCCAGCCGGCGGCGCGCTGCCCGAAATGGATGCCGGCCTCGATGAGGTCCTGCACCAGCGAGGGCGCCTGGGACGCCGGGGCACCGGCGGCGGATGTGGCGGGAGTGGGGGGCATGAGTCGTTCCTTTCAGCGACACCGGCTCGGATGGCGATCGGTCGGACGAAGGGGAGAAACAATCTCACCTGCGCCGGCCTCCTTGCACAAGGGCGCTTGCATGACGCCGCCGGATGAGTCAGGGCCACATCCATTGGCAGAAGGTATGTGAGGATTCGCCTCGTCCGTGCCCATCACGGACCCTGGCGTTACAGCCGCCGATCACGGCTGACGGCAACTATAGCTTCCTGCCAGATGGGCGGGCAAGGGTCGGCGTCAAACAGCCGATCCTGTCGATTGTTAAGACGCGTGCGCCCGCCTATTTGGGTCCCGGTCGGACAGTTCACGGGATGCCGCGGATCCCGGACCTCGGTCGGGCGCAGAAGACTGACGGATCCGGCAAGGCAGGATAACCTTTTGGCTATGACGTCCGCAACCACCATCGCCGCCGGTCTGGCTTGCACCCTGATCACCTTGGCCTCCGCCGGGTGTGGGCTTACTCAGCCTGAGCCCAAGGCTCCGGCCCCCGGCGGGAATGCAGGTGGTGGCGGGGGGGCGGGCAGCAGCGGTGGGGCGACGACACCCGCGAGCGGAAAATCCGCACTCGTCAGCGCCGGCGGCGCGGACTACGGCGGCCGCATCTACCTCTGCCTCTCCGCCGCGGGATGGCCCAAGAAATGGACCGACTACAACGACCCCAAGAACGTCTTCGTTGATCCGAAGAATCCGAAGGCGGGGGCTGATGTCCATTACTGGCTGACCAGCCAGGCCCAACTGGCCGTCAAGATGCAGGTCGATGGGATCTCCTTTACGGTCCCGCATGTTCCGCCGCAGGAAACCAACACGACGGATGCGACGGGAAAGGCAGTCAAGGTGAAAGATCCCGACGGCTGGCGCATGCACTTCGAGGGGCGCATGGACGCCGTTAAGAACAACTCCCCCATGGGGAACGCCCAGGCCATCGAGAGCGGCCTCCGCGATGCCCGTCGCATCCTTCCCGCGCCCGCTGAGTTCATTCTCTACGCCGGCTACCCGGATGATCGCGACAAGAAGATCGTCAGCGATCAGGCTTACTGCGACCAATACGTGTCGTCCTCCATCGGCCCTTACGTGACGGCGAAGGATGACCGCGGCGCCTACGTCCTCTCGCGCGTCGTCGTGGACACCACCGGCGACTACGTCACCAAGCCGGATCGTCCCGAAGCCATGGCCGTGCTGCAGTCGATCCGGCGGCAGTACCCGTGGTTGAAGGTCGGCGGCGAACCCCAGCCCCACAAGGCCTCCTTCGTCTTCGACACCGGCGTGACCACACGGGCTGCATGGAAATACGTCCAGAAGCCCACCGGCACCGCGCCGCCGAACTGGGGCGTGCTGAAGGACGAAATCATCCCGATCAGCGCCATGGCCGCCAACGGCTCCGCGCCGATCATCTTCTACACCGGCGGCCGCCTCGACCTCGACGACGTGACCACGCAGATCACCGCGGCCCCGGTCTCGGTCGGCATTTTCGCATGGACAGTCGGCGAGGATCCGAACGGCCCGAAGCAGCCCGGCGACCACGAACGCTGGTTGAAGTTCGTTGCCCAGACGAAGGAACTGCGGAAGAAATGGGACAACCAGTTCGGCGCCGGGAAGTGAGCGCCGCTCACTCGCGGGCCGCGGCCGGGAACGACACCGGGCTGCGGTAGCCCTGAGTGTCGTACGCCCGTACGCCGATGAAGACGTTGTCCTTGGACAGCGGCAGCGTCGCCTCGTTCACCTTCCCGACGTCCTTGAGGTCGGTCCACGTGGCGCTCGTCGTCTCTCGCCAGACCACTTCGTACCCCGCGACATCCGGCTCGGGGCTTGAGTCCCATCGCAGCACCGTGTCGCTCGAGAGCTCAGACGTCAGCAGCCGCGCCTTCGGCGGAGAGGACGGAGCATTCGCGAGATGGATGATGGTCGCGGCGTTCAGCCGCGCGACCTCGGCGAGGTAGTCCGCATCCACGAACTCCGGGAGATCGGCGTACGGCTTGCCGTCGCGCATCTGAATGTTCTGGTGCTGCCGATCGAAGTTCTCGTACACCGTCGTGAAGCGCACCGCCGGGTACCCGTTGTCGTTGAACGACGACTGATCGCCGCCGCGAAGGAAGCGGTCCGGGCGGAAGACGAGCATCGCCCGCACACCGGTCTGCTCCAGGTCGCCGGTCGCCGCGACGAAGCGCGCCAGCTCGCGGCTCGGCGAGTCATTCTCCCCGGCGAGGTTCCGGATCTCAGCCAGCCGCTGCGCCCCTGGATTCCGCGGCACCCCCTCAGAAAACACGCGGATTCTCCTTCGATCGCTCACCGGCCGCCCCCGCGCATCCGCCGGTCCCGTCGGATCCCCGACGATGTCGTTGCTGAGCACCCCGCGGATGTCCTCCTTCCGCCCCGCGGCCTGTCCCGCGTGATACGCGGACCCAAGCAGCCCCTGCTCCTCGCCAGCAACAGCGAGGAACACGACCGTGGAATCCAGCTTCACGTCGCCGAGCACATGGGCGAGCTCCATCACAATCGCCGTGCCCGATGCATCGTCGTTCGCGCCGGGGGCGTCGTGCTCCGCGTCCATCACGTCCGCGTTGCGGGAATCGTAATGCCCCACGACGTAGTACCGCCGAGCCGCAGCTTCAGGCATCGTCCCGGGAAGCACGCCCACGACATTCACGAGCTTCGCCCCCTTCCGCACGCGCCGCGCGACGGGCTGGTCGAACTCCTCGAACGAGACCTGCAGCCGCTCGCCCGTCTCCTTCGCGCACCGCTCCATCTCGGCCTTGATCCAGTTGCGGGCCGCGCCGATCCCACGCGACGGCGATGTGGTATCAGAGAGCGTGTGGCGCGTGCCGAAACCGGCGAGCCGCGACACATCCTCGCGCATCCGCGCGGCGCTGATCTTGGCGAGCACCGTGCTGGTCAAACCGTCGGTCCGTGGCTGCCCTGGGGGCGCCAGGAGCATGGACGCCCCTACGGCAAGCAGATGAGTGAGCATCGCCAAGTGTAAGGCCCCGAGCGGCTCTACTCACCGCGGGAGAACTTGAACGGGGTCGCATCGACCATCCCCTCCGTTTGATCGCCGATGCGGTCAACCTTGTTGATGTCAACCAGCTTCTTCGCCGACTTCCCCTCGGCGAGGTCGAGCTTGTCGAGCCAGACCCAGACCGGGTACGGAGATGTTGAAGCCTCGTAGTACACGGCGCGCCGCGTCAGATCGAACACCACCGTACAAACCGTCATCGAGATATTGGGGCGCAACGGGTCGGGCGTGCCCATCGGCTGCGCCATGCTGCGCATCACGCTGAGCATCCCGGCGATTGTCTCGCGTTCCGACGTCGGCTTGGGAAGATGCGTGAGGTAGTAGGCCCCGCGCACGAACCGGTCCGCGGCCTCGGTTGTTCCCGGGAGCGACTTCTCGCCGCCGAACCCCTTGTACTGTTTCAGGTTCGCGATCTGCAGGTCGTAGGTGGGCTCGTTGGTCACGACGATGTAGCGCTTGTCGTGGAAGATCTTGAGCTCGCCGCCGATGTACTCGAAAACCGCGGAATCGCCCGAGGAATCTTGGAGGGCGAGGTGCTGCATCGAGGTGAACGGCCCGAGTTTCGTGCCGCGCACCTGGAAGGGATGCGCGTTCGTGTACTCAACGGCCTCGGCGACTGTGGCGAAGCTGTCGAGGTAGAACTGCGGCCATTCCGATTCACTCAATCCCGGCACGTTCGTATCGCGCGCGCCGTGATCGCCGGTGGCGAGCCAGAGGCAGTTCGCCGCGAGGCCTTTCTCGTTCATCCCCGTGTTGACCATGCTCTCGTAGGCGACGCCGACGATGCTCGAGTATTTGCTGGTCCACTCCAGGGCCTTTCCTTCGACGGAACCCGAGCGCTTGACGCCCCGCGGCATCGCCCACAGATCGGTCTTGGGGTCCTCGATCCAGTCGACGTTGCGCCCGACGACTACCGAGCGCCCGGTGTTCGACCAGAGCGCCAACGAGCAGGCACGCCCCTCGCCGGCGAGCATCGCAGAGATGCCCAGCGCCATCAACGCCATCTTCCCTCGCCACACGTTCCTGAAAGCAGGCATCGCAGTGCTCCTTGTGGAAACCCGAAGCGCGGCGTCCATTCGCCAGCACACCTCAAGCATGGTACCGCGGAGTTCGAGACGCGTAGAATGCCGCCGAATCGGTCCCAGGGTGTAGCTCAGTTTGGTAGAGCGCGTGGTTTGGGTCCACGAGGTCGCTGGTTCGAATCCAGTCACCCTGATTCCTTGAAGCGATAGACCCTTCTGACGAGACGTTACGTTCCGGCTCGTCCCCATCGTCTTCACGCGGACGCCGACGGCTTGCGTCCCACAAGCACAAACGGCCGTACCCGCCCCAGAGAAACTACCCAGAAGAAGGGCGACGTGATACTGGCATCCCGCCGCTTCAGATCGGTCACACCACTGTCGCGCAGAACGCCGGCGTACTGGGCCTCGTGGCGAACATCGGCCAGGATGCAAGCCCCGCCGGGCTTGAGCACCCGCGCGATCTCGCGCACCGCGGCGGCCCGCTCATCGGTCTTGTAGACGTTGTGGATCGCCGCGTTCGAAACAATCACGTCGAAGTGGCTATCCGGGAACGGAATCTGCCGCATGTCGGCGGTCTTAATTGTCACGCGATCGGCAACACCCTCGAGTCGCGCGTTCTCGAGGACGGCGTCGGGATGGTTGCCGGAGAGGTCCGCGGTCTGCCAGATGTCGATTCCGGCCGCGGTGCCGGTCGTCAGACGCTTTGCGGTTCCGATGAGCATGACACCTCGACCGCACCCGACATCGAGCACCGTCTCATCCCCGCGCCACGAGATCAGATCAAGCAGCCACTTTCGTTCGCGGATCTTGCCGTACTTGCTCGACAGGTACATGTACCCGCCCATCCCCAGGCACGCAACCGCGAGCGCCGTGCTGTTCCGTCTCAGAAATCGCGTCCACTCCGTCTTGGGTAACAAGCCGCTGAAGCACACCACGCTTACGATCAGAGCGATCGATCCTGCAACCAGGAGATTGCGGACAGCTCCGGGCGCATCGATCCCGTAATCAGGCCGCGGGCTGGTCTTTGTCGAGTTCGTCACCGCGACTCTCCACAAGAAGGAATGATCTTTCGACGGCCAAGTCTGGGGTTGTGGGCTGTGTGACCCGCCGAGTGCGCTCTCAACGGTGGAGACCGAAGGTACCTCAGTCACGCGCCTTTCACAACCTTGTTGGTCACCAGACCCAGGATTCCGGGCTCCCAGGCCCGAACTTCATCCATAAAGAGTTCAACTGGTGTACTGTCACCCTGCCTCTTTGCGAGAGCCCTTCGGCGAGCACGTCGAAGGGCTTTCTCGTTGCCGGGAACGCACTTACCTGTGATGACCGCGATTTCAATCGGATGCCAACTCGCCGCCGAAACTCGGCCGTTCAAGGCCGACGCCTGACCGGATCTAAACCGCTCGCCACTCTCTCGCTGTGCGGGCCTGAATGTGCGGCCATCGAGCCCGTCGCGAGAGATTACGATTGGCTCATGTCATCCGCGCCCTCAGAACCTGAAGACGCCACACTTCTGATGACGGCGGCCGGGGGCGGAGACAAGTCGTCCGCCGCGCGGCCCTCGCCGCGACGCACCCGGACATCGCCGGGAGTCTGAGCGGCCCCGCGACGCTCCTGGTGCTCCAGAACAAGCTCGCCGAGGCCGAGCGGCTCTACCGCGAAGCGCTGGCAATCCGCCGCGCGGCCCTCCCCGCCGGGCACCGGCAGATTTCCACCGTCCTGAACAACCTTGCACGCGTGCTGCAGGGGCTCGGACAAACCGCGAAGGCCCGCGCGGACTGGGACGAGGCCATCGCCATGCTGCGCCAGGGATCGCCGAGCGGCTCCGCGACCTTCGCACGTGTGCTGTGGCGCTCGGGCGGCGCGCGTCTCGCAAACAAGGACGCCGCGGCGGCCCTGCCCGAACTCGAAGAGGCCGCGGCGATGGCCGAGAAGTTCCTGAAGCCCGAAGACCCGCAACTCAAGGAGTACCGAGGGACGCTCGCCAAGTGCAAGGCGGCTCTGACGGAACTGGGCAAGGCCGACGGCAAGTAAGGAGATCGGGGATTCGCGGTCTCATGCCGATCCACGCCGACTGCACCGGTCACGTTGAGTTCGTTGACCATGGGGCGGGGAAGGAGATGAGGCTCGGCAACGAGCGGTTCATCCGATCTCCTTCGGGCGAGCGGATCGAGCAGTGACGAACCCCGCAACACGTGCGCGCCAATGCCTGACGCCCATCACACTACAGCCGGATCGCTGCCGGTACTCGGGGCGAGCGGCTCGCTGATCCAGGACTTGAACAGCGTGTGCACGACGGCGAGGATCACCGGGCCGATGAACAGGCCGATGACGCCCACGGCCACCAGCCCCCCGATCACGCCGACGAACACCAGCAGGAGCGGGATGTTGGCGCCCCTTCGTATCAGCACGGGACGCAGGAAGTTGTCGAGCGGGAGCGTCACAATCGCGAAGACCACCAGGACGGTGCCGGCCCCCGCGTGCCCGCTCCAATAGAGCCATCCGATGGCGGGGACGAGCACGGGCATCGGGCCCACCTGGCACAGGCAGAGCACGAAGACGATCGCGGTGAGGAGCAAGGCCGAGGGGATCCCGGAGATCGCCAGCCCGATCCCGCTCACGAGGGTCTGCGCCAGGGCTGTCACGATCACGCCCAGAGCGACGCTGCGAACAGCCTTGGCCGCCAGCGTCGCGACTTCTTCGCCGCGGGCGCCGGCCAGCCGGCGGCAGAAGGCCCGCACCAGGCCGGCCGCGGACTCGCCCTGGGCGTACAGGACGCCCGCGATGATCACTGTGCAGATGAACTGCACCAGCAGCATTCCGACGCCCCCGGCCTTGGAGAGGAACCACGAGGCCACGTCGCTCGTGTACGGCGCGAGCTTCGTCGAGAGCCCTTCGCTCGTCATCGCCTGCAGTCTCTGCCAGCCGTCCACGAGCCGATGCCCGATGAGCGGGACACGCCCCACGAACTCGGGCGCGGCGGGAAGGCTCGTCCCCTGCAGCGAACTCACCCAGCCCGTGATCTGATCCATGTTGGTCACGATGGACCCGATCGCGAGCGCGCACGGCAGGATGACGATCAGGAGAATCGCGCCGATCATCGCCATGATGGCCAGGGATCGTCTGTTCCACAGCCGCTTCTGAACTCGCTGGAACAGCGGCCAGGAAGTGGTCACGATGATCGTCGCCCAGAGGATCGAGGGAACGAACGGCTGAAGGATCCAGAACGCGCCCCCGATGAGAAGCACCAGGCAGAGAACCTGGAGGGTGACGCGTGTGACCTCTGGCGGGGCGTATTCTCTCATGTCGGGGCTCGCGTCTCCCATGGTACGATGCGACGCATGCGTGCCCCGGCGATGATACAGGAATCCGGCCGCCTCGTCATACGGCTTGAGTCAGGTGCAGCTCGACGAGGGCTGGGTGCCAAAGCCTGATACCCGCTAGGAAGAATCCAACTGGCGTCCAGCCACCATGTTCAGAGAGTCAACGCCAGCTATTTATGAGCGAAATACACGCCTTGTGAATGCAGCCTGGCCATGTTGTTGTCGTTGACCCATGGGTGGTCAGCGTGGACGAGCCGCTCGAGTGCCTTCCGATCCGCTTCGGGACTGTCATAGAGCATCGCGAACGCGAGATGCATCACGACTCGCGCGGCAGCGTCATAGGCGTTGAGCTGGGCCGCGCTGAGCCCTGTGTGGAGTTTCGCCATGCGCGGCTGCGTCGGCTTCATGAAATGCTCGCCCCATTCCAGCGCGAGATCGAGAGCCTCGTTCAGGATGAGCGGTTCGAGATCGGTCGGGGGCACGGATGGACGCCGCGTAGTCATGATACAAGCTCCTGCGCCAACCTCGCGGCGTTCGGCGAAGCACCGATGACCAGGCTCAGCACCGAGATGATCGCTTGAAAGAGCGGAATCGCGATGAACCCGAGTGTTCTGTTAGCCGAGGCCGAGCTGACGCCGAATCCGAAGGACATTTCGGAGACGAGGATCGCGAGCATCGTGATGGCCGCGCCGAGCAGCGCGATGACGCCGCCCGCGATGAGCCATGATCGCTGGAGAAAGGGCGCGGTCGTCGCTGCCGATTCCACGGTCAGCGATGATCGGATGACCGGCACAAGGACAACCGGGTACACCGCCGAGAACATGCCGAGCAGCATGAAAACGAAGAGGGCCGTCAGTGGCCCGGCGCCACGAGGCAGATCGCCCGCGAACACCGGCTTGACGATCTCCCAGAGTGTTCGTGGCTTGAATGAGTGCTCGGGGTACGTGTGATGCGGCACGACAAAGACCGCGAGCGCACTCAGCCCCGCCAGCACAAGGGTAATAAGCAGAGGTTTGGTGCTCATGCAGCTCACTTCAGAACGCCGTCGTATCTCGCCGCTACTTCACGCAGGTCTTCCGGAATCGACTGCGTGGCGTGCTCAAGCTCCAACACCCGGGACGCCACGAGCTGGCTCACCGCTGATCCGAAGACCTCCTCGTGTTGCCAATCTGCGCCATGCTCGATGAGCAGCAGCAGAGCACGCCAGTTCTTGTGGTGGGCCGCCCACGCCACGGGGCCGCACTCGCTGTCGCGTGTTCGGGTATTCGCGCCGTGAGCGAGCAGCATCCTCAGCGTCGCGATGCCATCGTCGTTCGTGTTCGACAGGATCAGCCACCAGACAGGGCGGCCTCCATCGATCGATCGCGTTCGGGTCGGCGCTGTGCTTCAGAAGCATCTCTGTCAGCTTCGGGCTCGAGAGAATCGCGAACTTCAGCGGGTCGCCGACCGGGTCGTTCGGGTTGGCGCCGGCCCTGAGCATCGCGTCCACGATTTGCGTCGACGCATCGGAAGCATCTGCATTTCGCATCGCGAAGCGGAAGAGCGTTTCGCCATCCGAGTATCTCTTATTCAGATCGCCCGCGCCCGCGATCAGCTGCTTGACGAGCTCGAGATCATGGTCGTAGATCGCGCCAGCGAGACGACGCTGAGCCGGCCATCGGAAATAGCCTGCGCCCCGCCAGTCGCGCTCCCACTTCGCGCGCCGGACCTTGTCCAGGAGCGGGCCGAACGTCACCGCCAACAGCGGGATCGACACTATGAATGTCAGCGTCGTCCGCGTTGACGGCGACTTGGTGGAGCAAAAAAGCACCGCGAGGGCAATCCAGAACACGGGTGGCACGAGCACAAGCCACCCGCCCACCGGCCCTTCAGGGGTGCGGCGACCGCGCGACGCCAGGATCGCGAGAACACCACAGCCGATGACCTCGATGGCGATCAGCGTCCAGAATACTTTCGCGATGGGAAGCGTTTGCAGGAATGCTGGGAACATCGCGGGATCTCGGGGTCGGGCACAGCACGCGCGAGCGTCCCACGCGCGGTGCAGGTCTGATCGTGACGCGCCTTCTTGAGTTCAATGCGCCACGCCGTGCTGTTGCGGTCAGATCCGCTCAGCGTTCCCAACCCCTAACGCCCTCCAAGAAGAGTCTCACTGGTGTCCCGCCACCCCGATTCACGGGCGGTCGTGAATGACAGCAACGCGATCGCGTTACGCTTACCCCATGGCACGTCCACTGGCCATCCTTGGCAGCGCGCGGAGCGACGGGCACACCGCGGCGCTCCTGAAGCGATTGATCGACGGCTCCGATTGCGAGGTTATCGACCTCAATCTGGCGAATATCAGCTGCTTCAGGTACGACCAGAACTATGCCGACGACGACGAGTTCCTGGCGCTCGTCGAGAGGATGATCGCAGCGCCGATTGTCATCTTCGCCACGCCGGTGTACTGGTACTCATTCTCGGCGGTCATGAAGAACTTCATCGACCGACTGTCGGACCTGCTGATGTCCCAGAAGGCCGTCGGCAGGCGCCTCCGCGGCGATCCGTCGCCCGCGAGCCCAGACGAACGTCCCCGTAAGGGCCGATGGGCACTCGTGATCACCGGCAGCGACAACGAGATCGATCGCGACCTGGCTTCAGTGTTCCGTCGTACATGCGGGTACCTCGGCGTGGACTGCATTGCCGAGGTATACGGCGTCGAGGGCGGCCCCTTTGTGGATGAGAGCGCCGTGCAGACGGTCCGGGCTCACCTCGGTATCCCAGATACTCGCGATGGTGGGTCGGCTGCCGAGCGGCATCCTCTACTTGGTCCATAGAGAGATTCGACGATTACTTCGCGCCAGCCGCGGGCTTTGGCGCTGGCGCGAGGACGGTTCGGAACGCCGCCATCGCGGCCGGATGGTAGATGGTGGCGTGGGACTCCGCGGGCAGCTCTTTGTGGACGAAGGTGCATACGCCGCGGCAACGGATTTCCATCGCCGCCGCGTACTCCGCGTTGAGTTGTGCCATCGAGGGCTCGCCGCTCGTGACAACCATTACGGAGCATCCGCGGGTCCTGTCCGCAGCGGCGCTCCCCTTCGCGGCTCGAATCAACCCGTTGTTGTTCCACCACACGCTCGGATCGACCGCGATGTAGTTCTGAAAGAGCTCCGGCTCTTCGAACAGTGTTTCGAGCACGAACAGCCCGGCCAGGGACTCGCCGACGATGCTCGCTTCGGTGGTGCAGCGGTACCGTTCCCGCACGGCGGGCATGAGCTCGTCGCGAAAAAACCCGCGGAACGCGGCCGAACCGCCGACGACCGGCGCGATGGCGCGATCTTCGGCGCTGTCCGTCGGTCTGGTCATGTCGCGCCGGCGCTGCGTGTTCTCGACTCCGACCAGGATGACGGGACGCATGGTGCCGTTGCTCACGAGGATCTGGACGAGCCCGGCGATATGAAGGAAGTCTTCATCGAGGCCACCGTCCGGCATGTAGAGGGTGGGAAGGGGTCCATCAACAGGCACGCCGTAGACCGTGGGCAGCAGCACGTTGATGCGGCGTGTTTCGTTCAGGATCGTCGATTCGATCGTGAAGGACTCCGCGTGCGCAAGAACCAGCGGCACGGCGGGTGACACCCGTGTTGCCAGGGGCCGCGTGCTTTGAGGCGCGGGCGCAGCATCCGCAGAGGAATCTGGTGCGGCGATCGGCACGTGCGTACACGATGCCGACATCACCGCCATGGTCAGACAAATAGCGCGCGGGAACCGCATCGGAGTACCTCGTTGTTCATCGACATCATCACAATGGCGCCGGCGGCTTGCGTCCAATCAACACGAACGGCCGCACGTCTCCACGAACGAAGGGGTGGGAGTGGGGGGGGAAGATCGGTCGTTTATGTTAAGGGAATACGCCGAAGGGTCCTGCTCTCCCGCACGATCGCGCACCACCCGGTGGTGTGAGCAAGCCCCGCAGCTCCACGGAACGAGGGACGGGCCCGGCGGCATCCAACCACGCGGTCATGCGGTACACTCCCCTCCGGAGCCTGCGGCGGTCGTAGGCGGCGACCTGAACGGGAACTCCAGGTTCATTCCCATATGAACGTCAAACAACAGATCAAAGAGTACATCGCCAGCCAGCCCGAAGCCAAACGCGACGACATGCAGGAGCTGCACCGGCTCGTGCTCAAGGTGGCGCCGGCATGCAAGCTGTGGTTTGCCGATGGCAAGAACGACGAGGGCAAGGTCGTCAGTAATCCCAACATCGGATACGGTCTTTACACAATAAAATACGCTGACGGAACCACCAGGGATTTCTTTCAGATTGGTATCAGCGGGAATAAGATCGGGATCTCGGTCTACATTCTTGGTCTCAAAGATAAGACGTACTTAGCCAAGACATACGGCAAGAAGCTGGGGAAGGCGAGCGTCACTGGATATTGCATCAAGTTCAAGGCGCTCAAAGACATCAATACGGATGTACTCGAACAGGCGATACGCCATGGGTTGGAGGCTCAGGATGAGAGCTGAGTCGATGAAGTGCTCGACCTGTTGAAGACAGCCCCTTTGCCAAGCTCGTGCCCTGTCGGCCCGCGCTGGGGGCCGACCGCGAGGGAGGGCCGCGCCTCAGACACCAGCTGTCGTCCAACGCCCGGGAAGTCGGGCGCAACGGAACCGGCGGGTCAAACGGGGCGCTTCGTGGGTGCGGGCCGAGCGCCGCTACGCTGATGGCAAGGCAACTCAACAACGGAGCGAGATACATGGCGAAGAGCAACAGCAGGGTCTCCGCATTCCACAAGCTTCACGTGAAGGGAAACCCGGTGGTTCTCTTCAACGCCTGGGATGCCGGGAGCGCCCGTGCGATCCGGGAGGCGGGCGCCCGTGCGATCGCAACGAGCAGCTGGGCCATGGCCGAAGCGCACGGCTACCGCGACGGCGAGCAGATCCCGCTCTCGTTCGTCCTGCAGATCGTGCGACAGGTCGTTTCGACGGTTGATGCACCGGTGACCGTTGATTTCGAGGGCGGATACACGGACGACAACCGCGCGCTCGCCGACAATGTTTCCCAGGTAATCAATGCGGGCGCGGTCGGGATCAACTTCGAAGACCGTGTGGTCAGAGGAAAAGGGTTGTACCCCGTTGACACGCAGGCCACCCGTATCGCGTCGATCCGGCAAGCCGCGAAAAAGACGGGCGTCAACCTGTTCATCAACGCTCGAACGGATCTCTTTCTGGGCAACAAGCGCGATCCGGCGGAGTCCATCGACGCAGCGATCGAGCGGGCGCATGCCTATGCCGGTGCCGGGGCATCGGGGTTCTTCGTGCCGGGATTGGTGGACGCGAAGCTCATCGGCCGCCTGTGTGAGGAGGTCGAGCTCCCGTTGAACGTTCTGGCTCTCGACGGCGTGCCGGCCAACGGCCGGCTCGCGAAGCTCGGTGTCGCTCGCATCAGCTACGGAGCGTCTCCATACAGACGAACTGTGGAAGCCATCAGAAAGATGGCGGTGCGCGCCCACTCGTGACGCCGTCGGTGCAGTCATCCTGACGTGTACGCGGGTGTGTTTGTCGCTGGATCCTGTACAATACACGCCATGACCGTCAAGGAGGTCCTCGCCCATCTCGAGTCTCTCGGCGACGACGCCCGCCGCAAGCACAACGCGAAGGCCGGCGCGCCCGCCAACCAGTTCGGCGTGAAGCTCGGCGACATCCGCGCGATCGCCAAGAAGATCAAGACCGACCACGCCCTCGCTCTCAGACTCTGGAACACCGGCAACGTTGACGCGCAGCTCCTGGCCACGCTCGTCCTCGAGCCGGAAGCGCTGCACGCCGACGAGCTCGACACGATGACGCGGGCCACCACCTGCGCTCAGGTGGCAGAGTGGCTGAACAGTTACGTGGTTGCACAACATCCCGAGAAGGAAGCGCTCCGCGAGAAGTGGATGAAGGAGAAGGATCGCTGGGCCGCCCGTGCCGGCTGGCACCTGACCGCCAGCCGCGTGCACAAGGATGCCGATGGCCTCGACATAGTCGCGCTGCTCGATCGCATCGAGAAGGAAATGCCGAAAGCGAGCCCCGAGGTGCAGTGGACGATGAACAACACGCTCGCGGCGATCGGGATCAAGTATGCGGCGCACCGCAAGCGCGCGATCGCCATCGGCGAGAAAATCGGGCTCTACAAGAACTGGCCGGTATCGAAGGGCTGTACGCCGCCGTACGTGCCGGTGTGGATCGAAGCGGTCGTGAAGCGGCAATGACGCAAGCGTGCCACATGGCTCTTTACGACACCATCGGTCGCAACTACGCGGCTCTCCGACGACCAGATCCCCGCATCGCGTCCGCCATCGACGCGGCACTCGGGGACGCCGCCAGCGTAGTGAACATCGGCGCCGGAGCCGGCTCCTATGAGCCGCGAGGCCGGACAGTCCTCGCCGTTGAACCGTCCGAAGTGATGATCCGCCAACGCCCCGCGCCTCCAATGGCCGCACCGTGCATACGGGGAACGGCGGAGTCTCTGCCTGTCGAGACCGCTTCGGCTGACGCCGCGATGGCGATTCTCAGCGTTCATCACTGGACGGACCTCGAGCGCGGCATCCGCGAAATGGCGCGCGTCGCGCGCCGGCGCGTCGTTCTGCTTACGTGGGTCCCCGACGCCGCCTCGTTCTGGCTCACGGAAGACTATTTTCCTGAAATCCTCGCCCACGACCGCACGATCTTTCCGAGTGCACCCGTTCTGACGGCGATGCTGGAACGCCTGATCGGACCGACGCGTCTCACGCCAGTTCCGATTCCGCACGATTGCGCCGACGGGATGCTCTGCGCCTATTGGCGCCGACCAGAGGCCTACCTGAGTGCCGACGTGCGAGGAGCGATATCGAGCTTCGGGCGCATCAACGCCGATACCGGCCTGGCAAAGCTCCGTGCCGATCTCTCGAGCGGACGCTGGGTTCATCGCAACCGGGCCCTCCTGCATGTGGAGGCACTGGACCTTGGCTATCGCATCGCTTGCTGCGAGATTGGCAAGGCGCAAGTGAGTCCATGACGGCGCCGCCTGCGCTTTTCGGCCTTGAGGCGTGACCTGCACCAGGGAGAGATCTGGCGACATAGTGTCACCCCGATCTTTTTCACGAGTTCTATGTCGTTCGAGGAAGGAGCGGTCGCATGGCGATCCATGAAGACACTCGTGCGTACAACGCCGCACAGGCGCCCGCCGACCGGCGCATCTGCGACGCCCTCGCCAAGGCCATCGATCGTCACCTGCCGGGCGCCGAGAACGAGATCTGGCACCGCCATCCCGTGTGGTTCCTCGACGGGAACCCGATCGTTGGGTACAGCAAGCTGAAGGACAGCGTTCGGCTGCTCTTCTGGAGCGGGCAGTCTTTCGACGAACCCGGCCTGGCGCCCGAAGGCAGCTTCAAGGCCGCGGAGGCGCGATACATCTCCGAGGATGAGATCGTGACATCCGACCTCAAGCGATGGCTGAAGAAGTCGATTGAGATCCAATGGGATTACAAGAACATTGTGAAACGCAAGGGCAAGCTGGAGCGGTTGAAGTAAGCGGGGCACGATTGCCCCTGTGGTTCGTTCAGGCCCCGCGCTCGACTGTCGTTTGCGGGTAAGCTGAACGCATGGCCAAGGCCCGATCGACTTCCAGGCTGGACCCCCGCGACGGGGCGGCGAGAGCCAGACACAAGTCCGTCCTGAAGTACAACGCCGCGTACGCAGCGAAGAAGGACTTCGTCTCCCGACCGAATGCGTTCCTGTCGCAATGCCTGCTGCGAATCACACCGCCCCGCAGCAAGCGGCGGAAACCCACCGCGCTGGACATCGGCCTGGGACAGGGGCGCAACGCCGTTCTGCTGGCGCGCAGCGGGTACGACACGACCGGAATCGACCGCAGCGAGGTGGGCCTTCTTGCCGCCCGGCGCCTCGCGCAGTCGCGGGGCGTGCGCATCAACGCCGTGCTCGCCGATGCCGAACAGTTCGACTACGGCCTGAACCGCTGGGATCTGATCGTGCTTCTGTATTACCCGCAGCCGATGTTCATCATGCGACGGCTCCAGGCGGCGGTGCATCCGGGAGGCTACATGCTCGTCGAGCGGTTCAGCCGCCCCAGGAGCATCCACCCTCTGGATCAGCGGGAGACGCGCCGTCCCAGCCCGATGCTGCGGTGCTTCGCAGACTGGCACGTGCTGCACTACGAGAACGACGACTTCGAATCCGATTGGCATTGGAGCGGCGAAAGCGCCAGCGGTCCCATCGTTCGGCTGCTGGCGCGCAAGCCGTCACGCGCCTGAAGGCCGGAAGCGCGACCGGCGGCATTCCCCTGCTCGGCCGTCAAGGAGCTCACCGATGCAGCTCGTGATCCACGATGAACCGCTTGTCGTCCGTCTCTTCGGGGCATCGCTCTTGCACGACCCGGCGATGTCTTTCGGCGCCGAGATCCGCGTGCTGCTGGATCGGGTCTGGCATGTGATCCGCTCCCGCACGCTGATGCACAAAGGAATCAACTGGGTCCTCTACGACGCGGATGGCCGTGTCTTCGCCGGTGTTGAGCTGGGCACCGACGCACCGGGCGGCAGCGGCCTCGAGCTGCGAGACGTGCGGCTCGGTCGCTATGCCGTATGGAAGCACGTCGGGCCCGTGGAGCGCATCGGCGACGCCTACGAGGGGATGAAGCGAGCCATCGTTTCGACCGGGCTGACCAAGGGCTACCCGTTGATCGAGAAATACGGGCACTGGACCGGCGACGCCGCCACATTCGAGATTGATTTGATGTGCCCTCTTCTCTAGCGAGCTCGTGAACGCCGAACGCCGATCGCCGTCTTGCGTGATCGGCCTGAATCGGCACACGCCCCTGCCACCTACCGTTGCCGCATGTCCACGGACTTCTGGAATGAGCGGTACGCCGGCGAAGGACTAGTCTACGGCGCGGCCCCCAACGATTTTCTCCGCGCGATGGCCGATCGCCTCCCAAAGACGGGGAAGGCTCTCGACATCGGCGCTGGAGAGGGACGGAATGCGTTGTTCCTCGCCTCGCGCGGGTTGGACGTTCTCGCCGTCGATCAGAGCACGGTCGGAATGCAGAAAGCACAGCGTCTCGCGCGCGAACGCGGCCTGACGCTCCGCACGGAGGCGATCGATCTCCAGGATTTCAACGCCGAGGAAGGCTCTCTCGACGTCATCAGCTCCATCTTCGTTCACCTGCCCGCTGCGCTGCGAGCCGCCGTGCATCGGCGAGTCGGCGGATGGCTCAAGCCGGGCGGCGTGTTCCTGCTCGAGGCGTATGCACCCGATCAGATCGGACGCAACACCGGCGGGCCGAAGGACCCGGCGCTCCTGGCTTCGCTGCCGACCCTCGTGGCGGAGCTCGGCGACCTGCGGATCGAGCATCAGGCCGCCATGGTGCGCGTGGTCTCGGAGGGACAGTTCCACACAGGGGACGCGTCGGTGGTGCAGGTAGTGGCGCGCAAATGATGGCCGCCCCACGCGGCGCCGCGCAGAAGGCGCCCGCGCCGTGGAGCGCTTCTGGCTCATGTCATTCGTCGGCGTCCGGCACGCCGTGCCGGCGCAGGACCTCCTGGACCGCTTCGCTCCCGCCGGTGATGGAACCGGGCAGCCGCGCGCCGCGGCCGATGAGATACCCGACAATACCGGCGTAGTCGCCCTTGAGCGCTTCCTCGGGCAGCCGCATGCCGACACCGCCATCGATGTCCATGCAGTTCGCCGAGCCGTGGACGGAGGTCGCGAGAGCATCACCGCCATAACCGTTGAGCCGGTGAATGTCGGCGCCGCGCTCGACGAGCCGCTGCACGGCTCGAAAGCATCCCCGCCATGCGGCCGAGTGCAGCGGCGACATCCCGTCGGCGCTCGCCGCGCTCTCCACGGATAAGCCGGCGTCCAGACACCGGTCGATCGCCTTAACGTCGTCGTGCGCGGCCGCCAGGCACAGCCTCATGGGCTCGCCCTGCACGCCATCCTCGGCGGTGATCGATTCGTCCCGCGCCCCGTGCGCACGGAGCAGTGCAACCACCTCGGGGTTGCCGATCCGCACGGCGGTGCGCAGCACGCTCGTGCCGTGCCCGTCGCGGGCATTCACGTCGCCGCCGGCATCAACCAGTTGCTCGATGATCCGGGCGGATCGCCCCTGATACACCGCTTTATGCAGCTGGGTGCGTGCCCCGCACCATTGGGCACGGAAGTTCGGGTCCGCGCCCGCGGCAAGAAAGGCCGCGATGTGATCAGGGTATTCGAAGTCGAGCGCCCGGCCGAGGCAGTACTTGACCTGCTCGAGGGGCGGTTCGCCGCGCGAAAGGAGGAGGCGCAGGCATGTGATATCGGGGAACTCGGTCGTGTGGTATACGGCTTCCTTGTCGTCGGCACAGACCCTCGCCCCGGCGTCGAGCAGCAGCGTGGTGAGTGCGATGTTGTTAGCGATACCTGCAGCGCCGTAGAGCGTTGATTGGAGCCAACGTTCGCCGTGGTCCTCGTGCCAGAAATGGGCGTTCGGGTCGGCCTTCGCCGCAAGCAGAAGCTCGGCGGACCGGACAATGCCGGCGGCCCGCGATCGGTCTGCCCGGAGGAACCGGCTGAAGCAGCAGTACAAGAGAGCTTCGCAGTCCATCGGACCGCCCTTGCGCGTCGCCGATGCGGCCTCCTTTACCAGCAGCGTGGCGACGGTCTCGTGTTCGCCGCAGGCCGCAGCGGTGAACAAGTCGAAACACGCCAGGGCGGGCTCGGCGTCGAGCAGCACGCCTGCCTTTCGGACGTCGTTCGAGCACACCGCCCGTAGCAGCGCGCCGGCACGGGCCGCCCGGTCGAGGCGCCGCGTCTCCACAAACTGCTTCCATCGCGGCCAGCTCGCAAACCCGTATTCGCGGGCAACCACGAGCTGCGCATCGTGCAGGGCCATGCTCGACGCGGGAGGCTCAACAGCGCCAGGCAATCGCGGGTGCTGGGACCGGAAGCGCCGGAGCGCATCCGCGTCGCCGCGATGGAGAGCCTCGAGCAGCAACTTGGCCTGCTTCCGGTCGAAATCAAGGTTGGGGTTCGCGGGGATCGGACGAGCGGCAGAACTGGGCGTCCACATGACGACCTCCTTCGTGAGTTGCCCGGTGTCCGCTGCTTGGGCAGAAGGGGTCGAAAGACCGCCATCAAGTTTGCATCACAGGAGGGACAATCCCTTCACGCGGACGGTGGGCCGCCTGATCGGCCGCGGAAAGTCTACCACCCGGCGGACGCCTTTCAAGCGATTCTCTCTCAACCCGATCCGCCCGTCAGCCCCGTTTCACGGGAAGCTGCACACATAGCTCGAAGTGCTCGACGCCGTGCGCGAACGGCCGGCCGATCCACGCCTCGAAGCACGGTTGGTCATCCGGCACATACCCGCTCTGCGGGAGCCACGTCCCGTAGATCCACCGGAGCGCACGCAACTCGAGATCGATCCCTCCCCGAATCTCGACTTGGGCCACCACCATCGGAGGAAAACGGAAGCGGCCCACTTCTCCCTTCGGCGTGAACCGCTCCGCCTCGACCGCGACGTGGTAGCAGCAGTCCTTCAGCGGCGTGATCTCGGGGTTGTCCCACTGATACCCGAGCCATTGGGCGTCCGCGAGGCTCCGCTCTTCCGCCCACGCGACCAGCCGCTCGGCCGCTCCGACTACGCCTCCGCCGTAAGGCTCACGGACGCGCATGTACGCCACCGTCCGGGCGGAAACATCCCTGATCTTCACGCTGAAGTCGTCCAGTTTCGGGCTGGGCGGAAGCGCTGAGAGGTGCAACCGATCCGTCGAGCCGGAGACCAGTGCCTCGAGATCGGCCGCGTGCGCCGCTCGCCATCCCTTGACGTCGAACGCGCTCGGCGCCACCCCGAAGCGCTGCCGGAAGCTCCGCGTGAAATCAGACGAGCAAGAAAATCCGCACTCCATCGCGATGCTGGTGAGCGACGCCCGACGCGGATAGGACATCAGCAGCAGCGCTTTCTCCAACCGCAACCGCTTGACGAAATCGGCGGGTGTCTCACCGACCAGCGCCTGAAAGACCCGATGAAAATGGAACGGCGAGAGGTGCGCGGCCGCGGCCATCCGCGTGAGCCGCAGCGGCTCCCCGAGATGGCTTACAACATGATCGATCGCGAGGTTGATCCGTTCGATGTACGCCAATGGCGTCAACGAGCGAGTTTTCACGTAGGTTCGCAAGATTTGTCAAGACCTCTTTGCTGTCTGCTGTAGCATTCATGCCGTCGCCCGGAGAGTCCGGGCGGAACGCACCTATGCCCGGAGTCAACAATGAAAAGGCCCATTCTAGGAGTTGTTCTATGCGTCCTTGGCGGATGTGGCTCGGGGGGAGCGCCCCAAGTCGCGGAGACCTTGCCGCGAGGGGACGCGCCCCTACGGCTTGGAAACTTCTCGATCGGCCTCGCCGTGAAAGACCTCGCCGCCTCCCGCGCGTTTTATGAGAAGCTCGGCTTCCGGCAGATCGGAGGCAACGCGGCGCAGAACTGGCTCATCATGCAGAACGAGACGAGCACGATCGGTCTCTTCCACGGGCCCATGTTTACCAGGAACGTGCTCACCTTCAATCCCGGTTGGGACCGAACGTGCAGCACGCTCCCCGATTTCGATGACGTGCGCGACATCCAGCGCACGCTCAAAGCTCGCGGTCTTACGTTCGCCGCGGCCGCGGACGAGGCCTCAACAGGCCCGGCCAGCCTGATGCTGATCGATCCCGACGGAAACCCCGTCCTGATCGACCAGCATGTCCCGGCGCCGCGGAAGTGAGGCGCTGCATCCGGGAATCTGTGGCCGTCGCAACAGTTCTGGGACGTGGACCCCCCGGGCAATATTCGGATTCCGGACGCGTTATCCCTCAACAGCGCGACCGGACCGCGGTATCACCTGCGCGCCCGGCATCTTGACCGGGTGTCGCCACGGGAGAGCCGAATGAAGCCCGCACGCCTCCGCACGACCATTGCTCTCGCTCATGTACTCACTCTCGGCGCCGTCTTCATGGGCGGCATGACCACATCCGACCTCGGGCCCCGGACCCTCGCCGGCATCGTCAAGCTGCACTTCAAGCAGTGGGACGCTGACTCCAACGGCAAGCTGACAGCGGACGAGATCGACCGTCTCACCGTGGACTCGGCATGGAAGGGCGACGACGCCGCGGCGATCGCCGCTCTCAAGCTCGCATTCCGCGCCCGGAACTCGCCGCTCGAATCGCTCTCGCTCGCGGATGTCGAGCCCGCGGCGCTCCGCGAGGCGCCCCGGGATCCCGACGCCGAGTCCCCTGAGGTTCATGATGGAATGAAGCCGGCCACGCTCGAGGCTAGCTTCGAGCGAGCATCACGGACCATCCGACGCGCCAAGCGGTCGATCTTCCTCGACCCGACCCCCGACCTCGACCGCCTTCACCAGGGACGCATCGGCGATTGCTTCTTCGTAGCGATGGTCGGCGCCATGGTCGAGCGTGATGCCGAGAGCGTGAAGAAGATGATTGCCGTGCCGAGCCGGCCCGATGACGCCATCAACGTCACGTTCGCCGGCGGCCGCACCGTCGCCGTTCCGCCCCTCACCGACGCCGAGTTCGCCCTCGCCTCCACGACCGGTGACGAAGGAGCCTGGTTGCCAATCCTCGAGAAAGCGTTCGGCTCCGTCCGCATGTCGGGAAGGCCCGAAGACAAGCGGCAGCTCAGCGACACCGACGCGATCGCCCGCGGCGGCAGCATCGGCACGTCCATCGAAGTTCTGACCGGTCACCGCGCCGAATCCATCCGCTTGAGCGGCGAGAAAACCCCTAGATCGCCGGAGGATCAGGCGGCGTTCGTGAGCTCGATACGGACCCGGATCACCGAAGCGCTCGCGGCGAAGCGGCTCATCGGCGCCGGAACCGACAAGGAGCCCGGCGTCCCGGGAATCAGCCCCAACCACGCTTACGCGGTTCTCAGCTACAACAAGGACACCGATACCGTTCACCTCTGGAATCCCCACGGCAACTCGTTCCGTCCAAAGGGGGCGCCCGGGAAGACGACCGGGTACCCGACGCGCGCCGGAAAGTTCGACGTTCCGCTCGACGAGTTCGTCGTGACCTTCCGCCGCCTGTTCATCGAGACCGACCGCCCGCCCGACAGAGGCAGGCCCAGCGGTGCGCCGTCCCGTCGCCGCGACCCCAACAGAAAGGGTGCAGGCTGATTGTCGCATGTCTCGGTACGGGCGTGGCAGTCGCTCGCCGCAGAACGCGTGTATATTCTCGCGCATGACCACCCGGCTCGCGGCTCTCCTTCTCCCTCTCGTGTTCGCCGGCTGCACGGCCACCGACTCGCTCGTCGGCGTCTGGCGCTCTCAGGTCCAGTTCTCCACCGGCGACTTCGCGCCGGTGAAGGACCTCGAGTTCCTCTACCTCTTCAACGCCGGCGGGACGATGACCGAATCCTCCAACTACGACAGCGCGCCGCCCGTACCCCCGGCCTACGGCGTCTGGCGGTCGCTCGGACGCGGCGAGTTCGAGGCGCTCTATGTCTTCTACACCACCAAGCCGCCCGAGAAGCCTGATCAGGCCGCCCAGGGCTGGGTACCCGCCGGACGCGGCGAGCTCACCGAGCGCATCACAGTCGCGGCCGACGGACAATCCTTCGCATCGGCACTCACCCTTCGGCTGTTCGATCCGCTGGGGCATCCTCTCCCCGGTGGCGGCGAAGCAACCGGGCACGCCTCCCGAATCGACTTCGCGACGGCTCCACAGAGCCCAGCGATCAGAAACTAAGCGTCATCCCCACCAGGATGAACTGTCGCACATCACGCTCGCCGTTGATCGCGCTCCCGGGGAAGAACAATCCGTACCGCACCCCCACCGAAAAATCGCTGGTGACCCGGTAGTTGAGATAAAAGTCCGTCTCGATCCCCAGGAAGCTGCGGTCGAACGTCGGCTCATCGATCGCCCCATCCTCCTCCAGCTTCCCGAACGCCAGCAGGTCCGCCCCGATCTGCAGTTGCGTGAACGGTGGCGCAGCGGCGAGCGGAAGTGTGCTCGCCCCCACGCGCAGCACCATGAGATTGCTGAATGTCGGCGCGAAGGCCAGGCCCGTGTTCGCGAAGCCCAGGGAGTTGAACCCGTTGTCGTCTGTTCCTGACGCATTCCCACCGACCGTATCGCTCGATACGAGGCGGTCGGCATCGCCGGACGCGAACAGTGTCTCCACCTGCACGCGCGACTGGTTGGCGTCTCCCACCAGGTACGTGAGCTGCCCGCGGGCGGCGAAAGCCTCGATCTTCTCCTTGGTCTGCACGTTCCGCAACGGGTCGGAGTTGCTCGTCCCTCGCTCCAGCACGAACTCCGCCTCGTAGGTCAGCTGCGTGCCGATGCTCCCGTACGAGCCGATCCCGAGGTACTGCGAGTTGTAGGCGAAGTTGACGTCAACACCGATCGGCAGGCGCGGCGTGTCGAAGCCGTTGCGGTCGTCCTGCACAAGGTAGTAGGCGTAGACGTACTTCCCGTCCTCCGTCCCCGCGCGGACCATCCCCCCGAAGAACGCGCGCTCGGTGTTGCTGTTGTACCCCGAGCGGCTCGCGTCGAAATCGATCACGCTCTCGTCGGAGGGGGTGATGCCGATGAGCGCCTCCGCCGTGACACGTTGCCCGATCGAGATCGATGGGCGTACTGCGTACAGCACCTCCGAGAGCGTCAGGCCCGATCCCCAGTCCACGAACTGCCGCCCGCCACGGATGTTCAGGCCAAGAGAGTCCTCGGCGGCAGTGGGGGAGTTGTCGCGGAGATCGAGCTCGTACCAGTAGCGATCCAGGAATGGCTCCAGCCACGAGTCGCCGCGCTCGTCGAAGCTGTCGCCTGGTGAGAAATCGCGGTACCGGAACCGGGTGCGGACAAAGGCTGTGTTGGCGCTGTCCCACGCGGCGCGGGCATAGACCGTCGCGTCATACTGGAGCAGACGCCGCGAGTTCGCCGTGTCATCCGTCAGGTTGAGGAACGTGAAGCTGTAGAACCCACCCACGTCGATGATGGCCTTCTCCGCGAACGTCTTCGCGGCGTCGGCCTCGGCGAGGAGCGGGTCGGCGTAGCGCATCCGCTGCTCGATGCGCCGCTCGATGTCGCGATCCTGCGCCAGGGCTGCTCCGGCAAACGCCCACGTGCCACACGCGATCACCAGGCGCAGCACAAGACGGCGTCCGGGAGCGGTGCGCGGATGGTGGGCCGCTGCCCCTGTGGGCATGTCATCGTCTCCGAGTACTGACCCCCGGTGGCTCGTGTGGGCGGCCGCAGGGGGTCGGGCCGGCGGGGCATAGTTGTAGCATGTTGCGCGCCGGATTGCACGCTCGTCCGCGCCTTATCCCCCGCGCGTCCCTTCACCGGCCGGAGCGGCATCTCCCGGCGCGGCGGTCCACTGCCCGTCGCGCCACAGCGGCTTTGCGGGATCGACCCTGTACGTGCCGGCGAGCTCCGACGGATCCAGATCGCGCAGCGGCGCCCCCGCGTCCGCCAGCACCTGCGCCGCCCACGATCGCTGCGTCCCCTGGAGAAGCACCGCCTCGATCCGCAGCTGATTCGCCAGCTCCTGCTCGGTCAGCTTCGGCCCCGGGTTTCCGCGGCAGGTATCGCACAGCACCATCTCCCCGTTCCGGTTGGACCCCGCCGGCACCACGCGCCGGTTGCGGCATTGCGGGCAGATCGGCCAGTCTCGGATGGCCCGCTTGAAGAACGCTCTCAGATTGTTCAGGCTCCCATCCGGCATCGGCTGCGCCTCGATGCGATCGAGAAGCTCGCTCACCCCAGGCTTATCCAGCAACTGCTCCGCACGCCGTCCTTCTCCGGATCGTGCCAGCCCCATCGCCGTCGCGAGATCGAATGCCGCCTCGGGATCGAACCCTCCAATGCCGTCCGCCGTCGTGCCCCCCAACGACGGTTCTCGCTCCGACAGCGTTTCCGCGAGCGCCCGTAGCCAGCGCCGCTCGTCGTCGCGCGATGCCATCGACGCCAGCCCAAGGCACACACTCGGGCCAAGCCGGAATCGTCCCTTCTCCGCGGCGGACCGTGCGTCGAGCTCGTAGGCCAGAACATACAGCCGCCGCGCCAGGTCACGGGCTTCGTTGTCCGTCGCGTCGGCCGCCACCTCCTCACCCAGCAGGAAGTAGCCCATCGGCTTGTCGGGTGAGAGCGCCCCGAGCCGCTTCCCCCAGACCTTGCTGGGATCTCGCTCGCTCGCAAGCGCCGTTGGTGTCGCGGGCGGTGACGTCGGTGCTGGTGCGGGAATCGACGCGGGCGGCGCCGCCGGCTTCGGCTTCTCCGGTTGTAGCGCGAGAAGCGCCGGCGCCAGACACGCGATCAGGGCGACAACTGCTTTCATTGCTGGTCTCCCGCGATACGGAGTTGCCAGAGACGCAGCATCGCGCGCTCGGCGTAGATCATCTGCTCGAAGATGTGCTTCGATTGCCGCCGCTCGTCCGCCATCCCATCCACGATGCTCTTCGCTTGCGCCGCCAGGCGGGGGTGCTCCGCCGAGACGACATACGCCATCAGCTCAGCGGTCGTCACCTGTTGCGCAGCGAAGGCCTGCACCGGCCCCTGCGCCAGCCGGACCCGCCCCTGCCGCCGCCGGTCGATGACATCAAGCGGAATCGGCGCGTAGTCGTTCGGTGTCACGGCTTCCGCGGCCGCCCGCCAGGCGCGACACAGGTCCGCAGCTTTCCAGCACATTGGGATCCTAAGCTTAGAATTCCACGTGGACAAGTTGTCGC
>JADMIO011624622.1_pt1 | contig 29463 bp, 30 predicted proteins | sample 8958161 | NCBI WGS metagenome assembly JADMIO01 (sample SAMN16585339, study PRJNA669376) | soil metagenome | isolation source: Crop rotation soil | place: USA: Cullars Rotation, Alabama | collected 2011 | reverse complement strand
CGACAACTTGTCCACGTGGAATTCTAAGCTTAGGATCCCAATGTGCTGGAAAGAGTTCGCCCCCGTCGTCGTAGTCGTCGTAGTCGTCGTGTTCGACGTTGACGAAGTATTAGTGTTGGCGGCTGGCGATGTGCCGGTCGTCGCGGGCGTGGTGCTCGTCGTCGCCGGAGCGCCTTCCGGCTGAATCGTCTCTTTGTAGACGTACTTGCCGTCTTGCAGCTCAAAGACGACCGCAGGCTTGACGGCGTTGCGCTCGTTGTTGATGGTGATGTTACCCGTCACGCCCTGGAAACCTTTGGTCTGCGCGATGGCATCACGCAGCTTCGTCCCGTCGGACGATCCGGCGCGAGTAATCGCATCGGCCAGCACTTTCATCGCATCGTAGGCCAACGCGGCGATGGCATCGGGCGCGGTGCCGTTATAGCGTCCCTTATAATTCGTGACGAAGTTTTGCGTCGCGGGTGAAGGGTCGTCAACCGAATAATGGTTCGACATGTACGAGCCGTTGAGAGACGAGCCGCCGATCTGAAAGAGCTGCGGCGCATCCCAGCCGTCACCGCCCAAGAGCGGTGCCTTGATCCCAAGCTCCTTGGCCTGCTTGGCGATCACGCCGACCTGCCCGTAATAGCCGGGTACGTAGATGACTTCAGGATTGGAGGAGCGAATGGAGGTCAACTGCCCTTTGAAATCTCTGTCGGTCTGCGTGTAGGACTGGCGCTCGACGATCTGGCCGCCGAGCTTGACGAAATTCTCCTCGAAGAACTGGGCCAGGCCGCGACTGTAATCGGAGTTCACGTCGAGCAGGATCGCCGCGCGCTTGGCCTTCAAGGTGTTGGCCGCAAACTTCGCCATCACTTCGCCCTGAAACGGGTCTATGAAGCAGACGCGGAAGATGTAGTCGCCGACCTGCGTCACCTTCGGGTTGGTCGAAGAGGGCGTAATCATCGGTATCTTGGCGGCCTGCGCCTTGGGCGCGGCGGCCAGGCTGTTTGACGAAGCGACCTCGCCGAGCACTGCGTGCACCTGGTTCTGCGAGATCAGCTTGGTGACGACCGTCGCGGCCTGTTCAGGACGCCCCTGATCGTCTTCGATGATGAGCTCGACCTGGCGGCCACCGAGGCCGCCCGCTTTGTTGATCTCGTCGGCAGCCATCTTGATGCCGTTGACGGTCGATTGCCCGAAGCTGGACGTTTGTCCTGACAGGTCTGCATAAACACCCACCTTGATCGGTCCCGTGTCATTACCGCTAGTGCCGCCGCCGCCTCTGCGCTCGCAGGCTAGAGCCGCGAGCAGAGCCGTCATCAACAAGAGCGTGAATAGGATGCGTTTCATGGTCACCTCACATTCGCGTCATCGTTTATCAAGATCGCGCTTCTTCCCGTAAAGAAGAGCCGAAAGGGCTGCACCCGAAAGAGAGCGCGCCCGTTATTTACGTCTACCTCATCCGGCCTCGCCTGGCGTGACAATTGCGCGCCGGGTGCGAGCGGAGTTACAAAAACCGTTTCCTCGCGGACAGTAAAGCTAAAGGGGAAATGTCTTGGGGGTTTTCCGACACCTTCTGTCATACACCGCCCCGGCCAGAGATTACTGTTCAAGGCGCACGTGCCTTCAAAAAGGTACGCGCGCTGCTGCTGCCGGGGCTGACCCCTGCTCTCTTGGCTGTGGGCAGCATAATAGCGGCGAGCCACACGTAGAAGCAAACTCCCGCTGAAGGTGAAATCAATCGAGGCGCATTATACCGATTTAATGTCGTGTGTCGAGCGTTTATCGTTCACAAGCCATACGTACGCTCCCATGAGGGCGCGCAAATCCAGTCATAGTTCTCACTAATACTCTTCGTTAACGTGGCATCGCTGTTATGGAACACCCTTTGCTTTATTCTCCCTGGAAAGCGTTTGAGAGACGCGAAATCGTACACAGCACGATAAAGGGCGGAAGATAGTCCTTCGCTTAGATGGTCGTGCTCGACTTAAATTTATCCGAAAATTGGGGGAGGATCGATATTATGGCAGATTCAACAGGCGCAACGACCGGAAGGTCACGCATGATGACAGGATTATTTAGAGATCGTGAGAGCGCCGAGCGCGCTTATGGTTCACTGACCAGTCGCGGCTACAGCGATAAAGATGTGAACGTGCTCATGTCGGACGAGACGCGCGACAAGCATTTCGTCGGCGGTCGTGAGACGGAGCTTGGCAACAAGGCGCTGGAAGGCGCTGGCACAGGTGCAGCCATCGGCGGCACGGTCGGAGCGACCCTGGCGGCGATTGCAGCCATCGGCACTTCCGTAGCCCTGCCCGGACTCGGCCTCATCGTGGCTGGCCCGTTGGCGGCGGCACTGGCAGGCGCGGGCGCAGGCGGCGCAACCGGCGGTCTGATCGGCGCGCTGGTCGGCTCGGGCATCCCGGAAGAGCGCGTCAAGGATTATGAGCAAGGGCTCAAAGAAGGCGGCATCGTGATGGGTGTCAATCCACGCAACGATGAAGATGCCGACTACTTCGAGAAAGAGTGGAAGAACTATCGCGGCGAGCACATCTATCGCTAAGCCGAGAGACTTCAGACTCGAAAAACTAAAAAGGGGAAGCTGCTGAGTCAGCTTCCCTTTTCTTTTGCCCGTACACTCGTGAATCGTGAATCGTAAATGGAAAAAGAAAAGCGGTTCGACGATTCACGATTCACGATTTACGATTTACGAGTCCGCTGCTTTCATCGTCAGCAGCAGTTTCAGGCGCTGGCGCAGATCGGTCGGGAGATTCGTAAAGCGAACGCCGAAGCCGTTCTCCGCGTCCGAGTGTACGACTTCGCCTTCCAGATGCAGCGACCTGTCTATTCCCTCGATGCTGATCCGCAGGCGCACACGCGAGCCGATGGAGGGAACGCTCTCGTCCACTTCTGGAACCACGCCGACGCCGCCCAGGCTGATGTCGCGCCCTTCCGCCTGTTCTGTATCCGCTTCGTCTTCGACGACGAACGCCACGGGAGCATTCAAAGGATAACGCGGGTGGCTACGCTTCTCGCCCCACTGAAAAAGCACTTGAAATGTCTCGCCATAAACGGCATCATCATCTTCCATCGTTCCACCAACTCAGTGAGTAGAGATTTAAACGCTTGACTCGCCCGCTCAGAGCAGCCCTGTGCGCTCCGACTTTGCGTCCTTTGCGTTTAAACATCCCTTCGTAGATACTCTCATACTGAAAATAGCACAACTCAACGTCTTCTGAGTCAAGTTTCGAGCGAGACACCGAACATGAAAGAAGAGAACAGCGAACAGACCGGATGCGCACCACCTCTCGGCGACATGAGCGCCGAGGAGTTTCGTCGCTTCGGATATGAAGTCATAGACTGGATCAGCAATTACTTCGAGCGCATCGAGCAGCGCCCCGTGCTGGCGCAGGTTCAGCCGGGCGACCTGAAGGCTCAGCTTCCCGCATCCCCGCCGGAGAAGGGCGAAGCGATGGAAGCTATCTTAGCAGACGTAGACCGCTTCATCCTGCCCGCGCTGACGCACTGGAATCATCCCTCTTTCTTCGCGCTCTTCGCCACGTCCACCTCGGCTCCGGGCATCTTCGGCGAGATGCTCAGCGCGGCCTTCGACGTGAAGGCGATGCTCTGGCGCACGTCGCCCGCCTCGACGGAGTTGGAAGAGGTCGCGCTCGACTGGCTGCGGCAGATGATGGGTCTTCCTGAAGAGTTCGAGGGGTTGATCTACGACACGGCATCCGTTGCAAGCATGCACGCGATTGCCGCCGCACGCGAGAATCTGAACCTGCGTATACGCGAAGACGGCATGAGCGGGCGCGCAGACTTGCCGCTCCTGCGTGTCTACGCTTCCCAGCAGGCACACTCGTCCATCGAAAAGTCTCTGCTCGCGCTCGGCCTCGGGCAGCGCTCGCTCGTCCTTGTGCCAACCGACGACGAATACCGTATGGACGCGACGGCGCTCGCGCGCGCCATTGAAGAAGATAAACGCGCGGGTGCGTTGCCCATGTGCGTCGTCGCCACCATCGGCACGACCTCGACTTCGAGCATCGACCCTGTGGCCGCTATCGCAGACATCTGCGAGCAGCACAAGCTGTGGTTGCACGTGGACGCGGCCTACGCGGGCTCGGCAGCCGTTGTGCCTGAGATGCGCTACATCATGGAGGGCACGGAGCGCGCCGATTCGCTCGTCACCAACCCGCACAAATGGCTCTTCACGCCGTTCGACCTCTCGGCCTTCTACTGCCGGCACATGGACGTGCTACGCCGCGCCTTCTCGCTCGTGCCCGAATACCTGCGTACCAGCGAGGCCGAGACCGTGCGGAATGGGATGGATTACGGCATTCAACTGGGTCGGCGTTTCCGCGCGCTCAAACTGTGGATGGTCATACGCTACTTCGGCCATGAAGGATTGGCTCGCCGCATACGCGAACACTGTCGCCTGGCGCATCTCTTCTCCGCATGGGTAGACGAAGCGCGCGACTGGGAGTTGCTCGCGCCCGTCCCCTTCAGTCTCGTCTGCTTTCGCGCGCGCCCGCTCGTAATCGGCGAATCAATGGAAGAGCGCGAAGCGCGTCTGGACAGGCTCAACGAAACGCTCATGAACAATGTCAACGCGACGGGTCAAGCCTACCTCTCGCACACGCGCTTAAACGGCACGCTCGTGCTCCGCCTCGCCATCGGCAACCTACGCACTTCAGAAGAGCACATTCGCCGCATCTGGGAACTATTGAACGAACAGGCCGCGCTGCTTTCAGGCTCGAAGTGAGTTAAGGAGAACCGAACGGGTGCGATTCGTCAAAGAGAGCATCATCAGGGCTACGCCGGAGCGCGTCTTTGCCTTTCACGAATTGCCGGACGTGATGCTGCGCCTGCTCCCGCCCTGGGAAAGCTCGCGCGTAATCGCGCCCGCCCCGAGTCTTCACATCGGCTCACGCGCCCTGATCGACACGAAGCTCTTCGGCCTGTTCACGGTGCGCTGGGAAGCCCTGCACACAGCCTACGAACGACCACGCATGTTCGAGGATGTACAGGTCAAGGGGCCGTTCAAGAGCTGGCGTCACCGCCACATCATAGAGCCCTGCGAGGAAGGCGCGCGGCTACGCGATGAGATAGAATATGAGCCGCCGCTTGGGCTATTGGGCAAGTGGGGCGCACCGCTCCTGATCGTCCCGCGTCTCAAACGATTGTTTGAGTATCGTCACCAGGTCACGCGCGAATGGTGCGAAAACAATTGAAAGGCAGAAGCCATGTTGACTCATATTGTCATCTGGAAATACCGTGCGGACGTAGAGCAGGCTGTGCGCGAGGAGCATTTGGCGCGGCTGCGTAGCCTGCCAAATATTATTGCTGATATTGAGAGTTTCAGCGTCGGCCCGGACGTGCTGCGCCTCGCACGATCCTTTGATACGGGACTGGTGGCCGTCTTCCGCGACCGCGCGGCGCTCGACGCTTACACGATTCACCCTGAACACGAACAGGTCGCCGCTTTCGGTCGCAGCATCACAGAGCATATTGCGTCCGTAGATTTCGAGAGTTAAGACACACCCTGAGATCAAGAGCTAGAGATGGTCAAGCTAAGAGGAATGAAGCGATGGAAGAAGGTCGTGCTCGTGCTGCTGGGGCTCGTCGCGCTCTCGCAGCTCCCTTTCATCTACAGGCGCTTTCAGCTTCGCCGTCTCAATCTCAAGATCGACGAGCTGAATTCCCAGCGGGTCGTAGATCAAGGCGAGAGCTACTATCAGGATTACAAGGGCGTGATCCACGTTCATTCCCTGCTCGGAGGCCATAGCACAGGCACTCTTGCGGACATCATCGAGGCGGCCAATGCGGATGATCTGGATTTCGTCGTCATGACTGAGCACCCCGCGAGACTGATGGACACTTCAGAGCTGACCTTGAAGGGTGTTCACGGCAAGACGCTCTTTATCAACGGCAGCGAGCTGAGCACCGCGAGCGGCGACCGCTTCCTGTTTATGCCGGGAACGGCGCGGGCGAGTGAAGCGGTGCGCCCGCTCCTGGACGAAGACGTGATCGCTCAAAAGAAGACTCAAGCGGGTCTTGCTTTTGTCGCCTACCCGCAGGAGTTTCGCGGCTGGGACGCGAGCGGGTTCGACGGCATAGAGGTGTACAACGTCTACACGAACGCGCGCCGGATCAATCCCCTCATCACCTTCTTTGACGGCGTGTGGTCTTACTGGGGCTACGCCGACCTGCTGTTCACCACTTTCTATGAAAGACCCTCGGAGAGCCTGCAAAAGTGGGACGACCTCAACGCGACCCGAAACCTCAGGCTCGTCGCCATCGCGGGCGCGGACGCTCACGCCAACATAGGTTTCAGTCTGCTGGCAGATGGCGGTGGGAAAAAGTTTCTGGAAATAAAGCTTGACCCTTACGAGAGAAGCTTCCGCCTCATCCGCAACCACGTCCTGCTGGAAAAGTGGAAAGAAGGGATCGCGCCTCTCGACACGGAGTCGCTGCTGACGGCTCTCAGAAGCGGCCACAGCTACATCTCCTGCGACCTGCTCTCGGATGCGACGGGCTTCCAGTTCACGGCAGAAAACGGAACTGAAACGAAGATCATGGGAGACGAGATCGGCCTTCAAGACGGCGTTCGATTCAAGGTCTCGACCCCGATCAGCAGCCGCATACGCTTAATCAAGGACGGTCACGTCGTACAGGAAAAAGAGGGAGCCACAGCGCAGGAATTTCCGGTCGATCAGAGAGGCGTCTATCGCATCGAAGCCTACCTTCCCCAACTCGGAACCCGCTTCAACGACAAACCCTGGATCATCTCCAATCCGATCTACGTTAGATGAAAGTCTAGAGTCAAAGAAAACCTGTCTTTGCTTTTGACTCCAGACTCTAGACTCCTGACTCCAGACTGATTTTTTGGACGAGTGCGAAGAGTTCTTCCGGGTCGATGGGCTTCGGCACGTGTGCGATGAAGCCTGCGGCGAGGGCGCGGTCGCGGTCTTCGCCCATCGCATAGCCGGAGAGGGCGATGACCGGAACTTTTTCGAGGCCGGGCATGGAGCGTAGTTTTGCCAGCAGTTCGTAGCCGTCCATCTCAGGCAGGCCGATGTCGGAGATGATGATGCCGGGGGGCTCCTGTGATGCCAGTTGCAAAGCCTCCGGCGCGGAATCGGCGGTCATGACGCGACAGCCCTTTCTGGTAAAGAGCAGGTGAAGGAGCGAGAGCGTGTCGGGCGAATCTTCTACGACGAGCACGGGCTGGGGCAGGCTTAAAGGTTCCGTATAGGCTTCGACCTCGTTCGCCTGCCGTAGACGCTCGGCGCGGGGCATCGTGAAGGTGAAACGCGCGCCCCGGCCAAGGCCATCCGATTCCGCATGCACATGCCCCCGGTGCATCTTTGCCAGCGCATCTACGATGGCGAGCCCGAGCCCGAGCCCTCCATGCTGGCGCGTGGTCGTGCCGTCGGCCTGGCGAAAGCGGTCGAAGACCAGGGGCAGGAATTCCGGCGCGATGCCGATGCCTGTGTCCTCGACGACGACGCGCGCTTCCCCTTCGGCGCTCTCAACGCTCACATGGACGCGCCCGCCCGCTTCTGTAAACTTGATTCCATTCGAGATTAGATTCCAGACGATCTGTTGCAGGCGCACGGGCGATCCCGTCACGATGAGCGGCGTGTCCGCAAAGGCAACTCCCAGCTCGATGCGGCGCGCGGCGGCCTGTGAACGCACCGTCTCGATGGCCGCTTCGACCACCGCATTGAGGTCTGCGGGCTCGCGCTCGAACTGCAACTTGCCGGAGACGATGCGCGAGATGTCGAGCAGGTCGTCAATCAGTCGTGCCTGAAGACGTGCATTGCGCTCAATGGCATCGAGCGCCTGCGTCATCATCCCCATATCCATGTTGCTGGTACGCAGCAGATTGACCCAGCCGAGCACGGGTGTGAGCGGCGTGCGAAGCTCGTGCGAGAGCGTCGCCAGGAAGATATCCTTGGAGCGGTTGGCTTCGGCCAGTTCCCTGTTGAGGCGCGTCAGCTCCGCAGTCCGCTCTTCGACGCGGCGTTCCAGATCACGGTTCAGTTGCTCAAGTGCTGCGCGCGCTTCCCGCTCAGCCAGCATCAAGCGCCGGTGCTCGACGCCGCGCCGCACGGTGTATTTCAGATCATCTATGATGCAGGGCTTGACCAGATAATCGTATGCGCCCTGGCGCAACGCCGCAATCGCTGATTCGACCGAAGCAAAGCCCGTCAGCACGATGGAGATCGTCAGCGGCGCGCGCCGCCGAATCTCAGCGAGCACGGAGAGCCCGTCGCCACCCTCCATGTGCAGGTCAGTCAAGACCAGATCGTACTCGACCTCGCTGAGCCGTGCGACAGCCTCCTCGCCGCTCGAAGCCGTCTCAACTTTGAACCCCTCCTGGCGCAACACCTCGCTTACAGTCAGCGCGACGCTCTCCTCGTCATCTACGACGAGCAGACGCGCGCCCGACAAATCGAGCGCCACCTCGTCCGCCTGCGGTTGCTTCGCCGGTTCGATGATAGAAGATGGGGTCATAAATCTCTGGGTAGCCAGTAGGCAGTAGTCAGTAGAAGAGCATTTGATTATAGCTGATCGTCAGGGTGAAAGCTTCAGCGCCCTCAACGCGGAGCGCCTACTGGCTACTGACTACTGTTCTCCGATATTCAAAGGCTGTGCGCAGGCCGTCGGCGAGACGGCGGCGCGTCGTAATGTCTTGAAGCTCTATGCCGAGCGTGACGAGATGGGCGGCGACGCTTCCGTTGACGCCCGTAATGATGGCGCGCGCGCCCAGGAGCCGCACCGAATGTACGGCGTTGATGAGATGCGCGGCGACGTGCGTGTCCATCACCGTGCAGCCCGTAATATCTATGATGACGATTTCGGCATCCGTGCTGCGCACCTTTTCCAGCATTGCAGTGGACATCCGCGCCGCCCGCGCATCGTCAAGCTCGCCGACCACCGGTAGCAGCAGGATGCCGTCCCATATCTCGACCACAGGGCTCGACAGCTCGCTGATATGACGGCGCTGGTTCTGGTGCTCAAGCGCGCGGCGGACAGTCATTTTCAGATCGTCTATGACGCATGGCTTGATGAGATAATCATAGACCCCGCAGCGCAGTGCATCTATTGACGATTCGATGGAGGCGTAGCCCGTCAAGACCACCGTCACGATGTTCGGGTGCTTCGTGCACAGCTCACTCAAAAGAGCGCTGCCATCAACCCCTTCCATGCGCAGGTCTGTCAGCACCAGATCAAACCTGCCGCCGCGTACCTTTTCCAGCGCCTCCTGCCCCTCGCTTGCCGCCTCGACCTCGTACCCTTCCTGTTCGAGAATCGCGGCGGTCGTGATGCGTACGTTCTCTTCGTCGTCTACGACGAGCACGCGATGCCGCTGCTGCTGCTGCGCCTTGCGGGCGAGCGCGTCACCATTATTTCTACCGCTTGTCATCTTCTTCCAGTATCGGGGAATCAACGAGCAGGATGATGTTAAAGGTCGTGCCCTGATCTTTGTCGCTCGTCACTTCGATGCGCCCGCCGTGTTGCCGCACGATGTCCTGCGTCACCCAGAGCCCCAGACCAGTCCCCTTCTTTCGCTTGGAGAAGAAGGGCTCGAAGATGCGCGCCAGATCGTCTTCCGTGATGCCGTGCCCGGTGTCGCTGATCGCGACGGAGATCGAAGGCTGCAAAGATTGTGTGTGGCGCGAGGTCTTGATCGTGATCTCACCCTGACGCTCAATCGCCTGCTGCGCGTTCAGGATCAGGTTGAGAAAGACCTGTCGCAACTGGTCTGCGCGGGCGCGCACCGCAGGCAGAGGTTCCTCGAACTCACGCGCGACCGTGATCCTGGACTGCCGCAGCTTCTTCTCGATCAGCACCAGCGTCTCCTCAAGCAACTGGTTGACGTTGACCCATTCGACCTCACCGCTCCGGCGCGCGAATCCGAGCATCTGTCGAATGATGTGCGAGACGCGCTCGGTCTCCTTGCGCGCAACTTCAAGAAAGCGCGCATTGACCTGTTCGTCCTTGCCCGTCTGCAAAAGATAGAGCGAGTTCTTGATCGCTTCGAGCGGATTGTTGACCTCGTGCGCGATGGAGGCCGCGAGCCGACCGACCGCCGCCAGCTTCTCCGATTCAAAGAGCTGCTGCTCGACGCGACGGCGCTCCAGCTCGCGCAGCTCAGATAGATCATGGAGCACCGAAACGACAGCCGTCACCTGTCCCTTGATGTCCACCACCTCGCCCGCAGTGATCTCCATCGGCAACGCCGCGCCCGTCTCCGGGTCGAGCAGCTCGATCTCGGCCTGGCGGTCTGTCTCGGCAGCCGAGGCGAGCGCCGAAATGAAGGACGTGAGCTTGACGGTGTTGGCGCGCACGGCTGCCGCCGCGCCCGGGCGCGACCCCTCCTGCTGCTGGAAGAGGCGCTCGGCGCGGGCGTTAAAGAGCATGAAATTTCCGTTGGCATCGCAGACCGCGACCGGGTGTCCGACGTTTTCGATAATCAGATCGAGCCGGTCGCGCTCGCGGCGCGCTTCTGCCTCGGCCTGTTGCAGCTTGATGAAGTTGCGCGCCAGCTCTTCGTTGGCCTCGCGCAGATCGGTCACGTCGCGGAAGATCGAGACCAGCCCGATCCGCTCGCCTCTGGCGTTCAAGGCGGCGGTCGAGATGACTTCAAAGTGTATGTCCGAGCCTTCAATCGGATCGACGAGGGTGATGTCGCGCTGGACGATCTCGGTCGAAGAGACGGCGGCGCTCGAAAGGTAAGCTGAAAAGAGCAGGTCGTTCATCTTGAGCGCGCGGCGTTTGCCCTCGCCCGCATCCTTCGACCCGGAAAAAAGCTCTTCGGCGCGACGGTTCTGCAAGAGAATCTCGTTGTCCAGGTTGGTGAGCACAATCGGATCGGCCACAGACTTCATGATCGACTCGACCCACTGGCGCTCGCGCTGCAACTTGCCGATGGCTGCCGTCAGGCGCTCGTTCTGCATGGCGGAGGCGACGGCCAGGCCGATTCTGTCCGCAAGGCTGACGAGCAGGCCGAGCGTGGCAGCGTTCACAGATGCGTGCTCTGCGCTGATGTAGAGCGTGCCCAGACAGGATTCCGGCTCTGACTTCCAGTAGTCCTCGCCGCGCCGCGAGCGGTGCGCGATCTCCCACTCGCGCTTTAAGACCGATCCCTGGCCGCCAAAGAGCGGAAGCACCAGAAGGTCTGTCGTGCAGTTGAGAGTTTCAAGGAAGGCGGCGGAAGATTGACCGCCATCGGCGGATATCCAGGCGGGGCGTGCTTCGTAAATGGGAGCGACCTGCGGCGCGCCCGAATCGAGCGGCATCTCAAGGCGCGCCACTCTTTCGTCATCATCAAAGCCGATGGCCGCTCTCATGCGCAGAGAAGCGCTGCGCTCGTCGATCAGGGCGATGGCCGCCTGCTCGCAGCAGTCCAGACCCGTCGTGATCGCTTCAAGTCCGAGCAGGAGTCTCTCTTGCAACTGCGGGGTGGCGAGCATCTGCGTCAACATCTCGATCAGAAGATCGGCATGACGCGCATCAAAATCAGCCCGGTCATCTTCCGACGACGTGGTGAGAAGGAGCGATCCCAGTTCTGTCGGGTGATTATCCATAAAAACAGTGGTCAGTAGTCAGTAGCCAGTAGTCAGTAGTCAAGGTGTTTTTGCTACTGACTACTGGCTACTGACTGCTGGCTACCTCTTTTTCAGCCTCTCTCGACTTCAACTGAGACGCGGCGGCGTGTCTCATCTTCGAGCGGCTCGGCTGCGCCCGGCGTGAGCGCGGGCCTTGACACGGCAGGCGTCAGACCGACAGCTTCAGCATATTTCAAGTAGGTGTCGATAGAGGCGACGACGACGCGCGCTTCGATGGTAATCAGGTCAATGCCGACGAGCGAGATTCGCACCCACGCGTCGATCACGATGCCTTTGTCGAGCACACGATCAAGTACATCTATTAAACTGGTGCCGCCCGGGGCTCTTTCAACAGCCATTAGCTTGGCTCCTCTTTCCGAAAGTTGAAACTATCAAAAAAAAAGCGCGAGGGGCGGGGGTTTTACTCCTGTGCGCACGTTCTGAGGGGCGGCCCGGTAAAAAGCGAGGACTGGTGTCCGCCTGGTGCCGTTTAAACTCAAGAGCGTTTGTGCTCCTTACCCTTTTTCGTTGTGCCGCTTCTTTGACGCCGACGCGTACTCGCCGAGGTTTTTGCGCTGCCTGCGGCAGCCTGGGGAGCGGCCAACTGCCTCACCTGACGTTCCAGATCGGCGAGGCGTTCGCGAAGTTCGACGTTCTCCGCTTCGGCGCGCTCGGCACGCGTCGTCAGGTTCGTGTCGTAGCGCCACCAGTTCAGCCCGATCTGCTCGGCCTTGTCTATCGAGCAGACGAGCAGGCGAATCTGCAACGTCAGCAGCTCGACGTTGGCGAGCGACACCTTGATGTCGCCTGCAATCACCAATCCCTTATCAAGAATGCGATCCAGCACGTCTACCAGTCCCGGCGGACGCGCTGTAATCAAACTTGTTCGCTCGCTCGACAAATCAGCATCCTCCAAGAGCCAGGAAGAAATGATTGATTCATTTATTCATTTACTCATTGAATCGATGAACAAATGAGCCAATGAGTCAATTCTTTCATCCCTAGATTAGACGCCCGACCGGGCCTAGATCGAGGTTGAGGTCTTCATCAGCCAATCCGAACTGCGCCTTCAGCTCTTGCATCTTCGCTTCCAACATCATCAGAGCGAGCCCTAATTCCTCCACTTGCTCGGGCGATAAGTCGCCGCCTTCCATTCGCCGGACGGCCTGCTTTTCCAGCAGGCGGCGAATGAATTCGATCAAAGTTAAAACCAGTTTCGCCAGCCCTTGCTCGACCGCTTGCGGATCGATATTGATGCGCGGCGGCAAGGCGTCTGTCACGCGCCGCAGGTGTTCGACGAACTCCTCCGGGTGCGCGGTCTCGATTTCCGGTTCAACCGGAACGGGGGATTTAGGGGAAGGCTTAATCACTCTACTCCGAATATGGTCTCGCAATCAAGAACTATCTTTAACAAAACTGTAAGGCGGCCAAGGGCCACTCGTCAAGAAATGCAACTCTTCACGCTCCATGCGTGCCGCACGAAGGCGCTCCTGGTACTCCGCCACACGCTCGCGCCAGACCAGATGCGCCGCCGCCACGACCAGCGCCTCCGTCGGACGCACGCGCACAACCGCTTCGCGCACAGCATCGCCCAGACGCTCATTGAGCCACCCGGCTGTCGCTTCGGCCTCAGACCTCAAAACCTCGTTGCCCAGAATCTCGCGCCTCTTGGCCGCCAGAAAAGCCGTGCCGCGCCCCTCAGCGTGGCTCTGATCTTCCGGCGCACGCGACTCCTCGGCGGCAGGACTCGCTACGGCCTCGCGTCTGACTAAACCTGGGTTCCAGATCACCTTGACGCTCATCTCGACCGAGCCACGCACACGCGCCAACTGCGCCAGCAAAAACTCTCGCTGAGCATCAACGTAGCCTTCAAGCTGCGACTCACCCACCACCGTCCCGAACCGAAAAGGAAGCGGCGTCGTGTGCATGAGCACACACCCGATGACGCGCTCATGCGCGAACACGTTCTCACGCGTCAGCCTGACCCGCTCGCCCTCAAGGCGACTGACCACCGCCGCGATTCCTCCATACTGAATCAACTGCGGCGACCCGGCACCCGCCACACCCGCCGCCGATTCAATCATGCCGCCCGTCACCTCATCGCTCAGGCAGTAGACATAATAAGAGTCTGGAGTCTGGAGTCTGGAGTCTGGAGTCAAAGACAGTTCTTTCTTTTGACTCATGACTCTAGACTCCAGGCTCCAGATTATTTCGTTCGCGTTCGCGCAGTACCTCGTTCGCCGTCTCGACGGAAGTCAGCAGGACATTTAAGCCGACGAAGATCAGGTCAATATCGGCGACAGAGATGGTGATCTCACCCGTAATCACGAGCCCGCGCGCGAGGACGTGATCGAGCGTTTCCAGAAGCGACACATCGCTCTCTTCCAACAGGTCTAGCTCTTCGTCAATCATATCTCTTTCGATTGCGGAATGCGGATTCGGATTGCGGATCTGTCTTTTGGCATCTGAAATCTGAAATTTCAGATCACCAATCTTTTCAATCCGCCCGCATCATCCGAGTTCCGAAATAAAATTATACGCAGGCCAGGGGCCTGTCAGCTCAAGCTTGAATCCGGCGGGGGCATGCTCTTGCGCAATCCGTTCCGCCGCCGCGCGAAACTCCTCGAAGCCCGTGCGTGCGACGAGGAACGCCAGCTTGGCTACCAGTTCGCCCTGCTCGTCGCTTTCCGTCTTGAGCACTCTTAAACGCACCGTCCCGAAACTTCGCGGCGCAAGCTCTGCTTCGATTTTCGCCGCCACGCGCTTCATTTCGACGCGCGCCTCCGTCGCGCGCAGAGCCTCTATCTTCTTCCGCATCAGGTAGGACTGGCCGGGCGAGGCCGAGGCAGCCTGCTCATTCAGCTCGCGCAAGCGAGGACTGAGCGAAAGGATTGCTTCAAAGAGCAGCTTGCGGTCGCAAAGAATGTTGATGCCCCACTCTTCTCGCCCGCGAAGGCGCTCGATGATGGCGCGCAAGCCCTCATCTCTTTCCGAGAGCATCGCCCGCACGCCCGCGCGCTCGCGATAGATCGTGCCGAAGCGAAGGGGCACGACGCTCGCGCGGCGTGCGAAATGCTCCACCACCTTTTCGTGGCGCATCGCGCGCACAGCAGTCCAGGCCGGATTAGAGAGCCGCGCCTGCAAAGCATCCTCGCCGTAGTCTGCGAGCGGCACGGCGCTCACGACCGCCGCCAACTCCCCGCCCGCTTCCATCTCCAAACGCGCCTCAACTTCAATGGCCGGGGGCAGCCCCGAAGCCTCGAACAACGACGCGAGAGCTTCACGCTCGCCCACGCAATAGACATAGAACGCGTGCCCGCCCTTCTCACCCCTACTCTTTTTGGCCTTCGGCTCACCCATAGGTTGCTTTACTTTGCGCCCTTTGCGCCTGCACTTTGCGTCCTTTGCGGTTAAAGTTTTTTTTCAACGCAGAGGGCGCAAAGGTTTTCGCAAAGGGCGCAAAGAGAAATTAATACCAGATCAGAGCGATTGCCAGCCAGCGTAATGCTCGCGCAAATGTTCAGCCCCGTGTATCTCGTGCGGCTGCTGTGTTGCGACGAAGAGCCCCACGTCGCGTTTGAATTTCCGCTTGAAGGCTTCGATGATCTTTTCCTGCCCCTTGCGGCGCGCGGCGCAAAAGTCGCACGCGGCGGCAGCTTCCGCAGGCACGACCATGTTGATGAGAAGGCGGCGCATCGGCACTTTAAGCTGTTCGAGTCGCTGCTTCAATCGAACGGTCTCCTCCAGGCTCATCTGTTCGGGGATCGAGACGCCGACGAACTCGCACTGCTCGGCATCGGTCAGGAGCGCAGCCACACGCTTGATGTTCTTCGAGAGCGCGATCAACTCTTCCGCGACGCCGCTTGAACGCACGACCGTTTTGTATTTCAAGAGCAGCTTAATGAACATACGCACCCAGGAGAGCGCGATGTCCGGCAATTCCAGAAAGCGTACGAGGTGGCCTGTCGGCGCGGTGTCGAGCACGATTGATGCGTAGCCATCTTCGCCCACCAGATCGCTGATCGCGCTCAGCGCAGCGATTTCGTCAATCCCCGGCGGCGCAAGCGAGACCAGCTCGCGCATCGCTTCGCGGTCGAACTGAATCTCCCAGCGCGAGCCTGCCGTGAGCGATTGAAAAAGCTCGTCCGTCCAAGCGCGGTAACGCGCCTTCAGCTCTTCAAAACGCGCGCCCGGATCAATCTCCATCGCGTCCAGATTCTTCAGGCGCGCGACCCCGTGCTTCAACTCTCCGACCTGCTCGTCAAAGCTGTCTGAAAGAGAATGCGCCGGATCGGTCGAGAAGACAAGCACGCGCGCTTCCCCGTGCGCGTCGGCCAGAGCGAGCGCGGCGGCAGCGGCGGCGGTCGTCTTGCCCGTGCCACCCTTGCCCCCGAAGATGAGCAGGCGTTTGGGCTCAAGGAAGAACCCTTCGGCGGGCTGGCGCGAGACGACAGGTGCTCGTTTTTTCTTCGCGTCAACGTGTTTGCGTATCTCAGCGTCATCGTCGCCTTCCCAGACGATACGCGCAAAGCGGCGCAGAGGCTTGAGACCGCGCACCTCTTCCTCAAAGAGCGGCGCGCTGGCTTGGCGCAGCGCGTCGAACTCGCGCTCGATGCGCTTGAGCCAGGGTTTTTGACCGGCGAGGCGTGCGCGGCAATACCTGCAGCCCTCGTGCTCGCGCTCCACGCGGTTGACGATCAGGTCTGTGACGGGCACGCCCTCATCTTTGAGCAGCCGGAAGTAACGCGCGGTCTCTTCGACGCTCATCGCTTCGGGGATGGTCACGAGCATGAAACTCGCCACCGACGGGTCAAAGAGCATCGCGCGTACGCGGCTGATCCTCTCTTCCAGATCATGCAGGAAGAGATCAACCTCGTCTTCCAGACGCGCACGACCGCGAGCAAACTGCGCCACTATGTAGCGATGCTTGTCCGACATCCTGTCCAGAGCCTTGAGCATGTGGGCGAAGACTTCGGGCAGGCGAAGCAGGCGCGAGGTGTGCCCCGAAGGCGCTGTATCGACGACGATGCGCGAGTAGAGCCCGGCGCGATCAAATTCGCTCAGCTCAAAGAGCGCCATCACCTCGTCCATGCCGGGAAGAGAAAGATCGAGGAGCGCGTCTATGTCACTTTCGTCCAGCAGCGTCCCGCGCTCGGCGATTTCGCCGAGGGTCGCTCGATGCTTCGTTTTGAACTCTTCGAGCGCGCGTCCGGCCTCCATCTCGTGTGCGAAGAGACGCGCCCGACCGCGCCGCGCAACTTCGACCGTGCGGTCACCAATCGTAACATCCAGGCTATCGGAGAGAGAGTGCGCGGGGTCTGTGGAGAAGAGCAGGATGCGCTCATCGCGGCGCGCGTGATCCAGCAGGTGAAGCGCAAAGGAAGAGGCGGCAGTCGTTTTCCCTGTCCCGCCCTTGCCGCCAAAGAAGATGTAACGTGAGGAGGGAAGCGACCTGGCCCGGGAGCGAGACTTGAGAGCAGCCTGCACAGCAGCATGGCCGCCGTGCGCGCGCTCCTCCCCCTTCTTCTTCACGTCTCGTCCCTCTCGGACGGCTCCCAGAATCCGCCGCCCTCCTCGTCGCCGCCCGCTTCGATGACGATCTGTGACGATTCCGCCGTGTGTACCTGTTGAAGAAGCCCCAGTTGGCGCTCGCGTATGACGCGCAGGCGCGCGAACAGCTCCGCTTCCTCCGCCGCGTAATCCTCTTCGGAAATCTCTTCCAGCTCAAGGCGCATTTGCAGCTCAAGCAGTTGCTCCTTGATGACCGTGTCGTCGTTCAGCTCACGGTCGGCCATCTTTTGAATCTGGCCGAGGATGAACCTGAAGCCGTTGACGGGCGCAAGGAGGATGTCGTCTATCAAAAACATCTTCCGGTCTACCGTGTGATCGCTTCCGTGGCGCTTTCGCCGCGCTCAAGCTTCAATCGTATGTGGACGAAATTATAGGGCGGCCAGGGGCCTGTGTACTTGAAAGAGAGCTTGCCTTCATACTTGGCGGCAATCTCTTTGACCTTTTGATCGAACTCCGATTCGCGCTCGCGCTCAACTAAAAACGCAGCGTTCATAATCATCTTGTCGCCGATAGGCTTGTTCGAGCGCGAAGCCACAGCCGTGTCGCGTAAGATCGAGTAGACCTCGCGCACGTAGGCGTCCGTCTGCTCGGTCAGAGCGGTCTCGACCAGCCTTCCTAACTGCATGCGCGCGAAGTAGGTCGAGCCGGTGGTGCGCGAAGTGATCTGCTCTTTCAGGTTGCGTATCTCTTCGTTCACCTGCTCGATCTCGGCGATGACACGGTCGCGGTCCCAGTTGACTTTGAGACCGAACTCGACCTTGCCCTCCATCTTGGCGAGCACGTCCCGGAGCGCGTCATGCGTGCCGCGCATCAGCTCTATGATGTCCTCTTCGGTGCGGAAGAGAGCGCCGAAAGCCATCGGGAGCACAGTGAACTCGCGCATCACGGTCTCGTTGACCTGTTCGTGCGCGAAGACGTTTTCGCGCGTCGGGTCGTAGACCATGAGCGGCGTGTTGGAGACGACCGCCGCCAGTCCTTCATGATGCACCGTGTAGACTTCATCGCCGCGTCCTCCGATGCCCATCGGCCCGAACGAGCGCGGCTCCTTGGTTTCGATGATGCAGTAGACGTACTTGCCTTCTGCGGCTGCGACGGCGGGGGATTGATCTGTTTCAGGGGTCATGGCTCTTTTTGGAAACCCTTGTCCTCAGAGTGAGGAAACGTTAGCGACTAATCAACCGGCTCAGGCCATTCGATAACACGACGACCGAAGGGGAAAGTTTCGGCCAGAACCGGAAAACTTAAAATAAAAGGAAAGAGATCAGCTTTCAGGATGGGGACAGTGGCGCGCCCCCAAGTGTTCGTGCGAACGCCAATATAATAATTGGTCAAAAGTGAATAGTAAATAGGGAATGGAGAAAAACCGGCTCTTTCCGCCGCTCTTGAACCCCCAGACACGACATCGCCCCACTGAAGGCCGTTTGCCTTGTGGGGCGAAGTGCGCGCGCCGGAAAGCTCCGGCACTGATTTTGGAGACGGTGCGTACGTTCACCGTATAGCTGTAGAGAGCCACAGTAGCGGACTCTACTCCCGCGCGTCTGCTCCAAGTATAGGAACAGCACGAGTACAGCTTTCCAATAGACTGTACTATGTGACCCGGATTCTACTTTCGTAGAGCCTGCTTGTCAAGAATCAGCTTGACCGAATGTTAAACAAACAGGATAAGAGCGAGCGTTTAAACGCTATCGCCGCCCACCGCGCCGCCACGTCTCTTTCAGGTTGATGCGCTTCTCTTCCCTGTACAGGCAGGCCCAGCAGACGTAATGTGGCAGATTGTCAGGCCCCATGAATTTGACCAGATGCTGGCTCTCCTGGTCGCATTTTTCACAATAGCTGGGCTTATTCTGTTCCGGCTCTGGCATCGTTTGTCTCTCCGTATGGACGGATAGAGTATCGCACATAAAGGCTCTGCAAGCGCAAACTAAAATGGAAGCTGGAAAGAAGGAGACAAACGATCCACGAAACAACACGAAGCCGCACGAAAAAAGTGCTCTTTCGTGCGGCTTCGTGTTGTTTCGTGGATCATCTGCTTCCTTTCTTTATCCTGTTATCTGGTATAAAAATAGTTAATGATCTTCGACCTACAGCGAGCGCGCCGCGAGACTCCGGGCTGCGCCAATGTTCTACACTTCAACAACGCCGGTGCGGCGCTCATGCCTGAGATCGTCACGGATGCGCTCGTCAATCACATACAGCTCGAAGCGCAGATCGGAGGCTACGAGGCTGCCGAGCGCGCACACGAATCTGTAGAACATGCTTACCATGCGGCGGCGGCGCTCATCGGTTGCGCGCCCACTGAGATCGCTTTTATCGAAAATGCCACGCGCGCATGGGACATGGCCTTCTACTCGCTGCCGCTCGCCCCCGGCGACCGTATCCTGACGGCCACAGCCGAGTACGCCAGCAACTACATAGCCTATCTTCAGGTGGCACGAAAGACGGGCGCGATTGTCGAGGCCATTCCCAATGACGATCACGGGCAACTCTCCGTCGAAGCCCTGCGCCGCGCGATAGATGAGCGCGTCAGGTTAATCGCCATCACGCACGTCCCGACCAACGGCGGCCTCGTCAACCCTGCGGCGGCGGTCGGACGAATTGCGCGCGAGGCCGGAATCCCGTACCTGCTGGATGCCTGCCAGTCCATAGGGCAGATGCCCGTAGACGTGGAAGCGATTGGTTGCGACATGCTCTCGGCGACGGGACGCAAGTATCTGCGCGGCCCGCGCGGCACGGGCTTCCTCTACGTGCGGCGCACTCTTCTGGAAAGCCTTGAGCCGCCCTTTCTGGACATGCACGCGGCGGAGTGGGTGGCGCGTGATCGTTATGAAGTGCGCGAGGATGCGCGCCGCTTCGAGAACTGGGAGACGAACTATGCAGGGAAGATCGCGCTTGGTGTGGCAATCGAATACGCTCTTGCGTGGGGGCTCGACGCGATCAAACATCGCGTGACGACACTCGCCGCCAACTTGCGCGCACGCCTGCGCGAGCTTCCCGGCGTCGAGGTGCACGACCTCGGCGTCGAACGCTGCGGCATCGTCACCTTCACCGTCGAAGGACGAGAGCCGGAGGCCATCAAGCAGACGCTCGCCGAGCATCGCATCAACGTCTCAGTCTCAGACCGCAGCAGCACGCGGCTAGACATGGAAGCGCGCGGACTCTCTGATCTGGTGCGCGCTTCCGTTCACTACTACAACAGCGCGGAAGAGATCGAGCGATTCTGCGAGACGCTTAAAACCGTCTGGCCGGGGGGCGGAAGGATTTAAACGCAAAGGGCGCAAAGTATTTTTCTTCTCTGCGTCCTTTGCGTTTATTTCTTCCCTTTCTTGTTACCGTTGAGAAGCGGGTTGTTATTGAGCAGGTCTTGGAGGCCGCCCTTCTTTAACTGGTCGCGGACTTGCTTCTCCAGCTCGTTCTGGATTGAGGGCAGGTCTTTGGCGATTGATTGCACGATCTGTTGTACGAGCGCGTCATCTTTGACGGCTGTGATCTTCCAGAGGTCGCCGTTGCGCTGCATCGTCAACTCGACCGGACGGTTGTTGAGATTGACGGCGACGTGCGCGGTGTCGCCCTCTTCTTTGATCTCCACCTCGTAGGGCATGCCGAGCGCGATGAGGATGAAGGGCTTGCCCTCGGCGCGTGCGGCCAGCGCCTTGATCTGCTTTGTGACTTCGTCGCGCACCTTCTGCTTGACGCTCGGCAGCAAGGTCGGGACGAGCGCTTCTATCTGTTCACGCAGCGCGCCGGTTATGCCGGAGGCGTATTGCCCGATGGCCTTTTCCGTCACCTGCGGCACGAAGTTCTTGACGACACTGTCCGTGTCCACCAGTTGATCGAAGGTCGCGCGGTCGTTCGTTTGCACGGCATCGACGAGGAGCGCGAGCGAGTAGGCAGGAGTCGTCTTGTAGTTCTGCCACCAGAAAAAGGCGATGACGAGGACGAGGATGCCGACCAGCAGCACTGCCCCAAGGACTCCCAGCAACAGCTTTCGTCTATTCACAAGTCAAATTTACCACAAAGACACTAAGAAAGAACGTAAATCGTGAATCGTGAATCGTGAATGGAAAAAGAAAATCCGTTCTTCGATTCACGATTCACGATTTACGATTTACGTGCCTGGTGCTTTCTTATGATTGCTTGTCGCGATAGCTCGCTGCGCCGGGTTCTGCGTCCGTCAAGTTGGATTGATCCCGCGCCTGCTGCGGCGAGGTGGCGGTTTGCTTCCGGTCGTTCTCTGATTCCCTCATCGCCTTGTTCTTCTTATCCTTGTTGCGTCCGTCCTTTTTCTGCCGTTGCTTTTCTGACATGTTCTCCTCCCAGTTGGTTCGTTGATTTTCATCCGGCGGCTGTCTCGCCGCCGAGCAGGGTGAGCACTTCGCCTGTGACGTAGCTGGAATCCGCTTCCGAGGCGAAGTAGACGAAGGCGGGGGCAATCTCTTCGGGTTGCGCGGGTCGCTTCATGGGCGTATCGGCTCCGAACTCCGCGACCTCATCGGCGGGCTTGTCCGCAGGGTTAAGGGGCGTCCATGTCGGCACGTAGCCTGGCCTACGGAAATCATCTTACATTGAGGTCGCCGCCTAACAAGTTAATTCCAGCGTTCGCTTGCGGCTTCACGTTGGGCTTTACGCCGGTTACCTACACGCGCAGGCTAATTTCAACCGATGACGGGCAGGCTTCGGACTCTACGGCTGGCGCTCTTCATATCTCGCGCGCTCCACTCGCGCGCGAGGCGTCGAAGTTCCGCGCCGTCCGATTCGGGATCGACGAGGCAGAGCCAGAGCGGTGTGGGCAGCCATGCCCAGGCATTGCCGTAGACCTCTTCGTTCAACTGCGCGACGCGATGCTCGACGCGCGATTGCAGCGAGAGGGGCGGCAGGTCTTCCCAGTTCTCGTAGCAGGCGTGCTGAATGCAGGGGGCAGGCTTGGCGCGACGATGTACGAGGCAGCCCAAGCGCGGCTCAAACAGGGGACAGGCGTAGGTCTGTGCGAAGGTGTCGCCCGTTGCGCGTAAGGCATAACGCTCAACCGCTTCTCTGGCCCTGCGGTAGACGGCGCGTGTAGCGGCCTCTGTCAGCCTGGGCGTGCGTCGCAGCGTTTCACGAATGGCGACGGCTTCAAGACGTGTGATGTGCACATTGACAAAATGCGCGTCCGTGCAACAGAGCCCTTGCGTCGTGCACGTACGGCAATCCTCTGCCCTCTGTTCGTAGTTGAGCTTGATGAAGCTCTGGTAGGAGGCTTTGACGCGCTGCAAATGGGCGAGCGCCGCCTGTTCATCTACTCGTCTGCTCATGGCTTCACACGTTCATAGAGCGCTAAAAACTCCGTGTTGCCGTCCGCGCCGCGCAGTGGCGATTCAAGCGTGCCGCGCACGCGAAGGCCGAGAGTGCTCGCCGCCCCGTTCACCTCTTCTACTACGCGCGCATGCTTGAGCGGGTCCTGGACGATGCCGCCTCGACCCACCTCGCCGCGCCCGACCTCAAACTGCGGCTTGATGAGCGTAATCATGCGCCCGTCCTCAGTCAACAGGGGAACGATTGCCGGCATCACCTTCGTGGCCGAGATGAATGACACGTCCATTACGGCGAGATCAAATCTTTCACTGAAAGCTTCCGGCTTCAGGTGGCGCGCGTTGACGCCTTCTCTCGCCTCGACTCGCGGGTCATTGCGTAAGCGCCAGTCGAGTTGATTATGACCTACGTCTACGGCCACCACGCGACGCGCGCCATGCTGCAACAGGCAATCCGTGAACCCACCTGTCGAAGCGCCAACGTCCAGACAGAGCAATCCCGTCACGTCCAACCTAAATTCATTGAGCGCCGCTTCAAGTTTCACGCCGCCGCGCCCGACAAAGCGCGACGCGGGATCATCCGTCCCCCGGACGCGAATCAATGCGTCGGCCATGAACATCTCCGAAGACTTCTCCACGCGCTGCTCGTTGACCAGCACAACGCCCGCCATCACCAGCGCCTGCGCCCGCGTTCGCGACGGAGCGAGACCTTTTTCGACCAACAGCTTGTCTATGCGCTCACGTTTCATCACCTGAAGACACTTTACAGAAGTCAAAAGGCAAAAGTAAAAAGGCAAAAGTGAGGATGGAGCAGGCGACGATTGCTCCGTCCTCACTTTTGCCTTCTACCTTCTTACTTTTGCCTTGAACTAGGGTCGCGGGCCTTCAAAAATCTCCCGGATACGATTCAACTCCTGGTTGGCGCGCTCGACCGTTCGTGGAACGGTATCCGTGTCTTCATCGTCCGACGGACGACGCCTTGGAAGCTTACGCATTTTGGGGCCGTCATCGTTCTCGCGCAGAGGCTGGGGTTTCTTGCGGGCGGACGGTGGGGACTCTTTCTCACCCTCTTCCTTCTTCTCAGGCGCGATGGATCGTTCCTGCTTCTGCTTATCTGAAGCCTCGCGTGTGGCCTCGTCCCTAGTCTCCGCAGAGTCCTGAGCCATCGGATCGCCTTCGGGCTCAGAGAGCGCCGTCGGCGCACCAGGCTTCTGCTCTGTCTCGGCCACCGTCTGCACGGCGGGCAGCTCCTGCTTGGTGGTCTCCGGGGCGGATTTCTGCTTGAGTTGGGTATCGGCGGTCGCGGTCGTCGTCGTAGAAGGTTGCGCTGCGACCGGCGCAGCCGCCTTCTGGTGACCCTGGTAGAGCCCTATGGCGAGGCCGCTTGCCAGGCCGACGCTGACGGCGGCGATGATGATGAGCGCGAGGATCGGAATCCGCCTCGTCAAAGGCTTTGCCGCAAACTCTTCTTCAGCGCGTGCGCGCTCGGCAGTCGCTCTGGCCTCTTTTGTCAGGGGAACGACGGGACGCGCCGCCAGCAGCGTCTCCTCGGCATCGAAATTCGGCGTCCCCAGTTCCTCTTCCGGCTCATGGCCGGTCGGGATGACGATTCTGTTCTTATCTTTCATCTTATCTGTCTGCGATTGTTGCAAAATGATTATCAGGACTCGCTACAAAATTAAGGCCACGTCACGTGGCCGGTTGCAAAACAAAGCTGTCAGCTCCTGAACACCCTGCCCACAGCAAACCTTTGATGCCGGCGTAAGCCAAAATGTACGCTGCCGGATTCCAAAATAAGGGTTCACGACTATTGCCCACTCCATTTTTATTTACAATTCAGCCCAAAGCCATTAGAATCCCGGGCTGTCTAGGGCGCTCATTCTTTCGGGCTCACATTCATGCGGAGCGCCCAGTCCATTCGGTCAATCTGCGTCGCCTGTGAAGCGGGTCGCTTACTCTTTCTGCTCATGAAAGCAGAAGGCATCGAGAAAGAATTAGAGCGAGCCTCCCGACACCAGAGAGCGCGCGCGTGACCGCCCAGAGCCGATCAATCCATGATGAGAAGCGCCGGTTGAGTTTCCGCCAGGAATACAGAACCGGGGCGTAAAATTAACCCACTGCAAGAAGAGGAGATGCCCTATGCGTTCCAGGAACTATCGCCGAGCGTTACATTTTCCAGGTCGTCGTTGCATGCTGCTCCTGACGGCAATGCTAATACTGTCATTGGTTATAGCAGGCACGGCTTCGACAAAGAGTAGCGTCAGAGAAACAGTAAGCAAAGCGCCAGCCGGGGCAGGTGTCGCGCAAGAGGCGATAAGTCAGGCGGCAGGCACGTGCACGACACCAAAGTTTACCAAAGCGCCGGGCTCTCCCGCAGGCGCTGGTGATTCGCCTGTATCGGTCGCCGTCGGAGACTTCAATCGTGACGGCAAGCAAGACCTCGCGGTGGCGAACTTTATCTCCGATAACCTGACGATCCGCTTAGGGGACGGAACGGGACGCTTCCCTGATGCCATGGCTTCGACCATCGCCGTGGGTAATGCTCCTGAATCGGTCGCCATCGGAGATTTTAATAATGACGGCAAACAAGACCTGGTGGTGGGGAAGCTTTTCTCCAACGATGTGACGGTCCTTTTAGGAGACGGCGCGGGCGGCTTTCCCGATACGATGGATTCAACTGTTGGTGCCGGTGTTAATCCTATCTTCGTCGGCATCGGAGACTTCAACCGTGATGGCAATCAGGACCTGGCGGTGGTGAGCTTTGGCGACTCCTTAGTCAACTTTTGCGATCAGTGCGTGACGATTAGACTGGGTGATGGGACGGGTGGATTCCCAGATGCGATGTCTTCGACGGTCGGCGCTGGTACGCGGCCTGACTCGGTCGCCATCGGAGACTTCAACCGTGACGGCAAGCAAGACCTCGCGGTGGCGAACGGTGGCAACCCCGATTTTGACCCCACCCTTAGGATACGGTTAGGGGACGGGGAGGGCGGCTTCCCTGATGCCATGGCTTCGACCATCCACCTCGATACTAGACCTTCCCTGATCGTTACCGCAGATTTCAACCGTGACGGCATTCCAGACTTAGCGTTGACGGGTGGCCACACGGTCTCGATCCGTTTAGGAGATGGCGCGGGTGGCTTCCCTGATTCCAAGGCTTCACCGGTCAGCGTTGGTGATGGGCCTCAATCGGTCGCCGTCGGAGACTTCAACCATGATGGCAAACCGGACCTGGCGGTGGCGAACTCAGCCTCTGACAACGTGACTGTCCGGTTAGGAGATGGCGCGGGTGGATTCCCTGATGCGATGGCTTTGACGGTCAGTACCGGTGATGGGCCTCAATCGGTCGCTATCGGAGACTTCAACCGCGACGGCAAAGAAGACCTGGCGGTGACGAACGCCGGCTCCGACAACGTCTCGATCCTGCTCAACTCGTGCAGTACCACTCCATGCGCAGGCAAGCTTAATTCGCTGACCTTCAATCAGAATTCTGTGCTGGGAGGGCAGCACGTGACAGGCACTGTGACGTTGATGTGTGCGTCGAACAAGGACGTAGTGGTGCGCTTAACGTCCAACAAACCAGCGGCGCGGCCAGATGTCAGTACACTCACCATTCCCGCCGGACAGACGAGTGCGACGTTCGGGATTACCACGCTGGATATTTCAGACCAGCCACGAGATGTTATCTTCACGGCCAGTACCAGCAGTGGATACGTGCGTGCGACGTTGAATGTCAGACCGTAAATGAAGGAGAAGCGGCAAGCACAGAATTGTTGGCTTGACCGGTCGGAGCATAGATGTGGCAACCGTCAGAGGCCGCCTGAGCCCTTGCAACTCAGGCGGCCTCTGACTTTCCCTGGAAGGCGAAACGTATTTTTAGCCTCTGACCTTCTGCCGCTCGACGCGGCGGTCATCCATGACTTCAATCGTCTCTTTGACGCGCGTGTAAATCCCGTCGGCGTCCAATCCGTACTTGGCTAAGAGCAGTTTCGCGTCGCCGTGTGTAACGATGCGGTCGGGCACACCCATGCGTACGACGCGCACCTTGTCCTGAAGGCCGTTCTCCTCCAACAATTCCATCACGGCGGAGCCGAAACCTCCGGCCAGGTAGGCGTCTTCAACCGTCACGATGAGACGGCGTGTGCGCGCCAGCGCGAGCAGCAGACCGGCGTCGAGCGGCTTGGCGAAGCGCGCGTTGACGACAGTCGTCTCGATTCCCTCAGAGGCCAACTGCGTGGCCGCCTGCAAAGCCGGAGAAACCATCGAGCCGTAGGCGATGATCGCCGCGTCGCCGCCGTCGCGCAGCAGTTCCGCTTTGCCGATCTCAAGAAGTTGCGGCTCACGATCAAGTGGGACGCCGACACCATTGCCGCGCGGGTAACGCAGGGCCGCAGGGCCCGGATGCTCTATCGCCGTCAAGAGCATGTCGCGCATCTCCGCTTCGTCCTTCGGAGCCATCAGGATCATGTTCGGCATCGCCCTCAGGTACGCGATGTCCAACAGCCCGTGATGTGTTGGCCCGTCCGCCCCGACGATCCCTGCGCGGTCGAGCGCGAACGTGACGTTCAGGTTCTGCAAACAGATGTCGTGCATGACCTGATCGAAGGCGCGTTGCAGGAAGGTCGAATAGATCGCCGCCACAGGTTTCAATCCCTCGCACGCCATGCCGCCCGAAAACGTGACGGCGTGTTGTTCCGCGATGCCGACATCGAAAGCTCTTTCAGGAAATCTTTCGAGCACCTTGTCGATCCCAGTTCCGTCGGGCATCGCGGCGGTGAGCGCCACGATTCTTTCGTCTTTCGCCATCAGCTCGCACATCGTCTGGCCGAAGACAGTCGTGTAGAGGGGCGCTGACGATTTGGACTTAACGGGCGTTCCCGTCGCCAGATCGAACGGCCCCGTCGCGTGCCAAGCATAGTAGTTCTTCTCTTTGGAGGGAAAGCCCTTGCCCTTGACCGTCAGGGCGTGAACGATGACCGGGCTGTCCTTGACCTGCTTCGCCTCCTGGAGCGCACGCACCAGGGCGCGCGGGTTGTGACCGTCAACGTAGCCTATGTACTTGAACCCAAGCTCGTTGACGAGTGCGCCCGGCAGGACCGCCGCCGCCAGAGCATCCTTGACCGTCTTGGCCGCGTGATGCAGGCGCTCGCCCAGGCCCGGAATCGAGAGCAGGGTTTCACCCACCTCGTCCTTGAAGCGATGATACCCCTGCGCTTCGCGTATGCGATTGAGATAGCCTGTGAACGCACCGACCGCAGGCGCAATAGACATCTCGTTATCATTGAGGAGAACGATCAGGCGCGTCTTCAAGTGCCCGGCCTGGTTGATCGCCTCCATCGCCATGCCGCCCTGTAGGCTCGCATCGCCAATGACGGCGCAGATGTGATGCGGCTCGTTTTTGCGGTCGCGCGCAATCGCCATGCCCAATGCAGCCGACAACGAGGTCGAAGCGTGTCCCGCGCCGAAGGTGTCATACTCCGATTCGTCGCGCTTCAGAAACCCGCTCAGCCCACCGTACTGCTTGATTGTCGGCAGCAGGTCGCGCCGCCCAGTCAGGATTTTGTGAGCGTAAGCCTGGTGGCCCACATCCCAGACGACGCGGTCGTGCGGCGTGTCGAAAGCGTAATGGAGCGCCACAGCCAGTTCCACCGCGCCGAGGCTCGCGCCCGTGTGACCGCCAATGCGCGACATCGTCTCAAGAATGTACTGGCGTATCTCGTCTGCCACCTGTTGCAACTGCTCAGGACGCAAACGGCGCAGGTCTGCCGGCGAGTTGATCGTCTGTAAGATTTTCATCGGGAAACTATTGTAAATCGTAAATCGTGAATCGTAAATCGTAAATCGTAAAAGAAAATCGGTTCGACGATTTGCGATTCACGATTTTTTCCAGACCAATGGCCTGGCCGGCGCGTCTAAAGGGATTGAGGCAAAAACCGCCTCTTCAACCGGGCAGCGCGATCAGGCTCTCCACTCATCGCGCGTACAAGAACAGCATTTTTCAGAGAAAATATAGAGGGAGCACTCAAGAAATGTCTTTGCAAAGCAGATTAACCGGAGCCGGGCTCGCACTCGGTCTCCTCGTCACATTCAGCCTGCCGGCGCTGGCGCAGCAGTCGGCCACGACGCAGGACGAAGGCTCGCAGCAGCAGGAGCGCGGGGGCAAACGCTGGCATCGCGGCGGGCACGGAATGCGCGGCGGGATGCGTCTGTTCCGCGAGCTGAACCTCTCGGACGCGCAGAAGCAGCAGGCCAACGCCATCATCGAACGCTACAAAGAGAGCACCAAAGCGCAGCGCGAAGAGATGCGCCAGCTTCATCAGCAGAAGCAGACGGCGACCGGAGCCGTTGACACGCAGGCGCAGGCACGAGCCGAAACATTACGCAACGAGCTTCGTGAAACTCACAAGCGCATGCAGGATGAACTGCTCACAATCTTAACGCCCGATCAGCGCGCCAAGCTGGAGCAGCTCAAGGCGGATCGCAAGGCGCGTCGCGAAGAGTGGCGCAACAAGCGCGGTCAAGCTCAGCCGAATAACGACAACCAGTAAAGGCTGAATCAGAGCTGAACAAAACGTGCCGAGCGGCTCCATCCTGAAACGTTATCCTGAAACGTTTGCAGGATGGAGCCGCTCGGCACGCCGCTTTATCCATCCTCACCAGCGATTGAATCGCAGAAGTCGCGCAGGTGACCCTTTATCTCATCTCGCACGCGGTGAAAGACGGCTAATCGCTCGCCCTCAGCGCCCGTTGCTTCTGCCGGATCGTCAAAGCTCCAATGAATGCGCTTCGTTCCGCCGGGAAAGACTGGGCAGTTCTCATTCGCCCTATCGCAGACCGTAATCACGTAGTCGAACTCCTGCCCGCTAAATTCGTCCACGGATTTCGAGCGCTGACCGGAGATGTCCAAGCCCAACTCGTGCATCGCCTCGATGGCTAAAGGGTTGACGCGCTTTCCAGCACAGTGGGATCCGAAGCTTGGAATTCACGTGACTTGAAGTCGC
>JADMIO011113557.1_pt1 | contig 29468 bp, 17 predicted proteins | sample 8958161 | NCBI WGS metagenome assembly JADMIO01 (sample SAMN16585339, study PRJNA669376) | soil metagenome | isolation source: Crop rotation soil | place: USA: Cullars Rotation, Alabama | collected 2011 | reverse complement strand
CCCAGGGGGGTGTACAGGTGTCACACCCGTCACAAGGCCTGTAAACATTGGGTATTTTTCACTTTCAAGGTGTCACAGAAGGTGTCACAAAGCCGTACCAAGGTGTAACTGCCGACCGGTTGAGGGTTGAGGGTTGAGGGTTGAGGGTTGAGGGTTGAGGGTTGAGAGCAAAACACTTTTCCGCCCGACGCCAGTTGAGCAAATTCCTGCGGATTACGTGGTCAATTTTGAAAGCTCGGAAGTAAGTCCGGAAAATAGAATCAGCCCAACCTATGGTTTGACCTCTTTGGCGAATGTTCAAACGGAGGGCGTTCCCTTTTGATCTTTGGCCTGCTAGCATTGTTGTTCGTCACGAGCAACGGTGAGGCTGCTGGGAAACTAAGTGGAAATAAGCGGAACAAGGCGGAATTAAGTGGAACGGTTCAGCTGGTTTAGGGGGTAATCGGCGACGAGACGTCATTGCGAGTTTTTGAAGCGCTCATCGGAAATGGGTTTTAATGTTAGAGGGAAAGCCTACTCCCCCCCGATGTCTTTAAAGCCGGTTGGCTTCCCAAGCCCGCCACAAGATGGATGCCCTAATAGCGATTTTCTCTTTCGAGAACTGTGGTCAACCCGCTACATCGCTACAACCCCTATAGACATTGATCAGTTTCAAGGTTTTGAGGCCCTAAGCGACCCGCTACAACCCGCTACATTCGGTCGACCAGAGGAAGCCTGGCTACTCCGGAAGGCTTTCCCCCCGGAGGCCTAAAACACCTGTGTTTGCTGTGTACGTGTGTACTAGCCAATGAAATCAAGGGTTTGGTGAAGCACGGATGGAAAAAGCTATCTGTGTCACGTGTGTACCCTGCTTGCACGTTGTCGTTAGGCTCCCCCCCGGCACCCGGAAATAAGCTGGCCAGCTGGCCAACTGCTGATTTCTAAGGACTTATTCAAAATTAAGCTGGCCACAAGCTGGCCAGAACGCTCGCAAGCTGGCCGGCAATTGAGTGAACAGTGAGAAGTGAAGAATTTTAAGGCGGATTCAGCCATGAAGCCGCGCCTATATATACAGGAAAACTAGTTGAGGGTTGAGGGCGATCTAAATGTAGATTGTAGAATGCAAAATGCAGAATTCTAAACGTTGGGCGCAGCCTCCCCCCCGAGACCCTGGGATTTAGGTACCAAGTGGAACATTAACGTTAAAACCCGGGAGTTTTTGAAGATTTTGGCGTTCCCCGAGTGCTACGGTGTAGCACTTGGGAATCCAGAGTCTCTGCTGAGTCGACCACTATTTTTGATTTCCGATTTTGATTTGAGGGACAAGGCGAGACACGAAATGGCTAGGTGAAGGCATGCCTATATAAGTCTGAACGGAGTGGTGGAGTGCTGGAGTAATGGAGTATTGCAAGAGACGAAATGGTTGCGTGAAGGTCCGCCTATATATACAGAGAAAACTGGTTGAGGGTTGAGGGCAAAGCACTTTTCCGCCCGCGCCAGTTGACCAAATTCCTGCGGATTACGTCGTCAATTTTGAAGCTCGGAACTAAGTCCGGAAAATAGAATCAGCCCAACCTATCTTTGACCCCTTCTATCGTCCTCATGAGTGCTGCTGAGTTCCGCTGATGGAGTCTTGTGGTGTCCAAGGTGATGAGTTGCACATGTCTGAACCGCGATGGGCCGCGATTAACCGCGATGAAGCGCGATTAACCGCGACGAACCGCGACCAGTCAACGGGTGCTCGTACACCATCTATAGACGCGGGTGAGATCCAAGCGGAGTAATGGAGTAATGCGCCGCGGCCCGCTGATGGTGTCTTGTGGTGTTGGAATCGCTTACCTTCACGAGTTCGAAGTGCAATTAGCTGCAACTTGGTGCAATTTAGTGCAACCAACTGCAACTAACTGCAACTAGGCGAGGCGTGCTCGTACACAACCTGTAGATAAGTGGAGGGGGTGGAGTTAACAGAGAGAGCATTGGAGGAGAAAAAAATGTTACTTTAATTGGCTTTAATTTACTTTAAGTAGCGTTAATTAGGCTTAAGTAGCGTTAATCGCAGATCCGGTCTTCTATAAGCCAGCGACCGACCTTCCCCGTGCCCCTGTTTTTTCCGGTTACAAAGTTACAAAGTTACATTGTTCATTTTCAACCGCTTGCGAGTAGGTTTTGCGGCGAAATGTAACTTTGTAACTGGAAAGTGATGGGCGATCGCCTGGATACGGAGGCTTGTCTGTCAAACAGGGATGGGGAAAAGATGGTTGCATACCCGCGTTACTGAATTTTGATTTGAATGCCGGAATCATGGAGGTGACCTTCCCCCCCGAGGCTTTTTAACCCGGTTGGCATCCCAAGCCCGCCACAAGATGGATGCCCTAATAGCAATTTTCTCTTTCGAGAACTGTGGTCAACCCGCTACATCGCTACAACCCCCATAAACATTGATCGGTTTCAAGGTTTTGAGGCCCTAAGCGACCCGCTACAACCCGCTACATTTTCAAATATTGAAGAATGAATCGTCACCGAAGGGCTCCCCCCCGGCACCCTGAAATAAGCTGGCCAAGCTGGCCAACTGCTGGTTTCCAAGGACTTATTCAAAATTAAGCTGGCCACAAGCTGGCCACAAGCTGGCCGGCAATTGAGTGAAGAGTGAAGAATAAATCACCAAAGGGTGTCCCCGGCGTTCCCCCCCGCTCCCCCTGAAAACAAGCGTAGCAGCGTAGCAGGGCTGGAACGACAATTGTTTACGCAAAAACAAGGGTAGCACAAGCGTAGCACATCCGTAGCATAAGCGTAGCGGAAGTAATTTTGGCAGACTGAATCTGGCACGTTCTGGAGAAAAACCAAAAGGAGTAGAGGATTACCTCGGTCTTCGCACCGGTTGAAATTCGCGGGAGGAGTCACTGCTCGAATGGCCCCAGGTAAAAGGCTCGAGGTCGATGCCGAATATCAAAAAGATTTGGGCGACGGGTGCATCGGCAGAGACGCCGAAAAGGGGAACCAGGCCCAGGTGAGTATCACGGGAAGGCTTATAAAGGAATGTGGGTCCAAGCATGGCAGTCAAAGAGGATTCTTCGTCATCCCTTTCGTGCTCGATGAGCAGTTCTGCACCGATAGTGAGCTTGCGGTCCATGACAACATAACTCAAAGCGGCATTGAGTTCATACTCGGTTTCGCGTTCGCCTCCGACCTGCTGCTCGAAACCCAGGTTGGCGGCAAAATGCCAACGCTCGCGGAATTGCTCGGCGAGCAGCAAGCGAAAGAGAAAGGAATCCGCTTCGCCCTCACGAAATCTCCAGCCGCCATCGATGGTAGGGTTCAGCGGAATCTTTCCCCAATTAGCGAGCGCATGAGGCAACTCAAGCCGGGTTCCATGATAGCGCATTTTGCCGTCTTCAATGCCATATTCAGGTTCCACATCAAACTGGGTGCGCCAGGGGAGGCCGAATTCGAATTCAGATTCGAAATCGTTGAGGGGTTTGCCGTGCCGGGAATGGGAAGAGATGTAGTACTGATTAATTTCGATCTCACCGGGAGGTATCACATAGACATCCGTTTCCGCAAAGGCTCGGCGCGTGGTCCATTCCGGTTGATGGGCTGGTCCGACGAGATCAGATTCCGAGGTCACATCGTGAACACTAGTGCGACTGCCAAAAACCATAACTGGGTCCAATTGGGCGGGGGAGGAATTGGTGGGAGAAGTCGTGGCAGATGCGGCCGTGGCAGCGAACGAAACGGTCAGTACAAGGCAAAGGAGAAAGCTTGAGTAATGCGCCATGGGCGCGCACGGTAGTTTTTTCATCGGGCCTGTCAAGAAAGGAGCGGAGGCTTCCGTCTCCGCCAAAGCTAGGTGGGCACCACAAAATTTTCCACGTGCCTGGCCAGTTGAGCAAATTCCTGCGGATTACGTCGTCAATTTTGAAGCTCGGAAGTAAGTCCGGAAAATGGAACCAACCTTTGGCTGACCCTGGGTTGACCCTTTTATATTAGAAGCAATAGGAGCAGAAATTTGCAAATTCTCTTTAGTATTACGATGAAGAGTGATTAATTTTCCATGCCATGAAGTGGGACCAAATTCTTTGCGCCGAACGTGTTCGAAAAACGACGAAACAAACTGAAGAGTCTCGAGGGGAAATCCATAGGGATTACGGGAGGGTTGTGTTCTCGACCCCGGTTAGGCGGCTCCAAGATAAGGCTCAGGTTTTTCCTCTGGAGACCATCGATGCCGTACGAACGCGGCTCACTCATTCGTTGGAAGTTTCCTCAGTTGCTAGGGGAGTGACACAAGGCGTTTGTACGGAACTGATGAAGTTAAAGGAGATCACCGCTGCTCAAGCCTATGATATTGAGACGATTGCCGCGACTTGTGGCCTCATTCATGATATCGGGAACCCTCCTTTTGGCCATGCTGGAGAGACTGCGATACAAGACTGGTTTAGGGACAAACCGGCCAAATTCTGGAAATTCGATAGGACAAAGGGTAAACGGTTGCGTGAAGACCTAGTCAATTTCGAGGGTAATGCTCAGACACTAAGGTTGGTAGCAACTCTGCAGATTCTTTCTGACCGGACGGGTCTTAATCTCACATTCGCCACATTGTCAGCACTTCTAAAGTATACAGCAGCCTCAAAGGAGGTTGATCAAAATAGTGCATCCAGAAAGAAGGTGGGATTTTTCTCGTCCGAAGAATGGTTAATCGGGCGGATACGTCAAAAAACCGGAACTGGCAAGGCGCGCAATCCAATAACATTTCTAGTCGAAGCGAGTGATGACATGGTTTATTCGGTTGTTGATATTGAGGATGGCATAAAGAAAGGTGTGATTTCGTGGGAGCTCGTGAGAAGCATCCTTGAGGCAAACCAAAAGAAGTTTGGTCGTGAGCTCTTTGAGGATCTTGTGTTAAAGGCTGAAGAGCGGATAGACAATGCTCCTATCGATGTTCCGAATCGGGATGAGGCTATAAGCAGTTATTTTAGAACGCGGGTAATTGTAAAGGCTCAAGCGGCAATCCGCGAGGCATTTCTTAAAAACTATAGTTTAATAATGGCAGGTGGGTATGACCAAGAGATCCTTTATGATTCAGGAATGGGCAATTTCTATCAAGTGCTGAAGGATGAGATTAATTATAAGCACGTGTACAATGCGAAGGAAACACTTCGTCTCGAGATTTTGGGCAGGAATGTGATACGTTTTCTTCTCGATACATTCTGGGATTCTGAGCAATCAAAGAAAACCAAAACCTTTCGCCAAAAGATTTATAACCTTCTGTCTCAAAACTACCGCACCGTTTTTGAGAATCCCATTGCTGAGGAAAAGGGCCTACCGCAGGAATACCGGAAAATTTTACTCATTACCGATTATATTTGTGGTATGACTGATAGTTTCGCGCTGAATCTTACGCGAGAGCTCCAAAATGGTTGAAGCGACAGAATCACTTGAGCGGAAGCTGAGGCACAAATTCTCACAATTCGTGAGTAGCCGGAATGAAGGCGTTGCCTCCGTCTTGGATACTCTGAGCAAGATGAGAATGCGGGGTTGGACAGCTTTTGTTTTTGGCGGTATTCCGAGAGGTGTGTTCGACAATGGCAGGCATTATCAGCCGCGGGACTTGGATCTTGTATTTGAGGATGAGCATTTTGATTACTTTGAATCTGCTTTTGAACATTGCCTGCAAAAGAGAAATAGCTATGGAGGATTGCGGCTGCAAATTAGTGGGACTTCAGTTGATGCGTGGCCTCTAAGCGCAACTTGGGCCTTCCGCGAAGGTTATGTCGAAAGGCCGTCGTTTGAGACGCTGCCAAAGACGACTTTTTTGAATATTGACGGCATCATTGTCGAAGCTGTTGTGAAGCCGGGACGGAAGAGGCGAGTCTACGAGTCGGGATTCTTCACAGGTTGGAAAAAGAGGATTCTCGAAATCAATTTGCGCGATAATCCGCACCCAGCGATTTGCGTAGTCAGAACTTTGCACATTTCTAAGCGGTATGGGTTTAAAATTTCACATCGCCTCTCGATGTATCTTTGGCAAATGTTGACTGCTATGCCGTTGAGGGAGCTGGAACTGGCGCAAGCAAACCACTATGGAAGAGTCGAATTTGATTGTGATAGCCTCGAAACTTTCACGGAGCAGCTTGAAAATCATCTCGATTCTTCATCGCTGTTTCCTTTTGCCCTCTTCCCAACACCGGCCGTGCAAGGCGAGTTTCACTTAAGAGTTGAGTAAAAGTTAGCTGTTGTTTGCGGAGATTGGCATCCCACCATAACGGCTCACTTTTACTCATTCGTAAGGGCATAGACCATGTCCGTTACCTCGCGTCGGAAAGATTCATTTTCCACGAACTGCTTGTAAACCTCGGTGTCGTCCTTCAGGAATATTTGCATGACTTTTTGGAGTGCCTTATCGTGCGCAATTCGTGCGGTGTGGGGGGTGTTTTGTTTTGCATTCTGGTAATCCTGGTTGGACGCTACCTTCGGCGCAATGTCATCGGTTATCCGCTTGAACACACGGTCGCTGTCTTTGAATAGCGTTCCGAAATGCTCGTTAAAAGTTTTCAGAATATTACTCAAGCGGTCCAGCTCGGGATAGCGTTTATGTCCGCCTGCGTCCACAGGCACCGGAGCAATCTCTGCGTTCTCATCGGCCAGGGTAATCTTCATTACCGCTTTCTTCTCAACTCGATAGCTGTCCATGTCGATGGCCTCGAGAATCCCTTTGGACAAATCTTCTTCCTTTGGTGCCGGCAATTTCGGAACCAGCAGGTTCAAAACAATGGATAACTTCTCCCATTCACGCATTGGATATGGCATGATAGAAGCAAGAAAGTCGTATGTGCGTGTGAATGCCTTTGCCTTCCCTTTGAAATCTACTTGCTCATCCTCATCCAGTGTCTCCTTGTAAACGGAGACGCAAAGATCAAGTATTGGGTCCAACTTGTCTCTCTCTGCGCCGCTAAGAAACAGATCTACCAGTGCCTGTACCTGTTGCGGTGAATAGACCTGAGCATTATCAAGCGCCGCTTTGAGATCGTGTAATTTGTTCGGGTCGGCTTCGTCGCTTAATACTGTCGTTCGATAGTAATCCTCAAACGCGGCGGTGATTGTTTTCGTATTGTTTTGGAAATCGAGCACGAAGACATCGTGTTTCTCCGGGTGGGCGCGGTTCAGGCGCGATAATGTCTGCACTGCTTTAATTCCAGCCAGTTGTTTTTCAACATACATCGTGTGCAGTAACGGCTCGTCGTAGCCGGTTTGAAATTTATCTGCGCATATCAGAAAACGATATGGCTCTTCCTGAATCTTCTCGGGGATGTCGTTGCTGGAAAAACCGTTCAACGACGATTCGGTAACCTTCGCGCCACCGTATTCATGTTCACCTGAAAAAGCGACAATGGCTCGATGTGGGCTTTTGCGCTTTTCGAGATATTTTTGGAACGCCTCGAAGTACTGGATAGCGCGCTCGATTCCGCTACACACTACCATAGCCCGAGCCTTGCCACCGATTTTTTTCAGGGCGATCACTTGGTTGTGGAAATGATCTACCATGATTTCGGCTTTTAATCGGATCGCGTGGTCATGTCTCTCAACGTACTTGCGCAGTTTCTTCTGCGCTTTCTTTACGTCAAATTCCGGGTCCCCCTCGATCTTCTTTACCAGCTTATAATAACTGTCCACAGGCGTATAGCTCCGGAGGACATCGAGAATGAAGCGTTCCTCAATCGCCTGTTTCATTGTGTAGCAGTGAAATGGTTCGTGTTTGACCTTGCCCTCCGCATTGGGCGGAAGCGCCCTGCCGAACACCTGCAAAGTCTTTGCTTTAGGCGTTGCCGTAAAAGCAAAGTAACTGGCGCTCGTTACCATCCTGCGCTCCTCCATGCGTTTCTCGAGAGCGTCGTTTACCGTGTCTTCGGGATCGGCTAGCGCGGCGCTCATCGCGGCGGAAGTCTTTCCGCCCTGGCTGCTGTGTGCTTCATCAATGATGATAGCAAATATCCTTGTTTTTTCCTCTTTGGCGATCTCATCGAGGATAAACGGAAATTTTTGTATCGTGCTGATAATGATTTTCTTCCCGCTCTCGATGAACTTACGCAAGTCTCCGGAATGTTCCGCGTGTCCCACTGTTGCCCCGACTTGCATGAACTGTTTGACGGTTCGCTGGATCTGGTCGTCGAGTATCCTGCGGTCGGTAACCACGATCACTGAATCAAACACTGCCTTGTCCTCCCGCTTCACGCCAACGAGTTGATGCGCCAGCCAAGCAATAGAATTGGATTTGCCGCTGCCGGCCGAATGCTGGATTAGATACCGGCCGCCCGCTCCGTTCTCAGCCACGCTCGACAAAGTCTTACGTACAACATCAAGCTGATGATAACGCGGAAACACCTGCTTCCGCTTTTTCTTCCCTGTTTTGGCGTGCTTTTCCTCGACGATCTGCGCATAGTTTTCCAGAATGTTCGTCAGGCCGCCAGGTGTGAGCACTTCCTTCCAAAGGTAATCTGTCTTCAAACCGTTTTGATTCGGTGGATTCCCCGCGCCATCGTTCCACCCCTTATCGAACGGTAGAAACCATGAACTCTTGCCGCGCAGCTCACTGCACATCCGAACCTCGGCATCGTCCACCGCAAAATGGACGACGCAGCGCCCGAACTCGAATAATTTCTCGCGCGGGTCACGGTCGCGGCGATACTGTTCCACCGCATCCTCAACAGTTTGCTTCGTGAGACTGTTCTTTAACTCAAACGTGGCGATCGGCACCCCATTGATAAACAGGCACAAATCCAACGCGCGTTTCTGTTCATCGAGGCTGTAGCGCAACTGGCGAGTGATGCTGAAACGGTTTTTGGCAAATAACGCCGCCGCTTTCGCGTTGCCTGGAGATGGTGTGCCGAAAAACAAATCGAAATGCAATGGACCGTCCTCGACGCCTTTGCGCAGCACATCAATCGCTCCGCGCTTGCCGATCTCGTTGCTTAGCCGCGAAAGAAATTTCAACCGGGTGATGTCTCTCGTATCTTTGTAATCGGCCATGCCGATTTTCTTGAATGCGTCCGGCTGCGTGGTTTGCAGGAATTGGAAAAGCTGCGGCACATCCAGCGAGTAGGCGCGGTCAAAGTCTTTGGGATTTCCGGCGAGCCAGCCGCTGCCGGCGGCTTTCTGCGCGGCCAGCGCGTCAGGCGTCTCGCTAAGTGCTCCGTCACCAGTGAACACCAACCCGTCCACGCCGGTCATGTGTCGCATGATCAGCGTTTCGAGGCCTTTTTCGCTGGTGTCAGTGGTCATGAAGTTTTCATTGCGGCAATGAACTCGAGAGTGTTCGCGAATTTTCCCGCGATTTCCGGAACGATTGGGCCGAGCCTCCGAAACTTTGTTTTAATGCGCTCTATTTCCTGCCCTTTATCCTTCCAGCTAGATGTCCAGTTCACGCAGTGTGGTTTCCAGTTGAGGCGTGACTTGTGAGGGGGAGTAAATGGCGACCATGCGCTCGTTGTTGGTCCTGGCTTAAATACATACTCAGCAGAAGGTGTGAGATGGACACCAATCCAATCCGACTGCTCATGCCACGAAGCCGCTTCGTCGATCGCCTTGCCGACAAAGATGCTGTCCCGAATTTCGAACATGCCAAACGCTGTGGCGCCCCGCATGGGAATCTCGGACTCGATCGATTCAGGAATCAGCCATTGGCAAAGTTCCCCGTGAATTTCGATCGCGGTGGAGATTTCGGATTCGGAGCAAAATGAAAAAAACGCGATCGTGTCTGAGATGCTCCTGACCTGCACCTCGCCAAAGATGCGTCCGCGCTTTTTGTCCGCGCGCTCGCGGACACCTTCGATCAATTTTGTGAGGCTGAAGATTGCATCCTTTTTGCGGTCGTAAACCCCCTTCCAACCGAGCACGTCCAGGAACGTCACAGCGCCATTATCAGTGCCCTTCGGCATGGCAAATTTGCTCACTTAGTAGCCCTTCCAAATACCGCCACTCGGCGCAGCCTTTTCCGTTGTGCTTACCCAATCTGCAAGTTGTTGCAATGCCGTCTGCACCTGCTGTTGGCTTAGCCCTTCGGTGACGGCTTGTTCCCAAAGCCATTCCATCCAGCCGTCCAGACCTTCGGGGTAGTGAATAAAATCGTGGTGCAAATTTTCAAACAGGAACGGACGACCGCCCTTGTCACAGGGACCACTGATTGAAAGGTGAGTGATCTTCCAACCGTCTTCCGTGCGGTGCACTTGATAAGTGTCGTCATGTCCCCACCGACGGGAGAAAACCCGGAAGGTAAGATTCGCGCCTATGGTTTGATCTTCAGGGTCGTCATTGGCGTGCTCGTCTTCGAGGAATTTGAGCAAATCCTCCAACGGGTGAAAGTGCATGTAGAATTCGGGATCATCAGGCTGCAACTCCCGGTTCTTGATCATGTAGGCATGATGCTTTGGTTCGTGCCCGCGCTGTTTGAGCATCTGGTGAAGCTGGTGGGCACGTTCCCCAGCTTCCATAATCCACTCGCCCGCTGCGTCGCCGACACGACCCTCCTGAAAGGCTTTGCGAGTCTTCTCCAGACGCTCTTCAATCTCTGCGCGGAGCGACTGTTCGTCGGCAGTCAGTTCGATAGCCATATTTTCCTCAGTTTACTTCAAGGCGGTTTCCTCTTCCGGCTCGCCCTGGGTGTTCGATGCAACTTCAAGAGATTCCCTGGCGGTTTGGACCTGGGAAGGAAGTTGGGCGGCGGCGTCCCGCACGTCCACCTTGCCCGTCACCACGTCCGCCACCAGCCGTGTGCGGTATTCGCGGAGCAATTCAATTTCGCGCTCGGCGCGAGCGAGGGCTCGTTCGACCGTGCTTGTCTGCGAACGAATCAAGTCAACAATGCCGTCTTGTTCTTCGCGTCTTGTAGGAACAGGAAGAGCCATTCGAGCATAACGCGAAGAATTGAGATTCGCTTGGTGCAAGCTGACCAGTGCGTGACTTTTCGCATAGCCCCAAAAGCCGGTGCTGTTGAGTAGATAATTCAACCAAACAGGATTGTGCTCGCCACGAATCCGGAGGCGCACAAGGTAGGATGCAAAGGTAATCTCGCCAGTGCCATTCCCCTCAAACAAGCCGACTTTCCCAACTAACTCTGGACTGTTGGTGCGATTAAACAACAGATCGTTCTTTTCGAGCAAGAGGCCACGTGGCATTCGTTCCAAACCACCCTTCTCCGGAACTAAGATTTTGCCATCTCGAATATGGCCCATACCCAACACGCGAACTTTGCCTTCTCCGCGAGCATTCTCGGACGTGCCGTAATCCATTCGAATGAGGAGCTGTTTCAGCGGACGCGTTTCCCAGTGATTCGGAATGTCGCCAAGCCAAGGGATGCCGGAGGGTTTGAGCGGGACGTCGGGATTCAAACCGCGAGTGACGGCGCGGTGGATGGTCACCTGCTTCTGCTCGTTGAGCAGCGCCATGAGCTTCTTCTTCGCCTGAATCGTGCGCTCAATCCTTTCGCTCGCATGGTCAAGGAACCGCGCTATTGCGTCCTGCTCTTCAATTGAAGGACAAGGTGTCTTAAGACTCGCAAAATCTCCTGGACGAATGGTTTTCCGAAGGCCGGTGTAGAGCGGCTTTAGTCCTTTGCCCTCATCGATGAAGAGGTAGTAGAGGTAGAGATAGCGAACCCTGGCTCGCGTTTTCGGAGTGAAAACATCATAAGCCCCGGTGATCATTCCATCGAGTTTTGAATGCCCCACACCCCGCGGTGTCTCGTCGATGTCGAACAGGCAAAACACAAGATCATTGCGTCGGACGACTTTGTAAGAATTGAATTGCGCTGGGAATTTTCCCTTCGGAGTTTCCATGTTGCGCGGAATGATTCCGTTGAGCGTTAGTGAAAGAAGTGTGTGTTCCGATGCTCTGTCGCCAACGACTTTCCGTTTATCCTCCATAAGCGCGCGATTGGGAATCAAATCCCAGTGCGCGGGGAATCTTCCTAACCAGGGCAGGCCGGACTCCTTATATTCTGGATAAGGTTTAAGGCCGCCAATCATGAGCTGGCCTCCAGTTGCAAACGGGCGGAGTTCCAGATTCGTTCGGCCAATTTCAGATAAAGGACCGAGCGCTTTTCCACGTCTGCCTTCTTGAAATCAGGATGTGCTTCAAACTTCAACCCGGTCTGTTTGAGAAAGCGTTTGAGTCCCGGGTGGTTTTCGTAGGCATCCTCATGGAGAGTTTGAGCCAGCAGATTTTGTTTTAGGTAATGCTTCCTCTTTTTGGAATAGGGCAAGTCGCCATAGCTCGCATTGAAGCTTTTTGGCAGCAGCAAAAGCCCGCCGATCCGATTTCGGACTTCGTCGAAGTCACTAGCATGATCGAATTCGTCCTTGTGCCACTCCGCGTGATTAGCCCAAATGTGTTCAACCTCATAAGCCTTTTGGCCGCGGCCCGATACGTATTCGGTGTAATGCGAAGTCATCTCGCAACTAGCTTCTAAATGTGCGGTGATCCTTGCTAGTAAACGGTGTATTTGACGGCGATTCATGCCGTGAAGTCGAAATCGGTCATTGCTCGAAAATGTTTCCTGCTCAGCCGCGAGTCGCTTGGAGAGCACGTCGGCAATTGCAACCGCGGAAAGGCCCCGGATTTCCTTCATAACTAAAAACATGGTGTATTGCATGGTTGAGTAGTCAATTGCGCGAAAATTCCAGATGCGTCGCGCAATCATGATGTCCAGATACGCGGCAACCACACGAATTTTACGCAGAATTTCTTTCTCCGCGTCTTCGGGCTTGAGCGGTGCGAGCAGAACTGTGTATTGCAGGGTAAAATTGTTTTGAGCATTGTAAAAAACGGATTCGAGGCCTTCCTTTAATTCCCATCCCGCCCAGCGGAGGCGGAGGTACTGCCGGGCATAAAAGTCGAAATCTTTTTCAATGAACCAGGCGAAGTTTGATGATGAACTTAAACCTAGAACTTTTTCATGGTCACGCACCCATCTATGAAACTCTGTTCCAAGCAGGTCAAAGTCCTCCGGCTTTGCACCTTGCTTCCTTTCGCGAATTTTTTGGGAGTGCTGGCTGCGCAGCCACGACTTAATGGCGTCGGCATCCTCCTCTTTGCCCCAATCCTGAAATTGGCTAATCCTCTCCCTCCATACCTTGCTGGCACGACCGCGCACGTCCGCGTCGGTGATGTTGGCAAGGAGATAACCCTTAAGCATGTCGGTGGGCGTCAGCGACAGCCCGCGGTCGTTCATGGTTTCGAAGATGGTATAAGCGTCTTCGTCAGAGTAGGCGGTGATTTCAACCAGATGCACGTTTTCCAGAAGCCAGTCTGCAAAGAATGGGAGTGCCTCGGTACGCAAATCGCCGGGAAACTGTTCCTCGATATCGCGATACCTCCCGAGGATGTTTGTGACGGATTCCGATTGGTCATTTTCTTCGCAAAGCTGTCCCGAGTAGAGCGCCTCCATGCATTGTGTCCTTTCCGGCACGTCAAGATTGAAGGATTTCTTTCCAAACTTCTGGGAGAAGATAAGTTCGGACAATTGGCCTTTCTGTTCCGCATCACAAAGGTTGCGATGGATGAAAATGAGCAGAAGCGTCAAAGAGGTCAGCCGTTGTTGGCCATCAATGATAAACTTTTTCCCATCGCGATCGCTGATGATGATTGAGCCAAGAAAATAGTGCCCATAGCCTTCAACGGCGCTTCGCTCGTGCGTTGGATCGTAGCTCTCACGGAATTTTCCGGTAAGGTCTTCAATCAGTTCTGAAATATGCTTGGTCTCCCAGCGATACTCGCGTTGGTAGTAATCGATGGAATACTTCGCGCCACTTAGTAGCGAGCGGATGTTTTTGGCATCTCCCCGAATCTCTTTCACCCCATGCCTCCTCTTACGATTTCACCGAGCAAACCTTCAGTCTCTTTTTCCAAAGCCAGAATGTCTGCGCTAATTTCAGCGAGCGTGCGGAGCGGTTGCGGTTTGTAAAAATGGCGCGTGAAGGAGATCTCGTAGCCAATCTTGGTGGCGGTTGCATCAATCCAGGCGTCGGATGTGTAAGGCAGGACTTCGCGGAGGATGAATGCTTCGATACCGCCGGGCTCGAGCAACGGGATCTGCTCGGTGTCGCGCAGATCGGGATCGGGTTCGTATTCAACTATGACCGGACGGCTCGGCGATCCGTCCCTACCTTCGTAAAACCCGTGAAGCGGATCGGCCTTCACTTTACCCGGTTTGTGAATTTTGGCGATGACGGGCGGAGCCATTTCCACGCGCCAACTCACGGTGCGAAGGATGAGTTTCAGGTCACTGGCGGAGAGTTTAATTTTGAGTTTCTCGAGCGCATCGTCTACGCACTCGCGGAAAATGTTGTGGTTTTCAAAGAGGCCGCCGCCGAGTTCCTTACGCAGGGCATTGGCGCTTTCGACCAAGCGTCCATCCCGTTCCCACGTTCTAAAATCGAGCAGTTTCTTCTTCTTCTTTTCGGGCAGACCCTTTCGGTCGGCGTTCTCATCGCCTTCGTCCTCCTCGTCCGCACCCCATTCATTGACGAGTTTTTCGAGTTTGGTTTGCACCTTGTCGTACTTTTCAAACAACGCGTCGCCCAGCTCATCGTAGAGCGTCGAACGGATGCCTTCGTCGCCGGAGGCAAAGCGCAGCGCTTCGATGGCTTTGACCGTGAGCTGACTGTGCAGACGAACCGGACGTTCCACGACGACTTTCCAGTAACCGAAGGCTTTGTTCGGGAAGATTTTTGACTGTTCCGTTTCCTTGAACGCGAGGTAGGTGTCGCAGATGCGGCGGATGTCGTCTTCGGCAAGCTCGCAGTTCTTCTTGCCGAGATTCTTGCGGAGCGGCTTGAGCCACTGCGTGGCATCAATGAGCTGCACCTTGCCTTCGCGTTTCGTCCTCTTCTTCCGGTTGGATACCACCCAGACGTAAGTGGCGATACCGGTGTTATAGAACAGATTCAGCGGCAGCGCGACGATGGCTTCGAGCCAGTCGTTTTCAATGAGCCAGCGGCGGATGTTGCTCTCGCCCTGTCCGGCGTCTCCGGTGAACAGGGAGGAGCCGTTGTGGACTTCGGCGATGCGGCTTCCGAGGGGAGTCTTGTGGTTCATCTTCGAAACCATGTTGGCAAGGAAGAGCAATTGGCCGTCGCTTGAGCGGGTGACAAGGGAAAGTTCCTCGCCATCGTGCATCACCTTGAAGCGCGCGTCGCGCATCCCGTCCTTGCCGCCCATTGACTCCAAATCCTTCTTCCAGCTTTTGCCGTAAGGGGGATTGGACAGCATAAAGTCGAACTCCATCGCGGGGAAGGCATCATGGGACAGTGTGGACCATTCCGCCCCGCCGACGATGTGCTCCGCGTTTTCGCCTTCGCCTTTGAGGAGCATGTCGGCTTTGCAGATGGCGTAAGTTTCCGGGCTGATTTCCTGGCCGTAAAGATGGGTGACTATATCCTTTTTGTGGCCGTTAGAGCGTTCGCGAAGCGTTTCCTCGGCGACGGTTAGCATGCCGCCAGTGCCGCACGCGCCGTCGTAAAGCAGATAACCGCCGGACTTGATGCGCTCGGCGACCGGCAGAAAGATGAGATTCGCCATGAGTTTCACGGCATCACGCGGCGTCCAGTGTTCCCCGGCTTCTTCGTTGTTTTCCTCGTTGAACTTTCGGACGAGCTCCTCGAACACCGTGCCCATTGCATGGTTGTCAATGCCGCGTGGGCTAAGGTCAATGTCGGGATCGAGAAACTTGTTGATCAGGGTGCCTAGAGCATCGGCCTTGGACAAGCGCGGCACTCGGTCACGAAACTCGAAATTGGTAAGGATGTCCTGAACGTTGGAGGAGAAGCCGTCGAGGTAGTCGAGAAAATCTTGCTGAAGCTGCTGCTGGCTGCCGCGTGATTTGAGATCGCGCAGGGTGAACTTCGACGTGTTATAGAAGGATTGGCCGGCGGCTTCGCATAATGCGGCCTGTTGCTCAGTGATCTTCAACTTGTCGAGCTTGGCCCTGGTTTCAAGTACCTCCTTTTTGGTGGCTTCGAGCACCGCATCGAGGCGACGAATTACGCACATGGGCAAAATGACATCGCGATATTTGCCGCGCACAAACAGATCGCGAAGTACGTCATCGGCAATGCCCCAGATAAAAGAAACGATTTTATTATGAGTGGCTTGATCCATCTAATTTCAAGATGCGCATTACTGAATCACGAATCCCAAGAGGTGAACTGAGCAGGGTATTGAGATTCGAGAGAAGATCTGACTTATGATCGCAATGGGTCAAGCGGCGAATTTTTTGTTCGTCTTGCCCGCAAGTGTTTATCGGTCCTTGGGCCATTACAGATTCTGGCTCGATGATAAATCACGAGCCGCTACAGTCCATAAAATTGTAAACTTGCACATAGTTTGATCAGTGACCCGGATGCAAACGCACACCAACGGGTCTTACCTTGGGCGAGATCTTTGCGAGCGGACGGAACCTTCAGTATCGCGATGTCGATTTACGGAAGGTCCTTAAGCGAGACGCCGCAGGCAGTTTTCGGAAGGGGGATGCTGCGGTCTGGGACGTCCCACTTAACTTTACGAATGCCGTAATTTCCATTGATCACTTTTACAATCTGAATTTCAATTTCATTGTCACTGAGTGACGATAATCACACCGTTGAGCTGCCACTGTTGCACTGCCGAGTAGAATATCTGCACATCGCTTCCCCAAAAGTGGATCTTGGCTCCCGTCCCCATCCAGAGCAAAACTTCCTCACCACCATTGAAGGTGATGGGAATATCGAAACCAAACATCTGTACTTGCCCTGGCACTGAATCATCTGCCGAGTCATCCTGGATCACCCCCGTGCCAACGTTGAGATTGCCCGAATCCAGCGTAATGTCCAAGTTGAAGACGTTTGCATTGCTACCGAACATGACCCCCACGAAACCGAACAATCCAGATTCGTCGATGATGCGGGACGAATGGGTAACGTTGATGCATTGAATCAGCGGGATAACCCTAATTCGTCCCTTTCGATTCATCTGATGGTAGATCGCCACCTGGGAACTGGTCTCGGCATCGAACTGATTGTCGCCATCCGTTCCCATGTAGAAGTTGGTTTGGCTGCCTGTAAAACCCGTGGATTGGTCGACCCACGGGATGATTGAGACGTTAGGATTGACGCCGCGCATGTTGTACCACCATGAGTAACGCCAACCATCGTATGGTGCCTCGTACACGCTTACGTCAGGGTTGCTGCCGGGGCCGTGCGGCAGCTTCAGTAGCGGCGGAAACGGGCGCAGGTCACGCGGCGAAAGGAAACGGCCTACTGTGACGGCACGATCCTTCAAAACATCCTCTGAAAAACGGTCCGCGAAGTTCCGGCGGATTTTCGAGATGCGCTTCAAGTCTAGACCCACGCGCGATGCAATCTTTGCCTGTTCCTGAATGAGAGACTTCCTTACCTTCGTTATGTACTTTGGCATTCCGGATGGCTCCGAGTCCAAACGGGCGTGTTCGAAAAGAAAGTCGTCGGACAACTTCTTGAACTTACCAAGCTTTGCTTTGTCAGCCACTTTTGCGTACTCGCCTAGAAATTTCTGTCTGATGTTGTCCCGGCGCTGCACTCGCTCGGCAATTTCGCGCGCCTTCTGTTCCATCAATTGATTGAGGTGTCTGCCGACGAGTCCAGAATGCCTCGCGTTATTTTTTCGCCCGGCGTTTATGTAGTAATCGAATCCAAATCTCGCATCCATATACACCTCATCGAAACAAATTTTATCCCAGAATATATATATATACTGGGCTTATTGCCTATCTAAGCAGCCCGACATAAGATAGGAAACAATAATCGGAACAGCTTATTGCTAATGTAAGATGAGTCAAAGCTGCCTGGCTGTTGCTTTTTGACCTTGGGGGCAAAGAGGCGACACAGTTTCGGCGGGTTTCGTTGATATTCCCCTGAAAATTAGAGGTGGCACCGCTGGTGCTGAGGGTTGGGGACGTGCGAATGCGGAACGGAGTGATGGAGTGGTGGAGTGTTGGAGTGTTGGAGTGATGACCAAAATTGGTTGAGAGTTGAGGGTGCGAGGGGAGTTGAGGGTTGAGTGTTGAGGGTTGAGAGTGGATAACCGTTGGTAAAAACCAGCTAAGCAAGTTATCAGTAATCAGTGACTAGTTGTCAGTTATCAGTTGCCCATTAACAAATACCAGTGAACGGCTGCGGTTCGGATGAAGCTTTCAGAGTATCAAACGGAAAAGTTTTTTGATGAAATGATCGGGGCCGATGGGGTACCGCGGCCCGCGGTCCAGCATTTGGCGCGGAATCTCGAGGACCTCGCCGATGGCGAACTGGTTCAGCGTCAAAAATCGGTAGACCGCGCCCTGGTCCATATGGGGATCACTTTCAATGTCTATGGCGAATCGGCCGGGTTGGAAAAGACGCTGCCGTTTGATCTGGTCCCCCGAATTATCGCCGGGTCGGAATGGACCCGCATCGAGAAAGGGCTGCGGCAGCGGATCCAGGCGCTCAATCTGTTCATTGATGATCTTTATCATGAGCAAAAGATCATCAAGGACGGGGTGGTGCCGCCGGAGATTATTTCGTCGTCCAAAGGGTTTCGGAAGCAGTGCATTGGCCTGAAGCCGCCGCACGGCATCTGGTGTCATATCACCGGGACGGACCTGATCCGGCATAGCGACGGGCAAATTTATGTGCTGGAGGATAATCTGCGTTGTCCTTCGGGAGTTTCGTATGTGCTGGAGAATCGGCACCTGATGAAGAGTCTTTTCCCGGAAGTGTTCAAGGCGTCCAAGGTGCGCCCGGTATCGAATTATCCACTGCGGCTCCGGGATATGCTGGAGTATGTCGCGCCGATCCGGGAATCGGCGCCGCGGGTGGTGCTGCTGACGCCCGGGGTGTTTAATTCCGCGTATTTCGAACATTCGTTTCTCGCGCAGCAAATGGGCATCGAGCTGGTGGAAGGGGGCGACCTGGTGGTGAATGATGGTTATGTGCTGATGCGGACGACGCACGGGTTTGAGCGGGTGGATGTGATTTATCGGAGGATTGATGATGATTTTCTGGACCCGGAGACGTTCCGCGCTGATTCGCTGCTGGGTGTGCCGGGGCTGATGCAGGTTTATAAGGCGGGTAATGTGGCTTTGGCGAATGCGCCGGGGTCCGGGGTGGCGGATGACAAGGTGGTGTATGCGTATATTCCGGAGGTGATCCAATATTACCTGGGGGAAGAGGCGATCCTGCCGAATGTGCCGACTTATATTTGCTCGAAGAAGAGCGATTTGGAGTATGTGCTGGAGCACATTGATGAGTTGGTGGTGAAAGCGGCCAATGAATCGGGCGGGTATGGGATGCTGGTGGGACCGCATTCGACGAAGAAGCAGCAGGAGGATTTCCGGGCGAAGCTGCGGGCGGACCCGCGGAATTATATCGCGCAGCCGACGTTGTCGCTATCGCGGGTGCCCACGGTGGTGGGGGATCATTTGGAAGGGCGGCACGTGGATTTGCGGCCTTACATTTTGTTTGGGAAAGAGATTTACGTGATGCCCGGAGGGTTGACGCGGGTGGCCCTGAAGAAAGGGTCGCTGGTGGTTAATTCGTCGCAGGGTGGCGGGAGCAAGGATACGTGGGTTTTGGCGGAAGATGGGGGAAGCGCAGTTATCAGTGATCAGTTATCAGTTATCAGTGATGTGGGACGGGACGGAAGCGTACAGGGTGTAGCCACACGGGATGGGGAGCTGCAAACGCAGTCGCAGACGCTGGCTGCAGCAGGAAGGGCGAACTTGCAATCCCAGGAAAAATCCCAAGCACCAACCCAAACTCAGTCCCACGGGCACGGAACGGAAGTCTGATGTTAAGCCGGGTTGCCGAGTCTATTTATTGGATGAGCCGGTACGTTGAGCGGGCCGAGAACGTGGCACGGGTCATCAACGTGAATCTGAACATGATGCTGGAGGCCAGCGGGGATGAGCAGCAATGGTGGCCATTGGTGAATACGACGGGGGACCATGAGGATTTCAAGAAGCGCTATGGAGCAGCGGGCAAGGACAATGTCATCAAGTTCCTGACCTTTGACGAAGCGAATCCCAATTCCATCGTTTCATGTCTGCGCGCGGCGCGGGAGAATGGACGGTCGGTGCGGGAGATCATTTCATCGGAGATGTGGCTGCAGTTGAATAAGTCGTATTTGATGTTGAACGATGCGGCGGCGCGGAACGGGGTGTACGGAGCGAACGAATTTTACAGCGAGATCAAACTGGCGAGCCATCTGTTTACGGGAATTACCGACGCCACGATGAATCATGGCGAAGCCTGGCATTTTTCGCGGCTCGGCCGCTTGCTGGAACGGGCGGACAAGACCTCGCGGCTGCTGGATGTGAAGTATTTTATTTTGCTGCGGTCGGTGGCGGACGTGGGGACGCCGATGGATGATACGCAATGGGCATCGGTGCTGCGGTCGGTGAGCGCTTTCGAAATGTACCGGAAGCGGCACGGGCGGATTTCGCCCAGGAATGTGGCGCAGTTCCTGTTGTTCGATACGGAGTTTCCGCGGTCGGTGCGTTTTTGCCTGGGGACGGCCTGGGAATCGTTGCGGGCCATTTCCGGCGGGGATGCCGAGGGGCCGGCCAACACGGCGGAGGAATGTCTCGGAAAGCTGTGCGATGCTTTCGCCACGGCGCACGTGGATGACATCATTAACGGGGGTGTCCATGAGTACGTGGATGATTTGCAAACGCAAATGAACCTGCTCGCTGTGGGGATTCATCAGACATTTTTCGCCAAACGCGTTCCGGGCAACGGGGTGAACGGTCATGCGCACCGAGGCCAATGAACTGCGAAGGTTGCTTCCAAAACTATGTCCATTCAGATAGCCCTCCACCATCGATCGCTTTACACGTATGACCGGCTGGTTTCGCTCTCGCCCCATTTGATTCGGCTGCGGCCGGCGCCGCATTGCCGGACGCCGATCCTGAGTTATTCGCTGCGGATAGAGCCGGGGGAGCATTTCATCAACTGGCACCAGGATCCGTTCAGTAATTATGTGGCGCGCGTGGTGATTCCGGAGCAAACCCGGCGGTTCGAGGTGGAAGTGGCGCTGGTGGCGGAGATGGCGGTTTACAATCCGTTCGATTTCTTTCTGGAACCGTTTGCGGAGCAATTCCCGTTTGAATATCCGGAGTCGCTGCGGAAGGAGCTGGGGCCGTTCCTGGAAAAGGAGACGGCGCCGGCAAGCCTGAAGGAATTTTTGGCAGGGATAGACCGGGCCAAGTGCCGGTCGATTGATTTTATTGTGCGGCTGAACCAGGCGGTATCGCGGCACATTAAATATTTGATCCGGCTGGAGCCGGGGGTGCAGACGTGCGATGAGACGTTGACGAAGCGATCGGGGTCGTGCCGGGACTCGGGGTGGCTGCTGGTGCAGGCGTTTCGGCATCTGGGCCTGGCGGCGCGGTTTGTTTCCGGTTATTTGATTCAGTTAACGCCGGACGTGCAATCGCTGGATGGACCATCGGGAACGACGCATGATTTCACGGACCTGCACGCCTGGTGTGAGGTGTATTTGCCGGGCGCGGGATGGGTGGGATTGGATCCGACATCCGGATTGCTGGCGGGAGAGGGACACATACCGCTGGCTTGCACGCCGCAACCCTCGAGCGCTTCGCCGATTAGCGGCGAGGTGGATGAATGCGAGTCGAAGTTTGGGCACGAGATGAAGGTGACGCGATTTTATGAATCGCCGCGCGTGACCAAGCCTTACAGTGAGGAAGCCTGGCAACAGATTTTTGCGGCGGGGGAGAAAATCGATGCGGAGCTGAGGTCGCACGATGTGCGGATGACGATGGGTGGGGAGCCGACGTTCATATCCATGGATAATATGGACGGGGACGAATGGAATTTTAAGGCGGCGGGTCCGGAGAAACTGAAGTTGTCCGGGGAATTAATCGGGCGGCTGAAGACGCGGTTTGCGGCGGACGGCTTTCTGCATTATGGGCAGGGCAAGTGGTATCCGGGCGAGTCGTTGCCGCGGTGGGCGTTCTCGTGTTATTGGCGGAAGGATGGGGCGGCGATTTGGAAGCAGCCGAAGTTGCTGGCGCGACCGGAGGAGGAATACGGGTTTGAGGCGGAGGATGCGGAGGCGTTCGTGCAAAGACTGGCGGCGCGAATCGGGGTGAGCGGGAAATTTGTGCGGCCGGCGTATGAAGATCCGTATCATTATGTTTGGAAAGAGCGACAAGCGCCGGCGGATTTGGATGTGGCCAAGATGCGGCTGGAAACCGAGGAGGAGCGGGCACGACTGGGAGCGGTTCTGGAAGCGGGTTTAGGGAAAGTGACGGGTTATGTGCTGCCGATTGCGCGAGGGAGGTTGGGGGACCCGGAATGGGTGAGCAGCGCGTGGCCATTTCGAGCGGCGCACCTGTTTCTGGCGCCGGGGGATTCGCCGATGGGTTTGCGGCTGCCGCTGGATTCGCTGCCGACGCTGAAGGAGAGCGATTATGTGGCGGGGCTGGAACCGGATCCGAGCATTGTCTTGCCGCCATTGCCCTTGCCGGAGCCGAATCTTTTGCGCCGGGAAGCCCAGAGCGTGGGGGTCACTGCGGGGAGCGCCGCGACCGTGGTGCTTAGGGAGCCGTCGCGAAAGGTTTCGACCAATGGTGGCGACCGGCCGATTGTGCGGACGGCTTTGTGCGTGCAGGTGCGGAAGGGGAAATTGTTTATCTTCATGCCGCCGCTGGCGCTGCTGGAGGAGTATCTGGAGTTGCTGGGCGCGGTGGAAGAGACGGCGGAAGAATTGGAGATGGCAGTAATTATTGAAGGTTACCCGCCGCCGCATGATGCGCGGATTGATTACATCAAAGTGACGCCGGACCCGGGGGTGATTGAGGTGAATTTGCATCCGGCGGCGGACTGGCCGGCCCTGGTGCATAATACGACGGCGCTTTATGAAGAGGCGCGGCTGAGCCGGTTGACGGCGGAAAAATTCATGATGGACGGGCGGCATGTGGGGACCGGCGGCGGGAATCACATCGTGATGGGGGGAGCCACGCCGAATGACAGCCCGTTTTTGCGGCGGCCGGATTTGCTGCGGAGCCTGGTCGGCTTTTGGCAGAATCATCCCTCGCTTTCGTTCCTATTCAGCGGGTTGTTCATTGGGCCGACCAGCCAGCATCCGCGAGTGGATGAGGCGAGGCACGACGCGCTTTATGAATTGGAAATTGCGTTTCAACAAACGCCGACGAGCGGGGCGGTGCCGCCGTGGCTGGTGGATCGGCTTTATCGCAATTTGCTGGTGGACCTGACCGGGAACACGCATCGGACGGAGTTTTGCATTGATAAGCTTTATTCGCCGGATTCGACGAGTGGCCGGCTGGGGTTGCTGGAGTTGAGGGCATTTGAGATGCCGCCGCATTCGCGGATGAGCCTGGTGCAGCAGCTCATGTTGCGCGCTTTGATCGCGGAGTTCTGGAAGCGGCCTTATCAAAAGCCTTTGGTGCGCTGGGGAACGGAATTGCATGACCGATTCATGCTGCCGCATTTCGTGGCGGAGGATTTTCGGGAGGTGATCGAGTTTCTGCGGGAAGGCGGTTGCCCGGTGGAGTTCAGTTGGTTTGAACCGCATGTGGAATTTCGATTTCCGAGCTACGGCACGGTGACTTATCGCGGGATGACGCTGGAAGTGAGGCATGCGTTGGAGCCGTGGCATGTGCTCGGGGAGGAAGGGGCGCCGGGCGGGGCGGCGCGGTATGTGGATTCATCGCTCGAACGGTTGCAGGTGAAAGTGCAAGGGATGACGGATTCGCGTTTCAGCGTGTTGTGCAATCAGCGGCCCGTGCCGTTGCGCACGACGGGGACGCGAGGGGAATACGTGGCCGGAGTGAGATTTCGGGCGTGGCATCCTTCGCGATGTTTGCATCCGACCATTCCAGTGCAGACGCCGCTGACGTTTGAATTGGTGGACACCTGGAATGAGCGGAGCGTGGGCGGTTGCAGTTATCATGTTTCGCATCCGGGTGGGCTGAATTATTCGACGTTGCCGGTAAATAATTATGAGGCGGAGAGCCGGCGATTGACGCGGTTTACCCGGATTAGCCACACGAGCGGCAGGGTGGCGGCGGCGCCGGCGAAAATAAATCCGGATTTCCCACTGACACTGGATCTGCGACGGCAGTGATTGCCCACGGTTACGTCATGTAATACTGTCCCGGTCTAATTGATGAGTGTGGTTACGGAAAAGTCGGGCGTGGGTCGAGTGTTCGGCGCTTATCGGCCTGCTGCCGGAGTTTATGATGAATGCAGTCATGAGCCGGGAGCGTTTCGGGCGCATTGGCAGCCGCTTTTGGCGCGGCTGGAGCAAATGGGCGCGGAGGAGCTGGGCGCGCGTTGGGAAAATGGGCGACGGATCATTCGCGAGCACGGAGTTACTTATAATGTTTATGGGGATTCGCAGGGGGTGGACCGGCCATGGGAGCTGGACCCGATTCCGTTGCTGCTGCCGCCGGGCGAATGGCAGGCGATTGAGGCGGGGTTAATCCAGCGAGCGCGTTTGTTGAATGCTATTTTGGCGGACCTTTACGGGGCGCAACGGCTTTTGCGAGAGGGGCTGCTGCCGCCGGCGCTGGTGTATGCGAACCCGGCTTTTTTGCGGCCGTGCCATGGGTTGCGGGTGCCGCACGATCTTTATTTGCATTTGGCAGCGGTGGATTTGGCGCGGTCGCCAGATGGGAAATGGTGGGCGCTGGGTGATCGCATCCAGGCGCCTTCGGGGAGCGGGTATGCGTTGGAAAATCGGATGGTGATCTCGCGCATTCTGCCGGAGGAATTTCGGGAGAGCCATGTGCAGCGGCTGGCGTCGTTTTTTCGCGTGCAACGGGACACGCTGCGGAGTTTGGCCGCGGGGCAGCCGAATAATCCGAACGTGGTGCTGCTGACGCCCGGGCCGTTGAATGAGACTTATTTTGAGCAGGCTTACATTGGGAAGTATTTGGGTTTTACGCTGGTGGAAGGGGCGGACCTGACGATTCGGAAACGGAAGGTTTATCTGAAGACGCTGGAGGGTTTGCAGCCGGTGCACGTGATTTTGCGAAGAGTGGATGACCATTATTGCGACCCGCTGGAGCTGCGACACGATTCTTTCCTTGGTGTGCCCGGGTTGGTGGAAGCGGCGCGTTGCGGGAACGTGGTGATCGCGAATGCGCTGGGAAGTGGGCTGGTGGAAAGCCCGGCGTTTTTGGCTTTTTTGCCGGGGCTGTGCCTGGAATTGCTGGGAGAGCCGCTGAAGTTGCCGAGCGTGGCGACGTGGTGGTGCGGGCAGGCGAAAGAACAGGAGTATGTGATCGATAAGCTGGAGCAGATGGTCATTAAATCTTCGTTCATGGGAGCAAGGCAGCCGGTTTTTGGCGGGCGATTGAGCGCGGCGGAGCGGGCGGCGCTCGTTCGAGAGATTCAGGCGCGGCCCTGGGAATTTGTGGGCCAGGAGCAGATCGCGTTATCGACGGGGCCGGTGTGGTCGGAGTCGCGGCCGGAACCGCGGCGGCTTTCGGTGCGGGCTTATGTTTCGGCGGATGGTGGGGATAATTTTTCGGTGATGCCCGGAGGACTGACGAGAGTGTCCAGCAGCGCGGAGGACCCGGTGGTGTCGATGCAGAGTGGTGGGGGAAGCAAAGATACGTGGGTGCTTTCGGATTGTCCGGTGAAGCCGGTATCGCTGCTGTCATCGGCGGGGCAGCCGCTGAGCAATACGACTTTGGCGACGGAAATTCCGAGCCGAGTGGCGGATAACCTTTATTGGCTGGGGCGGTATGTGGAGCGGATGGAGGACCGGATGCGCATTCTGAGGTGCGTCATTACGCGGCTGGCGGATGAAGGGCTGAACGAGAACCCGGCGGAATTGTCACTGCTGATTTCGGTGATGGCGCGGCTGGGGATGTTGCCGCAGCGATTTGAAAAGCGGGTGCCGCTGAAGGAAGTCGAGCAGGAGCTACTGAGCCTGGTTTATCATCCAAAAACGCCGGGGGCGGTTCGGGAGCTGGGGATACGGATTCGGCAGATTGCGTTCGTGACGCGGGAGCGATTTTCGGCGGATACGTGGCGAATTTTAAATCAGTTGCAAACGGATTCGCGGACGCGGCCGGGACGGATTCCTTTGGCAAATGCATTGAACCTGCTGAATACGTTGATTGTGGACCTGGCGGCTTTCAGCGGGATGGAATCGGAAAACATGACGCGGAGCCAGGGGTGGCGTTTTCTGGATTTTGGGCGGAGGCTGGAGCGCGGGAAAAACATGGCGGATTTATTGCGCACGGTGCTTTCGCTGCCGCAAGCGGAGGAGTTTCTGACGGACCTGCTGGATATAGCCGATAGCTCCATGACTTACCGGCGGCGTTACCTGGCGCAACCGAGACTGGATTCGGTGATGGAGTTGCTGTTGCTCGACCGGGCGAATCCGCGATCGTTTTTGTTTCAGCTCAATGCGCTGAACGAGCATGCGCAGAATTTGCCGGGTTCGGAGCCGAAGCGGCGGGAGGATGTCTGCGCGCACTTAAAGGGAATCAATGAGCTAGTGGAAAGTATGAGCTCGAAGCGATTGGCGGAAATTCTGACGTCGAACCATTACGACCCCGCGCAACAATTGCTGGGGAGAATTGCGGCGGCGCTGAATGAGCTTTCGACGAGCCTGACGCATAATTACTTCAGCCTGACGGTGTCGCGTTTAAGCTGAGCCGATATGGTGTATCAAGTTTCACACCGGACCACTTACGAGTACAGCGACCCGGTATCGCTTTCGCAGCATTTCCTGCGGCTGCATCCGTGCCAATCGGCGCGGCAACATTGCATCGAACATGAGCTCCAGGTGTTGCCACAGCCGTCGAGCATGGACCATCGGATTGATTACTTTGGAAATCGGGTGACTTTTTTGACCATTGAAGCGCCGCATCGAAAGCTGGAGATCGTGGCGAAAAGCAAAGTGGCGGTGATTGCCGGGCCAACGCCGGATGCGGCGGAGACACCGGCGTGGAATGCGGTGCGCGATTTGATTCGGGGGGCGCAAATCGGGCCGGCGCTGGAGGCGAGCGAGTTTGTGTTCGATTCAACGTTGGTGAAGGCGTCGGCGGCACTCGCGGAATATGCGGGGAGTTCGTTTCCCAAAGGGCGGCCGATTCTGGCGGCGGTGATGGACCTGACGGGGCGGATTCATAGGGATTTTAAATTTGACCCGAAGGCGACGGGCGTGAGCACCGCGCTGGAGGAGGTTTTTGAAACGCGGCGGGGTGTGTGCCAGGACTTTGCGCAGGTGGAGATTGGGTGTCTGCGCTCGCTTGGGCTGCCGGCGCGATATATCAGCGGTTACCTGGAGACGGATCCGCCGCCCGGCACGGCGCGACTGGTCGGCGCGGATGCGTCGCATGCGTGGATTTCTTTTTATGCGCAAGGGCTGGGGTGGATTGATGTGGATCCGACGAACAACGTTTTGCCGGGGCCCCGGCATATTACGCTGGCGCGTGGCCGGGATTATAATGACGTGAGTCCGGTGCGGGGAGTTATCCTGGGCACGGGGAATCATAAGCTGCAGGTGGCGGTGGATGTGATTCCGGAGCCGGCGGCGAGGGCGCATCAGGCTGCCTGATGAAAGCATTTCATTGCGATGTTTGCGGGAGTCTCCTTTTTTTCGAAAATGTGCAGTGCATCAAGTGCGGTCATGCGCTGGGCTTTGCGCCGGATTTTTTGGACCTGACGGCGCTGGAACCTACTGGGGAGGCGAATCGATTTAAATCGCTGCTGGCGGCAGCGGAGGGTCGCGAATACGCGCTTTGCGAAAATGGGCAGAGCCATGGGGTTTGTAATTGGCTGGTGCCGGTGGAAAGCCCGGAGGTTTTTTGCGTGGCGTGCTCGCTGAACGAGGTGATCCCGTCGTTAACTGTGCCGACAAATAAAATCCTTTGGCAAAAACTGGAAGTCGCCAAGCGACGGATGCTTTACACGCTTTTGGAACTTGGGTTGCCGCTGGAATGTGAGGAGGGGGACGGAGCGCGGCGGGTTCGGTTCCGCTTCATGAGCGATACGCCGGAGGGCGCACAGGTGCTGACGGGGCATGAAAACGGGGTTATCACCATTAACCTGGCGGAGGCCGATGACAGTGTGCGGGAGCAACGGCGAGTAAGGTTGGGCGAGCCGTTTCGCACGCTGCTGGGACATATGCGGCATGAGATTGCGCATTATTATTGGGATGTGCTGATAAAGGGGAGCGCTTGGCTTGAAAAATTTCGCGAACTTTTCGGCGATGAACGGCAGGATTATGCACAAGCCTTACAGCGGCATTATCAGCAAGGGCCGGCGCCGGACTGGCAACAATCCTTTGTGACACCCTATGCGTCATCACATCCGTGGGAGGATTGGGCGGAAACGGCGGCGCATTATTTTCATATTGTGGATACGGTGGAAACGGCGGGCAGTTTTGGGATTAGCCTGAGGCCGCGGCATCCGGATGCGCGGGCGATGACTGCGGACCCGCGGAATTTTGGAAACTCGCATCCGGAATTTGACCGGATTCTGGAGCATTGGCTGCCGTTGACTTACGCGCTCAATGAACTCAATCGAGGCGTGGGTATTCCGGACCTTTATCCCTTTGTGCTTTCGGCGCCGGCGATTGAGAAACTGCGTTTTGTCCACGACGTGCTGCGGTCGAGGGAGGGGTAGAGCTGTTAATCCCGGTGGGAAGGGTGCGGTGGTTCATTCCACTTGGGGCTTCAAATTTACCTCAATAAAAAGGACGAAATACCGCCGCTGAGTCACGGTTTCGTCCTGGCGGTCGCTGGCGAAGTTTGCGGCAAAAAAGGACGTTATGCCGCTAATCCTTTGGTATTTACCACTTTCTAGTTGCTCCGAGTTCAGACCGACCCCATGGCATGACTCTAGCCTCATGCTCCCGGGGACGCCCAATGGGTTTATGGGAAGGATGCTTCCCGAAATTGAATGTCACCGGGCGTCGGCCGAGCAAAGGTCAAACCCAGACCCAGCACTGAACACGATATGTCTTTATGAGAAATTTCTTACTCTTTGCTCTCGCAAGCGCCACCGGTGTGCTCGTCTTCAATTCGCCGGCGCATGCGGCAGATGCCCCGGCTGCGACCACGACCACCGCCGCTCCGGCGGATCCTTCGCCACCACCTTCGGCACCTGCCAAAAAGAGCGCCGCCGAACTGCAAAAGCTGGTCGAGCCGATCGCGCTTCATCCGGACCCGCTGATCGCGATCATTCTGCCGGCCTCGGCTTATCCGCTCGAAGTCGTCCAGGCGGCTCGCTTCGTGAAAGACACGAATAATATTCCCAAAATTGATGACCAGCCGTGGGATGACAATGTGAAAGCGGTAGCGCAGTTCCCGGAAGTGGTGGCCATGATGGAAAAGGATCTCAACTGGACCATGGATTTGGGGCAGGCGTTTATCGATCAATCGGAGGACCTGATGCTTTCCAGCACATTGGGATCCTAAGCTTAGAATTCCACGTGGACAAGTTGTC
>JADMIO010835400.1_pt1 | contig 29468 bp, 25 predicted proteins | sample 8958161 | NCBI WGS metagenome assembly JADMIO01 (sample SAMN16585339, study PRJNA669376) | soil metagenome | isolation source: Crop rotation soil | place: USA: Cullars Rotation, Alabama | collected 2011 | reverse complement strand
CTCGCGGCCGCGGGCCATCGCGTCGCACGTCGGCGGGAGGGGCCGGCCGGACTGACGCCGCGCGAGGTCGAGGTGCTGCGGCTGCTCGCGCGCGGCCTCTCGAACAAGGAGATCGCGCAGCGCCTGTCGATCTCGCCGAAGACCGTCGGCAACCATGCCGAGCACATCTACGCGAAGATCGACGCTACCTCGCGGGCGGCCGCCGCGTTCTTTGCGATGCAGCAGGGACTCCTCCCGGAGGAGGAGTTCCCCGCACGCGTCGCCGCCTAGGCGGGCTGGAGCGCCTTGAGGTTCTGCATCATCACGGCCTCGGTCTTCGCAAGCTCGTCGGCCGGGCTGAACATCAGCACCTCGCTGCCCGGCTGATGCTTGACCGGAATGTGACCGGGAGGCGTGTAGAACGCGTCACCGGCCTCGTACGTCTCGTCGCGGTCGGCGAACCGGAACGTCACCTTGCCGGAGAGCACGTAGCCCCAGTGCGGGCACTGGCACATGTCGTCGGGGAGTCCCTTCATCAGCGGCGTCCCGTCGACGTCGTCGTGGAACGTTGCGAACCCGATGCGGTAGCCGTCGACCTCGGCGTTGCAGTCCGTGACCGGCCCGAACTCCTCTTTCTTCGCCGTCTCCTTCGAGACCTTGGACACTGCGCACTCCTTTCGAATCGTGGTGATTCGAGCGTAGGAAGCGGCGAGTGCTGCGGCATGAGGCGTTCGCCTCATCTTTGGGATTGAATTGCGCGATGGAGCCGTTCGGCCCGCAGGCGCTGCAGATCCTCTCGACGGAGCACTGGAGCCTGCTCTCGTCGCGCAGCCTCGGCTACACGGAATCGATGAACCGAGTGTCGATGTTCATCGCGGCGCTCTCGAGCGCGGTGGTCGCGCTCGCGCTCGTTGCACAGGCGACCGACTTCGGCACCGGCTTCTATGCCTTCGGGCTCGTGCTGCTCCCCGTCGTGTGGTTTCTCGGTCTCGTCACGATCATCCGGCTCGGACAGCTCAATCGCGAGGACTCGATCTGGGTGCAGGGCATGAACCGCATCCGCCACGCGTACCTCGAGATCGCGCCGGAGCTCGAGCAGTACTTCGTCACGTCGAGCCACGACGACCCGCGCGGCGTGCTCATCTCGTCGATGGCGTTCACCGACATCCCGCGGTACCAGCCCTTCGTCGCGGTGCCGGGCCTCGTCGCCGTGCTCGACTCTGTGGTCGCCGGCACGACTGCCGGGATCGCGGGCCTCGCGTCGGGTGCCGGAACCGCCCTGACGCTCGGCCTCGGGGGTGTCGCGTTCGCCCTCTCGCTGGCCGCGTTCGGGCGCTATGCGGCCACGCAGATCGCAGCCAGGCGGCGGGCATTCGTCGTGCGGTTTCCGGGTTAGGCGAGCAACGCGCGCCCGGCAGGCGTGACGTGCACCGTGCCCGACTCGATCCGGATCAGCCGGTCGGCCACCGCGTCCTCCCAGATCGAGAGGCGCGGGCACGACGTCTTCCAGGCGTCGAGCGTCTCGGCGTAGGTGCGCGGCTCCTTGTCCAGCCACTCGAGCATCTGTGTGGTCAGCGCAGGAGCCATGCACTCACTGTAGGTGAAGGCCGGTGGGCGGGGTCCGCCGCCCACCGGCCGGTGCGATCAAGAACTGGCTAAGAGTGCGAGCCCGCGTGACCGGGAGGCGGCCCGGGCGGCCCGAGGATGTCGAACCCGGCCCGGTCGGCGATCGCCATCAGGCGGGGCATGTCCGGCGGCCCGTCGAGCGGCGGCGGCAGGACGCGCTCGGATGCGAGCTCGCCCACCTCGCGGAGGAACGGCTCGAAGTGGAACGGAAGGAGGCCGATCAAGACCTTCGCGCCGTCGGTCTCGCCGTAGAAGGTGTGCGGCACGCCTTTCGGGCCGAATGCGAACGAGCCCGGCGTCAGCGAGTGCTTCGTGTCTCCGACCCAGACGGTGAACTCGCCCTCGAGCACATAGAACCATTCGTCCTCGTCCCGATGGACATGCCACGGCGACCCTTCGCCGGCGCGCACCGTCACCTCGAGCAGGCCGAACTGGCCGTCGGTGTCGGCACCGCAAACCTTGACGACCTCGAGCATGCCGAGCAGCCAGTGCGCTTCACCCTCACCCGGCCCGCGCGCGAAACCGTGCTTCGTCTCGACGGCTGACATCCTCCGCTCCTCTCGCTAGTATGAGATGCAACTGTCTATAGAAGAACAGTTGCATAGCGAACTATCTCAAGACGAACGATCGTTGTCAACCCCCACGCCCGAGCGGTTGACGTCGTGGCGCCTCTACTTCGAGAGCGCGCTCGCACTGATGAGCGTGCTCGACGCCGAGCTCGAGCGCGACGCCGGCATCCCGATGCGCTCGTACGACGTTCTCGTCCATCTGGAGGACGCACGCGACGGCGTCCGCATGAACGAGCTCGCCGAGCGCATCCTCTACAGCAAGAGCGGGTTCACCCGGGTCGTCGACCGGCTCGAGGCGGAGGGGCTCGTCCGCCGGGTGCGGCCGGAGAACGACCGCCGGTCGATCCTCGTCGTCCTGACTGAACAGGGACGCGAGCTGCTCGAACGCGCGCGTGCGTCGCATCGCCGCTCGATCGAGCAGCACTTCGCGCGCCATCTCTCGGATGCGGACGTGAAGGCACTCACCCGCGCGCTGGAAAAGCTGAGCGCTCACGTGCGTCCACTGCGGCCGGGCCGCGTGCGCGGGTAGGCCCGTCCCAACCAGCCTTTCGGTTCGTTGACAACCGTTGGCGCCGGAGGACGATGGAGGTATGGGTGGGCCGTTGGGGGAACGGCTTTGACTCGGCGGCTTGCTCTGGCCGCTGCGACCCTCGCGTGCCTGCTCGCGGCCTGCGCTGCGTGGGTCGGAGCAGCGGTTCCTCGGACGAGCGACGTCTTCCTGGTTCGCGTCTGGCCCGTTCAGCGCCAACCCGCGACGGGGCCCGGCCACGTCTGCTCCACCGACGACGCGCACGGGACGATCTGCGCGGCGTTCGCAGCCGGAGAACGCCCGGTCGACAGCCTGATGCGCGCCGTCGCGCGCCGGGGCCTTGACCCCAGGCTCGCGACTCCCTAGGCGACCGCGGACTCGCCGAGCAGCATCTTCACCTCGGCGTAGAAGTCCGGCGCCGGCTTCACTTTGTACTGCGGGCCGAACGCGTAGACCTTCTTGCCGTGCGAGGTGTCGAGGGCGGCATAGACCGGTGACTCGCCCGGGAAGTCCTTGATCAGCGCGGCGAGCTCGCGGATCGTCCCCGCGCCGGCTTTCGTCGCGTCGATCTTCAGCCACACCTCGCGCTTCTCGGGCACCGCCTCGAACGCGGAGATCTCCATCGCGACGAGCTTCGTCTCGCCTTCCTTCCGGTCGATGCGGCCCTTCACGATCAGGATGCGGTCGGTCGTGCAGAGCTCGCGCGCGCGGTCGTACGTGGAATTGAAGACGACCGTCTCGACGCCGCCGGTGACGTCTTCGAGCCGCAGGAACACCATCGCGTCGCCGCGCTTCGTCGTCATGTGCCGCAGCGCGGCGACGATGCCGCCCACGGTCACGACCTCGCCGTCGCGGCGGCGGTCGAGCTCGCCGATCGTCGCGTCCGACTTGCGCCGCAGCTGCTCGCGGATCCCGGACAGTGGATGCTCGGAGACATACAGCCCGAGCACTTCCTTCTCGAGTCGCAGCAGCTCGCCCTTGTCGTACTCGTCGGTCGAGAGCGTCGGATGCTTGCGCGGGATCTCCTCGATCGGCGCGAGGTCGAAGATCGAGCCCTGGCCGGCGAGGCGATCGGCCTGGTACTGCTGGCCGAGCCGCACGGCGTCCTCGAGCACGTCGAGCGCAGCCTTCCGCGAGCCCGGCAGCGCCCCGCATTTGACCAGCGCCTCGAGCACGCGCTTGTTGGAGACCGACGGGTCGACGCGCTCCGCGAAGTCCCAGATCGACTCGAACGGCCCCTCCTCCTCGCGCGCGGCGATGATCGAGCGGCATGCGCCCTCCCCCACGCCCTTCACGGCGTTGAGCCCGAAGCGGATCTTGCCGCCGACGACGGCGAAGTCGGTCATCGACTCGTTCACGTCCGGCGGCAGCACCTCGATGCCGAGCTCGTTGCACGCGTTGACGTAGAACGGCACGCGGTCCTTCGTCGACATCACCGAGCTGATCAGCGCGGCCATGTACTCGCACGGATGGTTCTGGCGGAGCCAGGCCGTCTGGTACGCGATCAGTGCGTAACACGCCGCGTGCGCCTTCGGGAACGAGTAGTCGGCCGCTTTCTCGACGTCCTCCCACAGTTGCTTCGCCGCTTGCGGCGTCACGTTGTGCTCGGCGGCGCCCTCGAGGAACTGATCCTTGAGCGAGTCCATCAGCGCGCGAATCTTCTTGCCGATCGCCTTGCGCAGGTCGTCGGCCTCGGTGATCGAGAAGCCGGCCATCTCCCGCGCGATGCGCATGTACTGCTCCTGGTACACGCAGATCCCGTAGGTGTCCTTGAGGATCGGCTCGAGCCGCTTGTCGACGTACGTGACCTGCTCCTGGCCGGCCTTGCGCTTGCCGTAGTTCGGGATGTAGCCCATCGGTCCGGGCCGGTAGAGCGCGACGAGCGCGATCAGGTCCTCGAACACCGTCGGCTTCACCTGCCGGAGCGCCTCTCGCATGCCTGACGACTCGAACTGGAAGACGCCGACCGCGTCGCCCTTCGCGAGCATCGCGTACGTCTTTTTGTCGTCCATCGGGATCGTCGCGATGTCGAGGTTGCCGATGAGCGCACACGCCTTGTCGATCACGTCGAGGTTGCGCAGCCCGAGGAAGTCCATCTTCAGGAGGCCGAGCGCTTCGATGTCCTTCATCGAGAACTGCGTCACGACTTCCTGGTCCGCGCCCTTCTGCTGCAGCGGGACGACGTTGATCAGGGGCTCCGCGCCGATCACGACGCCGGCGGCGTGGATCGAGTCGGCGCGCGTCAGGCCTTCGAGAGGCTCAGCGAGCTCGAGGATCTCCTTCGCGACCGGATCGGTGGCGACGAGCTTCCGCAGCTCGCCCGCGTCGGCCAGCATCTGGCCGGGGCCTTCCGGAATGAGCTTCGCGATCTTGTCGACGACGCCGTACGGAACCTCGAGTACGCGCCCGGCGTCGCGCACCGCCGCGCGGGCGGCCATCGTCGAGAACGTGATGATCTGCGCGACGCGATCGGTTCCGTACTTCTCCCGAACGTAGTTGATGACGCGCTCGCGGCCCTCCACGGCGAAGTCGATGTCGATGTCGGGCATCGACTTGCGGCCGGGGTTCAGGAACCGTTCGAACATCAGGTCGTAGCGGATCGGGTCGATGTCGGTGATCTGCAGCGAGTACGCGACGAGCGAGCCTGCGGACGAGCCGCGGCCCGGGCCGACCGAGACGCCGTGCGTCTTCGCGAAGTGGATGAAGTCCCAGACGATCAGGAAGTAGTCCGTGAACCCCATCTCCTTGATGGTCTTCAGCTCGTACTGCAGCCGCTCCGTCAGCTCGGTGGTGACCTTCCCGTAGCGGCGTTGCAGACCCTTCTCGCAGAGCTCGACGAGGTAGTCGAACGAGTCGCGTCCCTCGGGCACGTCGTAACGGGGCAGATGGATCTGGCTCAGGTCGATCTCGACGTTGCAGCGCTCCGCGACCTCGAGCGTGCGCCGCATCGCGTCCGGGTGATCGGGGAAGTCGAGCGCCATCTCCTCCGGCGTCTTGAAGTAGAAGTGATCGGTCTCGAACCGCCAGTGGTCGGGGTTCTTCAGCGAGTCGCCCGACTGGATGCAGAGCAGCGCCTCGTGCGCGCGGGCGTCGGTGTCGCGGAGGTAGTGCACGTCGCCGGTCGCGACCGTCGGCAGCCCGACCTTGCCGGCGAGCGAGGCGAGCTGCGGGAGGATCCGCGCCTGCACGTCGAGGTGCGCGTTCTGCAGCTCGACGTAGACGTTGTCCTTGCCGAACGTCTGCGCGAGCCGGTCGAGCTCTGCTTCGGCGTCGTTCGGCCGGCTCTCCTCGAGCGCCTTGCAGACGCGGCCGGACAGGCAGCCCGAGAGCGCGATCAGGCCGTTCGAGTGGCGCTCGAGCAGCTCCCAGTCGACGCGCGGCTTGTAGTAGTAGCCCTCCAGATAGCCGAGGCTCGAGAGCTGGATCAGGTTCGCGTAGCCCGTGTTGTCGGCGGCGAGGAGCGTCAGGTGCGCGTTGCCCTTCGTCGATGCCTTGCGGTCGTCGGCGACGTACACCTCGCAGCCGATCACCGGCTTGACACCCGTGTCGCGCGTCGCCTTCCAGAGCTGAACCGCGCCGGCCATCGACCCGTGATCCGTCAGGCTGACGGACGCCATCTCGAGCTCTGCCGCGCGCGCGACGAGGTCGGAGATGCGACACGCCCCGTCGAGAATCGAGTACTCGGAGTGGACGTGGAGGTGGACGAAATCGGCCTGGGCCATCGCGGAGGGGTCAGTCTACGCCGGGGTCCTGACGCCCCCAGCCCGCGCTCCGGAAACGCCTGCGGCCCGCCGGAAAGAGCGGAGAAACCGCTCCGCTTCTTGTGCTGGACCGCTCAAGGCGGGTCGTCGCCCGGCCGATATCCGGGAAGTGCGGAGACCCTCCCCTGTCGTGCTCGCGGTCCTTGCGGGCCTCTCGCTCATCGCCGCCACCGTCGTCTCGCGGGCTGCCGACGCGACGCCGAGGAGCCCGTCGGTCGTGCGGGTCGTCGAACGCGACTTCCATATCTCCGTGGTTCACGGGCACCTGTCGGCCGGCACCGTGATCTTCCGCGTGACGAACCGCGGCCCGGACGAGCACGAGTTCATCGTGGTGCATGCCGACCACGGCCTGCCGCTTCGCGCCGACGGCATCACTCTCGACGAGGACGCGCTCGAGAAGAGCATCGCCGGCTCGATCGAGCCGGCGCCCGCCGGCGAGACCAACGTGCTCCGGCTCGAACTGAAGCCGGGACGGTACGCCCTCGTCTGCAACATGTTCGGCCACTACATGGGCGGCATGCACGCGCCGCTGGTCGTTCGATGACCCGCTCGGCGCGCGAATTCCGGCCGTTCGCGCCTCGCGCGCGCAGCACGATCATCGCGATCGTCGTCAGCTTCGCGCTGATCCTCGCCGCAAGCGCGGCCGTCTCGATCTGGTCGACAGGCAAGTCCCGCAACCGCGCCGCCGTGGTCGAGATCGCCGGCCGGCAGCGGACGCTCGCAGAGCGCTACGTGACCCAGCTCCTGCTCGTCCGCCAGAACGAGCACGCGAGCCCGCAGCGCACCGGTGCGCTGCTCACGCAGAGCGTGAATGCGCTGTTGAACGGCGGCACCGCGCCGGCGGTCGAGGGCGACGACGACGAGGTCGTGCTGAAGCGCGAGACGGATCCGCACGTCCGCGCGGAGATCGTCGAGCAGCGGAAGCTCATCCGTGACTTGCTCGCGGCCGGCAACGCGTTCCTCGCCGGCCGGAGCGTGTCGTTGCGCGAGACCGCGGGCGAGCACATCACGACGAAGGACGCGCTCCAGCGCGTGCGAGTCCTGTCTGCTCTGACGTCGAACGTGTCGCTCAGCTCGGCGCGCGAGATCGCGGCGAAGACCGACGAGAACGTGACCTCGACCGTGAAGCTGCAGCTCGCGCTCGGCGTGCTCGGCGTGCTCGTCTCGCTGCTCCTCGCGTGGGCGCTCGTCGCGACGACGCGCCGTCAGACAGCGCACTTCCGAAGCCTCGTCACCTCGTCGACCGACCTCGTCCTCGTTCTCGCAGGAGGAAGCTGCCGGTACGCCAGCACCGCGGTCGAGCACCTCACCGGCCGCGCGCAGTCGCAACTCACCGGGAAGGGCATTTTCCGCGTGATCCACGAGGACGACCTCGACGGCTTCCAGAACGCGCTGAAGTCGGGCGACGTGAAGGAGCTCATGTTTCGGATGCGCAACGCCGCGGGCGAGTGGCGTCACCTGGAAGCGCACGTGACCGATCTCCGCGCGGACCGCCACGTGCGCGGCGTCGTCGTGAACTCGCGCGACATCACCGAGCGTGTGCGCCTCGAGCAGGAGCTGACGCGGCAGGCGCAGCGCGACAACTTCGGCTCCCAGCTCGTCGAGGCGCTCGAGATGGCGGACGAGGAAGCGGCGGCCTACGACGTCGTTCGCCGCGCGATGGTCGAGATCGGCGAACGCACGCCGATGGAGCTTCTGCTCTCCGACTCGAGCCGCGCGCACCTCGACCAGACCGCCATCCACCCGCTTGCCGGTGCGCCTTCGTGCCCGGTCGAGTCGCCGTACTCCTGCGTCGCCGTCCGACGCGGGCATGCCACTGTCTTCGAGACGAGCGAGGCGTTGAACGCCTGCCCGAAGTTGCGCGACCGCGAGCACGGTCCGTGCTCGGCCGTGTGCGTCCCGATCAGCTTCATGGGCCGTTCGCTCGGCGTGCTCCACGCGACCGGGCCCGACGGCGTGCTGCCGAGCAAAGAGCAGGTCGAGCAGCTGACGACGCTCGCGACGCAGGCCGGCGCCCGCATCGGCACGGTGCGTGCGTTCGAGAAGACGCAGCTGCAGGCGCAGACCGACGGGCTCACGGGACTGATCAACCGCCGCACTCTCGAGACCGAGCTCCGCGACCTCCTCCGGCAGGAGCGGCCGTTCGCCCTCGCGCTCGCCGACCTGGATCAGTTCAAGCGGCTGAACGACACGCACGGCCACGAGGAGGGCGACCGGTCCCTGCGGCTCTTCTCGCATGTCGTCCGCCAGGTGCTGCGTGACGACGACCTGGTTGCACGCTGGGGCGGCGAGGAGTTCCTGCTTGCGCTGCCCGACGCGAACGCCGACGCGGCCGTCGAGGTCATGGAGCGCATCCGCGCGCACCTGGCAAAGACGCTCAACGGCGGCCAGGTCCGCTTCACCGCGAGCTTCGGGGTCACCGATTCGACCGCAGCGCCGTCGCTCCAGGAGCTGATCCAGCTCGCGGACATCGGCCTGTATCTCTCGAAGGCATCCGGGCGGGACCGCGTGTCGATCGGCATCTGGAGCGACGTCCGCGACGCACTCGGCACCGGAAACGGCACGAAGCGGGCGCCCGCATTCCACCGCGCCGCCGCCGAGGACGACCCGAGCTCCGCCTGACGTCAAGGTCTTCGGCCGCCGTGCCGATGCACCTCTCGAGGTCTCTCCCCCGACATGGTTCCAACGGCGGTCATCCTCGGCGCGACGGTTGCGCTGCTCATGCTCTGGCTCGCGCTCGCGGCCTGGGTCGTCGGGTCACGCCTCCGGCACGATCGGCTCCTGCGGCTGCGCCGGCGCGACGCCGGGCTGCTCGCCGCGGGCGGTGACCCAACGCAGTGGTCGAGGCGGCGGCTCTGGCGAACGGCCGACGGCGAGTGGCTCCCGGGCGTGGCCGAAGCTGCGCGCGAGCTCGTATCGCGTGAGGGCCGGCGCCTGCGCCGCCACGCGACCGGCCACAGCGAGCGCAAGTCGCACGCGCTCCGGGTGCTCACCCGGGGCGGCTCGCCCTTCGCGTTCAGGCTGCTCCGCTCCTCACTGGAAACTGCACCGGCTGATGTCCGTGCGGCGATCGTCGCGATCGCCGCCGAGCAGCAGACGCCGGCAGCGGACGACCTCCTCCTTCAGATCCTGATCGACGGGTCGCACCCTCGTTCGCGGACGGCGACCGACCTGGCGCCACGCGCGCGGCGGATCGCTCCCTCCCTGATCGACCTCGCCGACCATCCCGAACCGGAAGTCAGGTACTGGGCCTTGATGCTGCTGCGCGGGGCCCCCGCCAAGCCCGGAGTGAAAGCGGCCGGAGTGCGCTGCTCGGCGGACCCGTCGGGCACCGTCCGGTCGGCCGCGGGGCGCCTGCTCGGCGCGACGCGCGCGACCGACGTCGAGCACGTACTGCAGGCGCTCCTCGCCGACGAGGTCTTCTTCGTGCGCTCCCACGCGGCGCGTGCGGTCGGCGAGATCGGCGCGGACGACCTCGCGGACGACGTCGCCGCACTGCTCGCCGACACGAGCTGGTGGGTGCGCGCGGCGGCGAAGGAGACCTTGTTCCTCCTCGGTGAGAGCGGCCTCGAGGCAGCGACGGAGATGCTGCAGGACGTCGACGGATTCGCGCGCGACAGCGCGCGCGAGGTCGTGTCGGCGTTCCGCCGTGAGACGCGACCGGTGGAGCTCGTCGGATGAGCATCGTCCGTGACGTCCTGCAGTGGACGGTGATCGTGTGCCTCGCGTACGTGGTCGTCGTGTACGGCGCCTACGGCCTGATGATCAGCTACTCGATGATCGAGGAGCGCCTGCGCCGGCGGCGCCGCATCTTCGAGAGCCTCGACCGCGTCCGCGAATCGTCGCTGACGATTCCGGTCAGCATCATCGCGCCGGTCTACAACGAAGCGCCCGTCGTCGCCGCGTCGACACGGTCGTTCCTCGAGATCGACTACCCGGAGTACGAGGTGATCGTCGTCAACGACGGCTCGACCGACGACACACTCGCCGTGCTCGAGCAGGAGTTCGAGCTCGAGCCGATCGAGCACTTCTACCGTCGCCGCTACGAGTCGGGGCCGATCCGCGGCCTGTACCGCAGCCGCACGCACCCGAAGCTGATCGTGATCGACAAGGTGAACGGCGGGAAGGCCGACTCGCTCAACTGCGGCCTCAACCTCGCTCGCTACCGCTACATCTGTGGTGTCGACGGCGACACGATCCTCTCCCACACGTGCCTTCTGAACGGGATGCGGCTCGCGCTCGCCGACCCGCAGCGCATCGTCGGCGTCACCGGCCACATCGCGATCAGCAGCCGGCCCGAGGAGGCGCTCGCCAAGGACGGCGAGCCGGCAAAGCTCGACAAGCGGCCGCTGCTCGTCTTCCAGCACTGCGACTACCTGCGGTCGTTCTTCAACAACAGGCTCGGCTGGACGCGCCTCAACACGATGCTGTGCGCGGTCGGCGCGTTCCAGATCTGGCGAAGCGACGTGATCGAGGAGATCGGCGGGTTCTCGACCACGTTCACGTGCGAGGACATCGAGCTCACGTTCCGCGTGCACGAGCACTTCCGGCGTGAGGGCCGCGACTACGAGATCGTCGCGCTCGCGGACACGGTCGGCGTGACGGAAGGCCCGGACACCGTTCGCACGCTGATCGCGCAGCGCGAACGGTGGCAGCGCGTGATCCTGGAGACCGTCATCGCGTACCGGCGAATGATGTTCCGGCGGCGCTACGGCTCGGTCGGGTTCATCGGCGTGCCGTTCTTCATCCTGTCGGAGGTGATCGCGCCGGTGTTCGAGCTGCTCGCGCTGCTCGCGCTCGCGACGAGCGTCGTGGTCGGAGCGCTCGACATCGAGCAGGCGCTGCTGACGATGGCGGCGCTCGCCCTGATGAACGGCCTGATGACCTCCGCGGCGGTGCTGCTCGAGGACCGCACGTCGCGGGTCTACCCGGTCAGCGACCTCGTGCGCCTGATCCTGCTCGGCCCGCTCGACCTCGTGATCTACCGGCCCTACCTCGTCTGGGCGCGGCTCAAGGGGACGTGGCGCTACCTGCGCGGCGACCAGGGCTGGCACAAGTTCGAGCGCAACGCGCGGCCGGCGACCTAGCCGAACTCCTCGCCTGCCTCCCACGCGTTCTCGAACGCGAGCTTCAGCAAGCCCGCGAAGCCCGGATGCTCGACGATCATGATCGTCAGGTCCGTCGTCCCGGCGACCGGGTCTTCCATGGTGAACACCGCGACGCGCTCGTCAATGACGACGAGCTTGAGGGGCAGGTGGTCGACGACCCGCGCCCGTTCGCCGGCCTCGACGAACCGCCGCACGGCATCGACGACCGCCGGGTCGTCGTACACCGAGCGCTCGTAGACGCTGCGCGCGACGACTCCGCGAGACAGCAGCTCGAGGCCTTCGGTGTTCTCGCCGGGCTCGACCGCGTACGGAGGCTTGGTGAAGATGAGCAGCTCGCTCTGCGTTCCTGCTTGGAGCTCGCCGAAGCGCTTCGCGATCGCCGCCGGCTCGCGCAGCACCTCGATGTAGTTGAGCGGGTCGGTCTCCGCCCGGCCGTCGCGGTAGGCAGGTGTAAGGAGCGCGACCGCCCGGGCTGCCTGCTGCTCGAACTCGGTGAGTGCATTGCGATGTGCGTCGAGCAGCATCGCGATCGCGTGGTCCGGGTCGACTGCCGAGTACTGGGCGGGCCGGCCCGGCTCGACCGTCGCGAGACCTCGCTGGACCAGCCCGTCGAGCACGTCGTAGATCCGCTGCCGCGGCAGGCCGGCAATCCGCGCCACCTCGGCGCCGGTGGCCCGCCCGCGCCGGGTCAGCGCGACGTACGCGCCGGCCTCGTAGCTGTTCAGGCCGAGGTTCAGGAGTGGTGTGAGCTCAGGCGGTTGATTCACCAGTCAATTGTCACCACGACGAGTGGTTTCGCAAACGTTACCTCTGCGCATAACGCCTGTGTCCCTTTCGTCAGGAGGTTCAGGTTGACGCGTATCCTTCTCGCGCTCGCGGCCGCAGCCGCCCTTGCCGTCACGATCGGCGCCTCGGCAGGCTCGTCGGATCCCGGCGCGATCCAGACATCGGCGAAGCACGTCTTCTGGGGTCAGTCAACGGCGGTCGACTCGGCCTCGAGCGATCTGATCTGGCACGGCGGCAACGCCGGGGCGGGCGCGATCGGCGTCGAGCAGAAGCCCGCCGTCTACCTCGTCTGGTGGGGCACAGAGTGGGCCGGCGCCGGCTTCCAGACCGCCGACACCGACGGAAAGCTCTACTCGTCCAAGACGCTCCAGACCTACCTGTCGACGTTCTTCCAGAACCTCGGCGGCAGCCCTTGGGCGAACATCCAGACGCAGTACTGCAATACCGTCCTCGTCGGGTCGACCTCCTGCGTCGGCGGCGCCGGGTTCGTCACGAACCCGAAGAAGCAGCTGAAGGGCGTCTGGACCGATCCGACGCCGGTGCCGGACGACATCGTCGCGCTCGGTCTCGCCGAGAACGTCGTCGACGACCCGATTGCGGCCGAGGCAATGCGCGCGTCTGCGCACTTCGGCTACGACCCGCAGGCGACGTACATCATCCTCACCCCGCCGCGGCCCGTCGCGACGGGGCAGCCGGTCTACTGCGGCTACCACTCGCAGACCGCGTCGATCGACGGTCTCGGAAACCCGTACCGCATCCAGTACGCGTTCATCCCCTGGCAGAACACGAACTGGCCGGGGATCGGGCCGAGCGATTGCGGCATGCATTTCGTCAACGCCACGTCGAACTCGTTCGGCAACGGCATCTTCGACGGCTGGTCGATCGTCACGGGGCACGAGTACTCGGAGGCGGTCACCGACCCGGACAACATCGCGACGTGGCAGGACGGGTGGCTCGACGCGCAGGGCAGTGAGAACGGCGACAAGTGCGCCTGGGACGCGACCACGTCCAACATCACGCTCGGCAGCCACCAGTTCGCAGTGCAGCCCATGTGGAGCAACGAGGCCTTCGACGCGACCGGCAGCGGCTGCGTCCTCGGCAGGTAAGGGAGATGACCATGCGCAAGGCTTTCCGGGCAGCCGGGCTGCTCGCGGTGACGGCTGCCCTCGTTTCGGGCGTCGCGATCGCCGCGGGTGGACCGTCAGCCACGATCACCAGCCCGACCGCGGGCCAGAAGGTGTCGGCCCGGCACAGCTCATACCTCGCACTCGCGGGCACGGCGTCGTTCGCAACGCCCAACGCGGGAACGACGCGGTTCTACCTCCGCCGCGACGGCTGCGGCACCTCGAGCGACAACCCGCACCTGAGCGTCACCTCCGGCACGGACGCCGGTGACGGGTGCGGCATCGTCCTCAACTCGGTCGTCGGGGTCGGCGGGGACGTCGACCAGGGCGCGTTCGTCGACTTCCCGGCATCCGACGGGCTGCCGCTCTCGCTCGACTCGAGCCGATCCGTCAACGGGACGATCGACATCACGGGCACCGCGGTCGGCGCAGTCGAGGTCGACGTCAGCCTCGAGGGCCTCGTCGGCGGCCAGGGTGTCCCGGTAGGCGACACGACCACGACGACGGTGCTCGACCCGACCGCGTCCGACAACCCGGTCGCGTTCACCATCCAGCCCGACGCGTCGCTCGCAGGCACGGATCTGCAGGGGCTCGACCTACGCGTCCACATCCACGGGCCTGCCCTCGACGCCGGGTTCGTCGGGCTGTCGGGCAAGTCGTGGTTCGACCTGCCGTCGTTCGCCGCCAGCGTCAACCAGTCGGTCGCCGTCTCGGTCGACGACCCGACGTTCGCGAACGCGGTTCCGGCGCGGATCGTGGGCACGACGTGGAGCGTCGCGGTGCCGACGCCTGCCACCGGCACCCACACCGTCTACGCGCGGGCGACGCAGGGATTCGACACCGGTGCGGCCGCGTCGCGATCGTTCACCGTCACGAAATGAGAGGAGCGAAGATGAAACTCAGAGCGGTTCTGGTCGCCGTCATCGGCCTCCTCCTCGCGCTGGGGAGCGGCGCGTCGGCCGACACGATCCTGCACAAGCCGCTGTACATGCCCGACTCGACGCATGTCGGCGCGTCGGCGCTGCAACCACCGCCGGTCTGCTGCGTCCCCGTGGCGCCGCCGGTCGCGGGTGCTCCGGCGCCGGTGAACATGGCGTACTTCGGCGGTCACGTCCAGGTGACGCCGAAGATCTACATCGTGTTCTGGGGCTGGGGCGAGCCCGGCGCGTTCGACCACACGACGCCCGGCATGCCCGCGAACGACCCGGACGGCGCGGCCGCGCGCATGACTGCGTTCATCAAGGCGATGGGCGGCACCGCCTGGGCGGGCAGCCAGACGCAGTACTACGAGACCGTCAACGGACAGAACATCAACATCCAGAACCCGGCGAACGTGTTCGGCGGCGCCTGGTACGACGACACGACCCCGATCCACGACAACGTCAGCGGTCTCGAGCTCGCGCAAGAGGCACAGCGTGCGGTCGCGCATTTCGGGATCACCGACCTCGACAACTCGCAGGTCGTCGTCGCTCAGCCGCAGAAGTTCAACGAGGCCGGGTTCAACAGCGGCGCCGGCTACTGCGCGTGGCACGACTACACGCAGCCGCAGTACTACCCCGGCGTTCAGCCCGGCATCTCGTTCACGAACATGCCGTACGTGCTGAACAGCGGCTCGAGCTGCGGTCAGAACTCGGTCAACACCGGCTTCTTCGCCGGCCGGCTCGACGGGTTCACGATCGTGATGGGGCACGAGATCGAGGAGACGATCACCGACCCCGGCGCCGAGGACGTGATCAACGGCGCGAACCTCGGCGGTTGGTACGACTACTCCGCGTACGAGAACGGCGACAAGTGCGCGTGGGTCGGATACACGGAGGGCATCGCGCCGCCGTCGACCGTCCCGGGCGGCCTCAACAACATCACCGGGAACGACGGCAAGCTCTATCCGGTGCAGAGCCTCTGGAGCAACAACTCGGCCGGCGGCGTCGGTTGGTGCGCAGGCGCCGAAGACGATCTGCCGGTGACCGGCTAGCCGGAGAGCTCGGCCCCCAGGCCGAGCAGCGGACCGTCGACGCGCACCGCGGGACTGGTCGTCAGAAACAGGACGACCCCGTCCCGCGGTGCGCGAAGCTCTTCGAGCACGTCGCCGTACAGCGTGCGCAGCGAGCCGACGAGCTGACCGTCCGTCACTTCGTCTCCGGCCGCGACGGCGGGTTGCCACCAGCCGTCATGCGACGCGCGCAGCCACACGAACTTCCCGACCACACGCGACTTTGGCGGAGCCGGTTCGCCGGGGAGCATTGCGAGGTGACGCAGCACGTTCCGCACGCCCTCGACGAGCAACGTCGTCGCGACGTGCTCGAGCTGCCCGCACCCGCCGGCCTCGGCGATCACGGCAGGAATCCCAGCGCGCGCGGCTGCGCTCGACGTCATGCCGCCGAGCCCGCTCTCGTCGAGCTCCTGCCGCACGACGTACGGCAAGCCGAACGCGAGTGCGATCGCGTGGCTTTGCTCCTCGTGCGGCGACGCGTCGTAGATCGCGAACGGCTCGAGCGCCTCGACCATGTCGCCGCCGTGCAGGTCGAGCAGGACGTCGGCCGGCTCGATGATCCGGTCGAAGATCTGGCGCGCCAGCACGTCCGTGTACGTGCCGTCGTACGAACCGGGAAAGCTGCGGTTCAGGTTCTTGCCGTCCACCGGCACGACGAACGGTGATCGCTGCCGGAACGACTCCATGCTCACGATCGGGACCGCGGTGATCGAGCCGGAGAGCTCGCTCGTGTCGAGCTCGTTCATGAACCGGTTGACGGCCGCGATCGACGAGTACTCGCAACCGTGGACGCCGCCGACCAGGGCGATGTGCGGCCCGTCGGCGGCACCGCGCGCTTCGTACGCGGGGTGCTCGAGGTCTTGGAGGACGATCGTTCGGCGCTCGATCACGTCAGCGCCATCATCTCCGGCGAGGAATGCGGATGCGTCACTTCTTGGCTGGTTCTTAGCGGCCGGGCGTTGGATCGTCGTATGCGGGTCGTGGTGCTCGTCGTTGCCGCTGCCGTTCTCGCGCCCGGCGCTCAGGCGCAGACGCCCGCGCTGCAGCGGATCGATACCGGTCTCGCCCGTCTCGCTGCGGCGAACACGTTCTCGGGCGCCGTGCTCGTCGCGCAGAACGGCCGCGTCGTCTTCCAGCACGCCTACGGGGTGGCCAACCGCAAGACGCATGCTCGGAACGACCTGCAGACACGCTTCAACCTCGCGTCCGTCGGCAAGACGTTCACCGCCGTTGCAGTCGCGCGGCTCGTCGAGCAGCACAAGCTCAACTTCACCGACCCGGTCGGCCGCTATCTCCCCGATCTCCCGGCACGGCTGCGTCGCATCACGATCGCGCAGCTGCTCGACCACACCTCGGGCCTCGGCGACTTCTTCGGCAGCACCCTCTACCCCGCGCTGAAGCCGACGCTCACCTCGCTCGACCGCTACCTGCCGCTGATCGGAGATTCGCAGCTCGCGCCCGCCGGGCGGTTCACCTACTCGAACTCCGGCTACCTGCTGCTCGGGCTGATCGTTCAGCGAGCGAGCCACGAGTCGTACTACGCGTTCCTGCGCCGCGAGGTCTTCGACCGCGCGGGGATGACGCACAGCGGCTGCTTCCACGCGGCGCACCTGCCGCGCGACACCGCGATCGGCTACACCGGGAACGCAGCGAATACGATGACCTTGCCGCCGCTCGGGACATCTGCCGGAGGCTGTTACTCCACGGTCGGCGATCTGCTCCGGTTCGCGAACGCGCTCCAATCGCACCGGCTCGTGAGCGCGAGCCTCACGCGGGCGCTGACAACGCCGAAGGTGACGCTCGGCCCGATGCAGCGCTACGGGTACGGCTTCGGCCTCCGCTACGGCGCGCCCGGAGAGCCGCCGACGATCTGGCACAACGGCGGCTCGCCCGGTGTCGGCGCCGAGATCGACATCAATCCGAAGCTCGGGACGACGGTCGTCGTGCTGGCGAACCGCGACTATGCAGCGATCAGCCCCGCGATCGACCTGGTGCTGAACGCCCTCCGTCTGCCCTGACTGAATAATCGGGCGCGATGCAAGAGCGCCGCACCGGCCCGATCGAGCTGCTCTGGGACCTCGTCTTCGTCTTCGCGGTCACGCAGACGACGACGCTGGTCGCCAAGCACCTCACGTGGGGCGGCTTCCTGCACGGGATGATCGTGCTCGCGCTCGTCTGGTGGGCGTGGTCGGCGTTCGTGTGGGCGGCGAACGCCGAGGACGAGGAGTCGCGCCCGCTCGGGATCGTGCTGGTCCTGGCGATGCTGCTCGTCTTCATCGTCGGGATCACCCTGCCGTCCGCGTTCCACGAGCACGCGACGCTCTTCGCAGCCGCCTACACCGGCGTTCGCGCACTTCACATCGGCCTGTATGCCGTAGCCTCTCGCCGCGGCAACGCGTCGTGGTCGGCGATCAGCGGCTTCGCGATCGCGGTCGCCGCCGGGATGGCGCTGCTGCTCGCCGGCTCGTTCCTCCGCGAGAGCTGGCAGGTCACGTTCTGGATCGCAGCGCTCTTGATCGACTACGCCGGTCCCGCGTGGCTGACACGCGAGCGGTTGCGTGGGCTGCAGCAGGTCGCCGTCGCGCATTTCGCCGAGCGCTACGGGCTGTTCGTGATCATCTGCCTCGGCGAGTCGATCGTCGCGATCGGCCTGAGCACGAACGGCAATGCGGTCGACGCGACGCTCGCCACGGGTGCCGCCCTCGGTCTGCTCGCGACCGTTGCGCTCTGGTGGCTGTACTTCGACCGGTTCGCAGGCACCGCCGAGCGGCGACTGCGTGAGCACGACGACGTCGTGCTCGCCGCCGCAGACGGCTACAGCTATCTCCACCTGCCGATCGTGGCCGGGATCATCGTCTTCGCGGTCGGCATGAAGCAGACAATTGCCGCAGGCGGGGACCCACTCTCGGACGCCGCACGACTCGCTCTCTGCGGCGGCCTCGCCCTCTACCTCGCGGGCAACGCAGCGTTCCGCCTGCGGATGGGCTCGACGGTGGCGTGGCCGCTCGTCGCCGGCATCGGCGCGCTCGCGGTGGTGTTCGCAAGCGCAGGTTCGCTCTCGGCGCTGTGGGTTACTGCGCTCGCAACCGCGGTGCTCGCCGCCGTCTGCGCGCTCGAGTCAGCCGACGGTCGCGAGCACGAGTAGCGCGCCCGAGCGTGCGCCGAGGTCGATCGTCTCGCCGGGAACGACGGAGCTCGAGCCGACCAGCACACGCGTCAGGTGCTCTCCGGCCGGCAGGCGAAGCCTGAGCCGCACGTCCTGCGTGCGCGGCAGCACGAGCCGCGCCACCACGCTCGCACCGTTCCGGGCAATCGAGTACGAGACCTTGCCGAAGCTCGTCGGCGCGCTGGTCACCTCGATCGTCTGGCCGTCCGCGAGCCACGCGCGCGGGGTCGAGAACGCGAGGTCGAGCCCGAGCGGAGCGCCGAGCGGGCCGCGCCGCTCGTGGATCAGCAGCTCGCGCAGCGTGCCGAGGTAGGAGGCGTTCGCGCCCGAGTTCGGCGGCATGAACATTGCGCGGTCGAAGGCGTTGCCGACGGGCGACAGCGACACCGCCTCGCCGGAGACGTAGGTGTCCTGCGTCATCCCGTTCGCGAGCATCCCGTAGAGCGTCAGGTCGAGCTGGTCGGGCTGGTCGTTGTCGGCGAGGAAGCGCGACGTGCCGAGGCCGTACACCGGCGCGAGCCCGGCGCCGCCCTGCTCGCCGTACACGGTGCCGGCGTACGTGCGCGTCACCCCGAGCATTCGCGACCCGTGCTGCAGCATGTACCGCAGGATCCCGCGCGACGCGCTCGTGTGCGGCGTGAACCAGCCCGACGAGAACGCGTACGGCATCATCAGGTTCCAGTACGAGCCGTCGCGCGACGCCGTCAGCCGGCCGAACGCCTTCTGCCCGGTCAGGCGATCGGGGACGAACAGTGTCCCGTCCTTCAGGTGCTTCGAGACGCGCGCGAGCGCCGGACGCACCGCCACGTCGATCGACGCCGCGAGCGCGGCGGCACGCTCCGCGTTCGCGCTGTCTCCCGCCCCCGACCAGACCCGACCGATCGCACGCAGGCCTTGAATCGCCTCCAGCTGCCCCGGGACGCTCGCGATCGCGTGGTTCTCGAGATCCGTCGAGAGCGCCTCGGGAATCAGCTGGCCCTTGAGCTTCCCGGTGTGCCGCTGGCGGGCGGCGATGGTCGCGACGACGTCGGCGAGCGCGGGTGTCTCGGCGCGCAGGAACGCGCGGTCGCGCGTCGCCCTCACATAGAGCGCCGCCGTCGAGAGGATGTGGCCCCCGCGGAACGCGCGGAATGTCGTCGGGTCCGCCCGGATGCGCCGCAGCGCCAGGTCGATGATCGACCTGGCGACGGACGGGTAGCCGTACTCGACGGCGATCTCGGCCGCGTCGAGCGATTCCGCGTACGACAGCTCCTCGTAGGGATTGCCGACGCTGTAGCGCCAGCCGAACGAGATGAGCTGCGTGAGCACGCCGAGCTCGGCGTCCTGAACCGCCGGCTCCGGCACCGAGAACGTCGCGCCGCCGGCGAGAAGCGACTCCCAGAACTTGACCACGTTCGCGCGCGCGACGTCGTACGTCGTCGCATCGGCGTGCACGTAGCGGGCGTCCGACGGCGCGTTCAGCCACTCGGCGTAGATCGTCTCCGTCTCGCCCTTCGGCACCCGGTACCGCGCGACGCTGTCGACGAACTGCGCGCCGTCGCTGACGATCAGCCGCGTCTGTCCCTTGAGGGCGAGGCGGTCGGGCGCGGTGTGGGCGAGACGCCGCCACGGCACGAGCCGGACGGTGGCGCCACGAGTCGCACGCCGCGCGTCGACGACGAGCTTCACGAAGCTGATCACCGACCGGGCACCGAACGCGCCGTACGCGCGGCCGACGAACGACTCCTGCACGTAGCGCACACCGCCGCTGTCTTCGTACGCCGTCTGCAGGATCGGCAGGTGACCTTGCGCGAGCCGGGCTGCACGTAGGCGTGCGCCGCACGATCCGTACCGCTCCTTGCCCGCGTCGCCGACGAAGAGCTGCAACGACGGCCCGCCGATGCGGCGCGTGATGATCTCGCTCCCGTCGGCGACGTGCAGCGCGTACATCGGCGAGCCGACCGACGTGAACGGATACGACAGCGGCAGGTAGTAGGAGCCGCTCGCGGTGAGCGGGCGGCGCCCCCACTGAAGCCCCTGCGTCAGCGGCGCGAGGTACCTCCGCGCCGCTTGGTAGGTCGGGCCCTCGGGTGAGCGGAGGAGCTCGCCGCCCCAGAGATCGCGCCCGGCCGAGACCGCAGCGTCGACGGAGGTCGTGTACGCGGACGAGACGGCGCGCGGCGCGCAGCCGGCCGCGACGGGCCGCGCGGTCGTCGTCGCGGCGAGCGCGACCGAGCAGGTGACCGCCGCGACAAACCCCCGTCTTGCTCCCCGACCCCAGATGCCCGGGATCCTAGTTCGGTTACAGCAGCGACTGCCCGCTGGCAGGGTCGAACAGCTGCAGGTGATCCGTGTTCAGCGCAAGCCGCACGCGATCGCCGCGCGCTCCTGTGAACGTCCCCGGTGCCCGCGAGACGAGCCGCCCACCCGGTCTTGCCTCCTCGCCTTCGGCGGCTGCGAGCGTGAGCCCGGGTACGTCGACGTGGACGAGCATCTCGGGGCCGAGCTGCTCGGTGATCTCGATCGCCGCAGGCAGCGTCCCGCCCTCGGCGACCGTCACGTCCTCGGGCCGGGCACCGACGACGACGCGTCCACTGCGGCCGTTCAGCCGCTGTACCGTCGCCGGCGGCAGCGCGACCGTGTGGTCGCCGAGCGCGACGCTCCCGTTCGTCAGCGTGCCCTCGACGAAGTTCATGGCGGGGCTGCCGATGAAGCCGGCGACGAACATGTTCGCGGGCTTTCGATACAGCCGCTCGGGCGCGTCAACCTGCTGCACGACCCCGTGTCGCATCACGACGACGCGGTCGCCGAGCGTCATCGCCTCCGTTTGGTCATGGGTCACGTAGATCGTCGTGATCCCGAGCCGCTGATGGAGGCTCAGCAGCTCGGCGCGCATCTGCACGCGCAGCTTCGCGTCGAGGTTGGAGAGCGGCTCGTCCATCAGGAACGCCTTCGGGCGCCGCACGAGCGCGCGGCCGATCGCGACGCGCTGGCGCTGCCCGCCGGAGAGCTCACGCGGCTTGCGTTCGAGCAGCTCCTCGATGTTGAGGAGCCGAGCCGCCTCGTCGACACGCTCGCGGATCGCCGCCTTCTTCACCTTCTGCTGGCGCAGCGGAAACGCGATGTTGTCGAACACGCTCATGTGCGGGTAAAGCGCGTAGTTCTGGAAGACCATCGCGATGTCGCGCTCGGTCGGGACGACGTCGTTGACGACGCGGCCGTCGATCGCGATCTCGCCGCTCGTCACCTGCTCGAGACCGGCGACCATGCGCAGCGCCGTCGTCTTTCCGCAGCCGGACGGCCCGACGAGGATCAGGAACTCGCCCTCGTTCACGGCCAGGGTCAGGTGGTCGACAGCGATCGTCGAGGATCCGAACTGCTTCGTCACTTCGTCGAACGACACGGCTGCCATCAGGTCCTCACCTCCAGTGTTCGACCGCGGACACCCGCACAGGTCACTGCCCCCAGTGAGCGACACGGATGTCCGCGGCCTGCGGGCCGGCAACGGCTCATGCCGCCCCGTCCCGGATCAAGACGAGCGCCCACGTATCGAACGCGGGCAAGGTGACGGAGTCGTAGCGCTCGGTCCGCTCCGGCTGGAGCACTGCGAGTTGCGGCGCGTCCGGCGACGCGACCGCGAAGCTCGGCGCGTCTTCGCCGCGTCGGAGGATCGAGAGCCGCACGCCGTCGAGCGGCTCGGACACGACCCTCGGCGCGTCCCACGTCGTGTCCGTCTGCGCCGAGAGGTCGATCAGGCTGACCAGCAGCCCACCCTGGACACGCAGCACGCGCCCCCAGAGCGTCCCCGCCTCGGCATCCGTCGCAACGGCGACCGGCGCCTCGATCCGCACCTCTTCGTTGTCGCCGCCGAGATGCGTGCGCGTGACGTCGTCCGCAGCGAAGAGCAGGTCGCCGTAGCGGACGGCCAAGTCGAAGTAGCGGCGTGCCACGTCCTGTGTCTCGCCCGAGATCTCCTTGTGCGTGACGTAGTAGGCCTCCGTCAGCACGGCGGCTTCCTCGCCGTGCAGCAGCACCGTGCCGCCGTGCGAGAACACCGTCGCAAGCTGGAGCTTTTCGGCCTGCAAGGCCGCGGCCTCGTCGCCCTGATAGGCCGAGAGGTAGGCAGCAAGGATCACCGGCCGGTCGGGGCCGAGCAGCCGCGCTTTCGTCACCAGATCCGCAAGGTGCGTAAGCGTCGTGTGCGGCGCCCAGACCTCGATGTAGGTGAGCGCCTGGTTCGCGCGCACCGTCGCGAAGGTGGGGAAGTCGTTGACGTTGTTGAAGATGTTCCGGGACTCGGGCACGTCGGCAGCAACTCGGTCGATCAGCACCGGGAACGCCTCGACGAGATCGACGAGCGTCCCGTCCGATCGCTCCGCCCACTTCGGCGAGCCGTACTGGTCGAGGTGGAAGCCGGCGAACCCGACCTCGAGCGTCGCGCGCAGGTCGGCCGTGAAATGCGCGAGCCAGCGCTCGCTCGTCGGGTCGACGTTCCAGAGGAAGTCGCCGAGCATCCACGGCGAGCCGTCACGGCGGAAGAGCCCGTGCGCCTCCCACTCCGGCCACGCCTCGGCACCCACGGCGTACACCGCGGCGTAGGCCATCGGCAGCGAGCCCGCCTCGCGCACCGCGGCGACGAGCCGCCGCACGGTCGCGAGCGACACACGTTGGCCGAGCGCGTCCTCGAACTCCTCGGTCGGCGGCATCAGCTTGGCGTGGCGGTACATCCAGTCGTAGAACTGCACCGTGTTCAGGTGGAAGCGCCGCACGTTCTCGGAAACACCGTCCACCGCCCGGTCCGACTCGTAATGGGAGAGGAAGCCGTAACGCGGGCGGCGGAGCGGATCTGAGAGGACATCGAGCGCTGTCGACGGACCGTCGGCATCGACGCCGTACCCACCTTCCGGCTGCGGCGGGAACGAGACGCGGCCGTCCTCGATCTCGGCTTCGGCGACAACCCGGTCGAGATGCAGCAGACGCACCGAGCCGTCGACGTCGCGCACTTCGACGACGATCGGCTCGCCGGGCGCGAACGTCGCCTTTGCCGGCAGCAGCTCCATCACGCCACCGCCTCCGAGATCAAGAACATCGCGTGCGACCAGAGAAGCGGTGTCGCCACCGGCCCCCAGCGCTCGAGCCACGGCTCGACCTCGTCGGCGAACTGCGACGCGCCCGTCACCTGCTCCGGCAGGTCGCCGTTGTCGCGCGCCTGCGCACGCACCCACCGGCGCAGCTCGCGCGCCGACTCCGCGTTGCCGGCGACGCTCTCGTGCCACGCGAGCGACGAGGTGAGAAGCAGCCACTCGCCGCCGCCGTAGTAAGTGTCGCCGCGGTAGCGATAGACACCGCCACTGGGACCGATGAGCTGGCGCTTCACCTCGTCGACGGTCGCGACGACGAGCGGGTCGTCGTACGCGAAGACGCCGAACGGCACGCCGAGCCACAGGATGCTCGAGTCGACACGCGCGTCACCCGGCGACAACCCGACATAGCCGCCGGTGACGTAGCGCGCGCGGAGCTCCACGCGAACGAGCTCGGCCTGCTCCGCGAATGCGGCCTCGCCGGTCAGCCGCGCCGCCACGTCGAGCCCTACGCACGCGGAGGCGAGCGTCGACGCGTGCTCGCCGCCGTTGAACTCCTCCCAGCAGCTCCAGCACGGCAGCCGCCAGGACGCCGCGAGGTAGCGCCCGACGAGCTCGACCGTGCGCAGCTGCGCGGCGTCGGGCGCGCGGCCGGCGAGGTGTTGCTCGAGCGACCACAGCCACATCCCGTACCCGTCGATCTGGAAGTTCGGCCACGGATCGACCGGGTCCTCGTGCTCGATCGCACCCTCGAGCGTGTAGCGGGCCGGGAGCATCTCCTCGCCCGGAGGCGTCTGCCCGTGGGCGAGCAGTCCGAGCACCGCCTCCGCCCGCGGCCGATGCCGCTCGATCGCCTCCTGCACCCAGCGGTGCCACGCGCCCGACGCCGCCGGGTGCCCGACGCGGTCGAGTGCATGCGCGCAGAACGCGCCGTCGCGCAGCCAGCCGAACTTGTAGACGCGGAAGCTCGGGCTCGCGACGAACGCGCCGCTCCGCGACTGGCCGTCGCGCAGCACCGTCAGGCTCCGCTCGGTGATCTGGTCGCCGGTTGCGATCGCCATCAAGCCTTCAGCGCTCCTGTGGTGAGGCCGCTGACGAACTGCCGCTGGAAGATCACGAACGCGAGCAGCACCGGCACGACCGCGATCGACGACGCCGCGAACACGAGTCCCCAGCTCGTCGAGTGCTCACCCTGGAACAACGCGATCGCGATCGGGAGCGTGCGCTTGTTCGGGTCGTTGATCACCGTGAGCGCCCAGACGAACTCGTCCCAGCTCGCGAGGAACGAGAAGATCCCGACCGTCGCGAGCGCAGGCCGCGACAGCGGCAGGACGAGCTTCAAGTAGCGCTTCCAGGGGCCTGCGCCGTCGACGACCATCGCCTCCTCGAGCTCGCGCGGGATGTCCTGGAAGAAGCTGCGCAGCAGGAAGGTGTTCAGCGCGAGCGTGCCGCCGGTGTAGAAGAAGACGAGGCCGGTCAGCGAGTCGAGCATCCCCAGGTTCTTCGCGAGGATGAACTGCGGGATGATCAGCATCATCGTCGGCACCATCAGGCCGATCAGCAGCAGGCCGAACAGGATGCGGCGGCCGGGGAAGCTGAACCGCGCGAACGCGTACGCCATCATCGACGACAGCCACACGGAGAAGAACGTGGTCGCGATCGCGACACCGAGCGAGTTGAGGAAGTAGCGCCCGAACTTGTTCGAGGTCCACGCGTCGGTGTAGTTCGCCGTCGTCGCCGGGTGCGGCAGCAGCTTCGGCGGGATCTCGAGGACGAGCGCGTTCGGCTTCAGCGACGTCGCGAACATGTAGGCGAACGGCACGATCATCAGGAAGACACCGGCCGAGAGGATCAGGATCCGCAGACTCAGGATCGCGCGCGTGCGCGTTGCGCTGCCGGTGACCATCAGGCGGCGTCCTTCGGCCGGCGGAACAGTCGGAGCTGCGCGATCGAGAGCGTGAAGACGATCAGCGTCAGCATGAACGAGAGCGACGAGCCGTAGCCGAAGTCGAGGAACGAGAACGCCTGGCGGTATGCGTAGGTGAGGATCACCTGCGTCTGGTCGAGCGGGCCGCCGTTCGTGATCAGGAAGATGGAGATGAAGACGTTGAAGCCGCCGATCACGAGCATCACCGTCACGAACGCGATCACCGGCAGGATCGCCGGGAGCGACACGGCACGGAAGCGCGCCCACGCCTTCGCGCCGTCGACGGCAGCTGCTTCCTTCAGCTCGCGCGGCACGGTCTGCAGCGCGGCGAGGAAGATCACCATCGACCAGCCGATCCCCTTCCAGATGCCGAGGATGCTGATCACCGCGAGCGCCGACCACCGGTGCGACAGCCACTCGATGTTGTGGCCGACGAGCTGCAGCTTGTCGTGGATGACGAAGTTGATCAGCCCGCCGTCGGTAATGAACATGTAGCGGAAGAGCAGCGACACGACGACCCAGCTCGTCACGACCGGCAGGTAGTAGAGCGTGCGGAAGAGCCCGCGCGCCGGCATGCGCGCGTCGAGCAGCACGGCGACCGTCATGCCGAGCACGATCTGGGCCGGCACGGTGAACACCATGTAGGCGCCGGTGTTCGCGAGTGCGCGCCAGAAGATCGGGTCGTGCAGCGCGTGCCCGTAGTTGCCGAGCCCGATGTACTGGCTCGCCGTGCCGGGAACGATCGACCAGTGGTACAGGCTGATCTGGAACGCACGCGCGATCGGGTACAGCACGACGAGCGAGAACAGGATGAACCCGGGCGCGAGGAACGTGTACGCCGCGAGCGTCTCCTTCCGCTTCGAAGACTGCACCGTCCGGCCGCCGAGGCGGAGCGCCGCAGCGCTCCGCCCCAGGAGGCCGGTCGAGGAGGTGCTACTTGAGGAGGCCGTCAACCTGCTGTGCGGCGTCGTTGAGCGCCTGCTGGACGGTCTCGCTGCCGGTGAACGCCTTGGCGACCTGGGTCTGGAAGACCTGGTCGATCTGCGGCCACTTCGGCGTCGGAGTCCGCGGCTTCGCGGTCGCGATCTGCTTCAGGTAGATCGCGTAGTACGGGTGGATCTTGACGAGGCTCTTCGTCGACGACTTGAGTACCGGCATCTGCCCCGCCCGCGCCATTTGCGTCTGCGCATACGAGTGGAGCATGAACCGCATGAACTCCGCGGCTGCCGTCTTGTTCTTCGACGACTTCGTCATGACGATGTCCTCACCACCGACGACGCTGACGCTGCCGCCCGGCCCGGCCGGCACGGTCGTCCCGGCGAGCTGCGTGTTCTTGTAGGCGGACGCGAAGATCGAGAACGACCACGGCCCGTCGAGCATCGACGCGTACTTCTTCTGCGCGATCCCGTCGTACGTGCCGAGCCCGCCGTTCGAGTCGACGACGATGTTCGGCATCTGGCCGGCCTTGTAGAGGTTGACCAGCATCTGCACGGCCTGGACGGCCTTCGGCCCGTTCAGGAAGCCGGTCGCCTTGGTGTAGGTCCCGTTCGTGATGTTGCCGCCGTTCGACCAGATCCACGGGCAGATGTTCCAGCAGCTCGTGCCCGACTCGGCGTAGAAGTAGTTGCCCTTGCCCTTGGCGGTGGCGGCGTCGGCCTGGAGCTGCGCGAACGTCTTCGGCGGTGCCGACACGCCGGCCGCCTGCATCGCGAGCGGGCTGTAGACCCAGATCCGCGTGTTCGTGTCGAGCGGCAGGCCGTAGTAGTGACCCTTCCAGTAGTTCGTCGCGAGCGGGCCGGCGAAGACCTTGCTCGAGATCGACTTGAAATCGGGCAGTGTCGTGTCGAGCGGCTGGAGCACGCCGAGATTCGCGAGCTCAGGGACCCAGATGATGTCCGAGCGCACGAGGTCCGGCAGCTGCGATCCGGCGACGGCCGTGATCAGCTTCTGGTGGAGGCTGTCGTACGGGATCGTGACGTCCTTGACCTTGATGTTCGGGTGCTCCTTCTCGAACTGCGGAATGAGCACCTTCTCGAGGCGCTGTACCTCGGGACCGTCGGAGCTGTACGCGTCCCAGAACGTGATCGTCGTCGTCTTCGCCTGCGTCGTCGCGACGCGCGCGCCCGCCGTTGCCGCCATCGCCGCAACCGCGACGATGAGGCCGAGTGCGAGAATCGTCCGTCTAAACCGCATCTCTTCGAATGACCTCCTGCGAGTGATTACCTGGGTGGCGCGCGAGGTCTGGGGGCAGCGCGCTGGGGAACGAGCACGAACGTGTCGTCAGGCGACCACCTCCGTTGCTTGCGAGTCCGGGCGAGCCCACGCACGCATCGCAAGCTCGTGTTGCGTGCCGTCGACGAGCGGGGTGAACGTCGTCCGGAGGACGAGCGAAGCGGCACCTACCGCCCACTTCGCGTCGTCCCACGGATCGACCTCGACTGTGACCCCACGGAGCGGCGGGAAGACATGCGTCTGCAGGCTCCTGCCGAACGCTTCCTCGTAGTGAGCCCACGCCTGCGTCCCCTCGCCGCTGACGAGGATCAGCTTCGGGCTCAACACGTTGACCAGGTTCGCGACCGACTGTCCGAGCACGGTCGCCGCCTCGGCGAAGATCGCGCGTGCGTCGACGTCTCCTTCGTCGGCCTTGCGGCGCAGAGCGGTGATGCCCTGGCGCTTGCCGATCGTGCCGTCCTCGCGCGCCGACGCGACGAGTGCCGGGTCGGCGACGACCGCCTCGAGGCACCCGCGCTTGCCGCACGAGCACAGCGGCCCGTCGACGACCGCGGTCACGTGCCCGAACTCGCCGGCTCCCCCGCCGTCGCCGTGGTAGACGTCGCCGTTGACGACGATCCCGAGGCCGACGCCGCGCCCGAGCGTGAGGGCGATGAAGTTCTCGACGTGCCGGCCGCGTCCGTACAGACGCTCCGACGTCGCGAGCGTGTTCACGTCGTTGTCGACGAGCACCGGGATCCCGAGCGCCTGCTGCAACTCGTCGCGGAGCGCGAAGTCGCGCCAGCCGATCAGCGGCGAGGTCACATTGCCGGTCTCGTCGACCACGCCCGGCACGCCGAGGCCGACGCCGAGCAATGGTGTCTCCTGCGAGGCCAGGTCGAGCCAGGTGCGGAGGACCTTCACGGCCGCTTCGAACCCGGCGGCGGCACTCAGGTCGAGGCGCTCCTCGAACTCCTCGATCACGGTTCCGTCGAGATCGACGACGACGCCGACCAGGTGATCGGGCGCGATCTTCACGCCGAACGCGTGCGCCGACCGGCTTGCGATCTCGAGCAGGAGCGCCGGACGGCCGCCTCGGGAGGGAGCGCGGTCGGCCGTCCGGACGATCCCGCTCTCGATCAGCTCGCGCGTGATCGACGTCACGGTCGCGGGGCTCAGGCCGAGCCGCTCGGCGATCGTCATGCGTGCGATCGGCCCCGAGAGCCCGATCAGACGCAGGATGGCCGCCCGGTTCAGATCCCTGGTGAGCCCTGTCGCGCCGGTCCGGTAGGACATCGGCTAGATAATAAATTTATGTTCTAGCGAAAGTCAAGCGACTAGCGTTCAAGCCATGGACTACGTGAACCTCGGCGCGACCGGCCTGCGGGTCTCGCGCCTCTGCCTCGGGATGATGAGCTACGGCCCGCACGAGACCCGGCGCTGGGCGCTCGACGAAGCCGCGGCCGAGCCGATCGTCCGCCGCGCGGTCGAGGGTGGCGTGATCTTCTTCGACACCGCCGACGTCTACAACGGCGGCCAGAGCGAAGTGATCACCGGCCGCCTCCTCCCGAAGCTCTCTTTCCAGCACATTGGGATCCTAAGCTTAGAATTCCACGTGGACAAGTTGTCGCG
>JADMIO010823471.1_pt1 | contig 29471 bp, 17 predicted proteins | sample 8958161 | NCBI WGS metagenome assembly JADMIO01 (sample SAMN16585339, study PRJNA669376) | soil metagenome | isolation source: Crop rotation soil | place: USA: Cullars Rotation, Alabama | collected 2011 | reverse complement strand
CTTTCCCCGAGCCTCGCCATCGGCGCCGCCACGTCCGACCGCGCGGCGCTCACGCGCGCCATCGACGGCTACCAGGCCATCGAGCGGCCGCTCTTCCTCCCCGAGGCGCGGCTCTTCCGCGCGCGGGCGGAGCTGCGCGGCGGAGACGCCGATGCGGCGCTGCGCGACCTCGAGGCGGGGATCGCGGAGATGGAGCGCCACCGCGTGCATTTCGCCGGCGACGTCACCGGCCGCGGCGTGTTCGACGCCGGCACGGAGATCTTCCGCCTGGCCATGCGCCTCTCCCTCGACCGCGGCGACGTCGCGGCAGCGTTTCGCTACGCGGAGCAGGCGCGCGCGTACGTGGTGGCGAAGGACGGCGCGCCGTCTGTCGTCACAGCGCAGGAACTGCAGGCGCGGCTGGCCGGTAGTCACGCCGCGGTGCTGGAGCTCGTGGCGCTTCCGGAGGAGCTGCTCGCGTTCTGCATCACGGACGATTCCGTGCGCGTGGCGCGCAGCAGCGTGACGGCGGAACAGCTGACCGAGCTCGTCGCGCGGGATGACGGCGGCCGGTTGTACGACTGGCTGATCCGCCCCAGCGAGCGCGAGATCGCGACGGCGCAGCAGCTGATCGTGGTGGCCGATCCGCTGCTGGAAGGCGTTTCGTTCGCGGGACTATGGGACGGGCAGCAGAAGCAGCACCTCATCGAGCGGCTGGCCGTGGCGGTTGCGCCGAGCGCCAGCTCGCTGCGCCGCGAAAGCGGGGAGCGCGCTCCGCAGTCGATCGCGCTCATCGCGCTGCCCACGGGCGAGAGCGTCGCGTTGCCGCAGACGTCGGCGGAGCTGAGCGAGATCGCCGGCCTCTATCGTCACGCGGTCGCCATCGGCAGCAGCGAGGCGACGCTCGCGGCGTTGCAGGAGTCGTCGCGCGATGCGGCCATCATCCACATTGCCGGACACACCGAGCGGCGCGGGCGCGCCGGCGAGTCGATGCTCGCCTTCCTCGACGCGCAGGGCAAAGGGCTGGAGTACGTCTCCTGGCGCAACCTCGCCGCCATGCGGCTTCCCTCGCGGCCCGTCGTGCTGCTGTCCGCCTGCGAAACGCTGCGCCGCCCTCCCTCACCGCAAACCTTCGCGCTCAGCCTGGGCGGCGGCTTCCTCGCCGCCGGCGCGCCGGAGGTCATCGGCACGCTCGTCCCGCTGGCGGACAACGACGCGCGCGCCCTCTTCGAAGACGTGCATCGCTCCCTGCGCGCCGGCATCGCGCCGGCGGAGGCGCTGCGCCGCACGCAGCTGCGCGCGCTGGCGGACAAGCGCGGCCGCCCGCTGCCGTGGCAGGCGCTCGCGCTGCTGACGAATCGGATTCCGGGATAGGCTTCGCGGGCGAGGAGAGGAAGCATGGGAGAGATCACCGTCTACTTCGTCGGCATCTGTACGTTCATGCAGGACGTGGAGGGGAAGCTGCCCGGCGTTCGCCGCCGCGTCGTGCTGGTCAATGCGCGCAAGCCGCAGGTCGTCAACCAGACGATGATCCAGCCGCACAACCCGACGCTGCGCATCGCGGCGAGCGATCTGCAGGTCAACGGCGTCTCCGCCACGACCGAGAACGGCTGCATCCTGGAGTGGGAGCTCCACGGCTGCAAGCTCGAGATCGTCGACGCCGTGGGTGACCTGACGCATGACGAGACGTTCGAATGCTGCGTGCCGCATCTGAAGGTCCTCACGCCCGATGCCTCCGGCGTTTCGCACGAGGTCGTGCTGGCGGGGGAGGCGGACGCGGCGTCCTGCTATTTCGATCTCACTGCCGGCGTGCTCAGCGCGGGGCTGGTGGCGCAAGGGGCTGCCGTGTCCGTGTTGAGAGTGCAGACCGCGAGCGATACGCCGGTGCTGCGCGTGCACAAGTTCCGCAGCGACGACGTGGATGAGTTCAGCTTGCGCAACGGCGCGCAGATCGCGCTGCTGAACATCGGCGAGCGCGGGTTGGCCGGCGACGATCCGACCGACTTTCTGCTGCACTACAGAGTGGTGGAGAACGTGCCGGAAAACGCGGCTTACCCGATGAAGGCGGCTACCTGCTGCCGCCCTCTTTCGCCGTCGTACATCCTGGAGGGCGCGCGGATCGGCGTCGGCCCCGGCTGCTCCAACGCGAACTTCCCCTAGGGCGCGGCGCCGCAGTAGCAGGAGGTGAACGCGTCCGCCGTCAGCGGCTTCAGCCCGCACCAGTAGCCCTGCCATTTGGCGATCGCCTCCGCCGTGCTCTTCGCGCTGCCGGAGGTGGTGTAGTCGAAGTACTTCTGGCGTGTCGCCTCGTCGCTGGCGATGGAGGCGGCGAGCTCGGTCAACGCCGCCGTGTCGTACCGCGGCTTCCCGTATGCCTCGCCGAACGCGTACTCGCGCGCCCAGGGAAGCGTCACGTTGGGGAGATGCCAGGCCGTGTAGTCGTTGATCTCCCCTTTGCGGCCGACGTCGACCATCTCGAACGCGGGGTTGTTGCCGAAGATGGGAGAGATCGAAGGGCTGATGTGGATGAAGTCTCCGGTGGAGACGCGGAACTCATCCTGATGCGTGTGGCCGGCGAAGGAGCCGATGATCGTGTTGCGGTGCGCCGCGGTGATCTTCAGATACTTTTCTTCGTACTCCGGCTTCCAGAACGTCTGCGTCTTCGGGCTGGGGCACGCGCCGCCGTACTCCTCCGTGTCGTACACGTCGATGCCGGGCGGGATGTGGAAGAGCAGCCACACGCCCCGGTGCTCCGCCCTGGCCAGGAGCAGCTCCCCTTCCAGCCATTCCAGCTGGCGGATGCCCGGGTCGGGCCCCGGCTTGCCGCAGGTGTTCTTGTAGTTGGAGGAGAAGAAATTCGTGTTGAGGGCGATGATGCGCACGCGGTCGAGGCCCGGCACGTCGGCGTGGTAGTAGCCGCCCGTGGGGAAGCGGCGGTCGAAGGAGCGGGAGCCGACGATCGGCTTCCAGACGTCGCGGAAGTCGGCCAGGAATGCGCTGTTCGGCGCCACCGCGTAGTCGCCGCAGTCGGAGTCGTTATTGCCGAGGGTGGGGTAGATGCGCACGCCGGGATAGGCCTTGGTCAGTTGCGAGGCGACATAGTGAATGGTCTTCGTCACGAACGCGGTGAAGGCGGCCTGGCTCTTGTCGGTGGCGTATTGCTGGTAGCTCTTGTCGAATTTGTGGGCGAGGAAGTCGCCGGAGATCAGCACGAAGGCCGGCGCGGGGAGCTGCTTCTTCATCTCCGCGATGGAGGAGCGGAGCAGCGCGTCGTTCACGTCGCTCCCGTACGTGCTGAACGCCGTGGTGCCGGACGAGGCGAGGATGGCGTCCCACTGCGAGACGTCCGCCGCTTCCAGCTTCGTCACGAGGGCCGGATCGGCGAACGGATCGAAGTGGAGGTCGGAGACGGAGAGGAACGTTTCGCCGGACGCGCCGGACGCGGCCGCGAGGAGCACGACGAGGAGCACGACGATTTTCTGCATGCGGTGATCTTAGCCTCTCGGGCCGTATGATTCGCGCCTTATGCGCAACGCCGGCCGCCCCTACGTCATCTGCCACATGCTGCCGTCGATCGACGGCCGCATCGTCATCCGCGACTGGAAGCTGAAGAACGCCACGCGCGAGTACGAGCGCACCGCGGCCACGTTAGGCGGCGAGGCTTGGATCATCGGCCGGGTCTCCATGGAACCGTATGCGGGCAAGGCGCGCGTGCCGGTGCGCAAGAACCGCGAGCGGATCGCGCGGGAGGACTTCGTCGCCCCGCACGAGGCGTCGTCTTACGCGATCGCCATCGATCCGTCCGGCAAGCTGACGTGGCGCGCCGCCGACATCGACGGCGAGCACGTCATCACCATCCTCGCCGAAACCGTCTCCGACGACTACCTCGCCTTCCTGCAGGCGAAGGGCGTGTCGTACCTCTTCGGCGGCCGGTCGAAGATCGATCTCGCCGCCGTGCTGCAGAAACTGCGCGCGCGCTTCGGGATCAAGCGGCTGCTGCTGGAAGGCGGCGGGAAGATCAACGGCTCCTTCCTCGCCGCGGATCTCATCGATGAGCTGAGCATCCTCGTCGGCCCGATCGCGGATGGCAGCGTCGGCACCGCCACGCTCTTCGACGTGGAGGAGGGCCGCGCGCCGGCCCGGAACCTCAAGCTGCTCTCGATGGAGAAGCGCGCCGGCGACATCGTCTGGCTGCGCTACAAAGTGCGGCCCTGATTAGAGGAGCGATCAGAAGAGGTCGGGCACGTGCACGAAGTGCTGCATCGCCGCCACGGTGCGCGGTGCGATGTCGCCGAGGAACCAGGTCAGCGCTTCCACCGTGGCGGGCGGGATGGCGTAGCGCGTCACGAACTCCACGTCCACCTCGTGGCTCGTGCCTCCGGATGACGGGAAGAGATCGCCCACCGCGCTCTCGTTCGGGTTGATGACGGTCGCTTGCGCTCCGGCAGCCGCGAGGGCGTGGGCAAAGACGTCCTTGCGGTAGCCGTAGTGCGTGCAGGCGAGGCAGGCCGCGACGGGCGCATCTTTCGACGGCATCCTGGCGATCGCCTGATTCACCCAATGCCGGATCTCCGCCGCCGTCTTCGTCCCCTCCCGATCCTCCGAGATCGTGTCGGCCAGCCCGGGACAGGCCTGCGTCACGATGCGCGCCGGCGCGATGCCGCGCTCTTCCAGCATGCGCGGATAGGCGCCGGCATCGATCGTCGTCTGCGTGCCGAAGATCATCGCCGTGCTGCGCGGCTCCGCTTCGAGCTCCTTCATCAGCAGCTCCACGGCCGTCTCCACGATTCCCTTCACCGGGATCGCGGCGTGCGCAACGTACGGCGTGTCCGGCAGCAGCACGGAAAGCGTGTTGCAGGCGACGTAGATGAGATCGGGCGCGAAGCGCGCGGTGACGTTGCGCAGGAAGCGGTCGAACGTCTCCAGCTTCTCCTCCCGCGAGCGCATGGAGTTGTAGCCGAAGTCGTTCGCCGGGGCGGCATTGGCAAAGGTCAAGCGCACCGCCTCGGCGGCGCCGTGCTCGCGCACGAACCGCTCCGCATAGGCGCAGACGGAGAGGCCGCCCACTCCCGAATCGGTGATGAGGATGTGCATGGTCAGAGCTCGAAGCGTCCGGTCATGAGGTCGAGGAGGATCGGCACGTGGCGATCCTTGAGCGTGTAGAGCGAGGCGTCTTCCAGCTCCAGCGTCACCAGGTTGAGGCCCCGCTCCCCCGCCCACGTCCCCATCGAGCCGGGCGTGGGATAGCCGATCTCGGTGAGGAAGGGGAGCGCGCAGCGGTCGGCCAGCTGCCGGCCGAGGTGCGAGGCGCCGGAGTCATCGACGCAGGCCAGCGCGGAGTGGAGGCTGACCACCGCGCGCGGCTTGAGCTCCTCGATCAGCGCCAGAAGCGCGCGTGTCTCCGGCTCGGAGGCAGGCTGCTCCCCCGGCGTGAGCGCGATGTCCCGCGCATCGTTCGCCCGGCTCTTGTAGAAGACGGGCTCGGGCCGCCAGTTGGAGGTCGGAAAGTTGCGGTTCAGATCGACCCCCCGCGCATTGCCACGCGTCCCCCGCAGCATCCCGTCCGGATTGCCGCACAGAATCACCGCGGCCCGCAGGTCGCCCTGCGGCAGGCACCGCAGCGCCTCGGAGACAACGACCGTGGTCTCCGCCTCATCGCCGTGGATGGCCGCGAGAATGAGGAGCTCCGTGCTTTTCGCCGCCGGCAGGTAAACCATCAGATCGATGCCGCCCACCGAGTTGCCGTAAACCGTGCTGGCGTGACGCAGCACGCCGCGGTCGCGCCGCGGCACCAGCGGCTGTTCGGGTTCAGGAGTCATGCGGGGAATCGTCTCATGAGTGAATGCCGGATCTTGCGTGTATCCTCGGAGGCTCAAGGTGCGGCGATGAGCGATGAAATCCGCGACGTCACGACGATCACATTTTCCGGGCCGCGCTTTGAAGATGCGGGGCTGGAGCTTGACGTCCTTTCCGAATTGCTCGCCTATCGCAAGCTTCTCATCGAGGCGGCAAAGGAGCTGTGGCGATCCGAGAACCGCGAACGGCAGCGCCTTCCGAAGGGTTTCGAAAACTCGATCCGCCTGAAGTTTTATTCGATCGAGGCGGGGTCGGCGATTGTGCCGATCAAACGAGTGACGGCGCGTGATGACTCGCTGCTGTTCGACCCGCCGCATGGGGACGAAATCGATGAAGCGGCGCAGCTCATCGATGAAACGATCGTCGCGATTTCGCACGATCGGCCCGTTCCAGAGCGGATGCCAAAGGCTGCCCTGCCGTTGCTGGCCGCGTTGGGCGAGCATCTTCGCGAGGGGGAGGCAATCAAGACGCGGGCAGTTCGCTCCGCGTCGCCCGCCGAGTTCACGTGCGCAACGCGGACGCGTGTCCAGCATCTTCTTGAAGCGGTATACGAGGATCGCGTGGAGATCGTGGGCGAGGTGCGCTCGGCCGATATCGACCAGCGCAATTTCGCAATCCGCGACTCGACCGGTGCGAAGATCCCGGCGAAGTTCCGTCAGGAACAGGAGGCGGAGATCACGGATGCGCTTCACGACCACACCTCCTGTCGCGTTTCCATCATCGGCACAGGCGAATTCTCGGTGCGCGACGGCAGTCTCCGGAAGGTTCTGCAGGTCGACCAGCTCGAACGTCGCTCTGCGTCGACCAGCGACGACTACGACGATTCCGCGCCTCCTCTGTGGCAATCCGTAGTGGCCATCGGCGCGCGGCTGGCGCCTGAAGAATGGGACGGCGTCCCGACGGACCTGGCGGCGAATCTCGATCACTACTTGTATGGGAGATCCGGCGAGGAAGAATGAGGCGAGTATTCGCGGACGCCGGCTATTGGATCGCGCTGCTGAATCCGAAGGACAGCCTGCACGCGAAAGCCGTCGAAGTCTCGGCCGCGCAAGGAAGATCGCGGATCGTTACGAGCGAGATGGTCTTGGCGGAGGTGCTCAACGCGTTCGCCGGGAAAGGCGAGTCGCTCCGCCAGGCCGCCTCCTCGCTGGTTGACCAGATCCGATCCAACCCAAATGCGGAGCTCGTTCCCATGACCAGCAATGCGTTCCGGGAAGCGACGGAGCGTTATCGCACGCGCGGTGACAAGACGTGGGGACTCACGGACTGCACGTCCTTCCTCCTCATGGAGCAGAAAGGCATCACGGACGCCCTGAGCGGCGACCGGGACTTTCAACAGGCCGGGTTTGCTGCGCTCCTGGTCGAGTGATGCCTCACCCCAACTCCGCCAAACACCGCAGCACCTCCGCCACGCTCCAAGCCTGGGCGGCGCAGCCGCGTGGGTGGTACGGCTCCTCCGCGTCGAACACCTCGCTGATCGTGCCGATGCAGGCGTCGCCGAGGTGGGTGGCGAAGCCGGCCAGGAAGGGGCGGGCGGTGGCGGGGGAGTCGGGGTGCAATTTGCGCCAGGCGTCGATGAACGGGCCGATCAGCCAGGGCCAGACGGTGCCCTGGTGGTACGCCGCGTCGCGGGCGCGGAGGTCGCCGTCGTAACGCGCCTTGTAGTCGGGGTGATCGCGGGAGAGCGTGCGCAGGCCGAACGGCGTGAGGAGCTCGCGCTGCACCGTCGTCACCACCGCCTCCCAGCGCGCGCGGTCGAGCACGGGATGCTCCAGCGAGATGGAGAAGATCTGGTTCGGGCGCAGCGCGTGGTCGTTGCCGCCGCCTTCCGCGTCCACCACGTCGTACAGGTAGCCGCCCGCCTCGTACCAGAAGCGCTGGTTGAATGACGCATAGGCTCGATCGGCCAGCGCCTCGATCCGGGCGGCGGTTGGGATGTCGCCCTCTTCCATCAGAAATCGCTGCAGCAGGCGCAGTGCGTTGTACCAGAGCGCGTTGATCTCCACGGCCTTGCCGCGCCGCGGTGTCACCACCCATCCGTCCACCTTCGCATCCATCCAGGTCAGCTGGTACCCCTCGGCGCCCTGCACCAGGAGGCCGTCCGCCGGATCGACGTGGATGTTGAAGTGCGTGCCGCGCACGTGATGGTCCACGATGTCGACCAGCTTCGGCAGGATCTCGCGCAGCGTGCCGCGATCGCCCGTGCGCCGCGTGTAGCGGGAGAGGGCGTGGAAGAACCAGAGCGTCGCATCCGCGGTGTGATACAGGCCGCCCTGTTCGCCCTCCGGGAAGAGATTCGGGATCAGGCCGTCGCGGATGTAGGAAGCGAAGGTGCGCAGGATGTTTCCCGCCTCGCGGTAGCGCCCGGTGACGAGAGTCAGCCCTTCCAGGCTGATCATCGTGTCGCGGCCCCAGTCGGTGAACCAGTGATAGCCGGCGATCACCGTGCGCGGCACGTCGCCCACGGCGGCCCTGCGCGCCTCGTCCGCGGCGCGCCCGCGCGGCGTGATGAGGAACTGGTCGGCTGCCAGCACGAGCTGCGCGCAGAGGTTGTCCTCCGCCGCCTTGCCGGCGATGGAGAGCACGCTGTTGCGCCTCGCGCCGTCCGACGCGAGGACGTCCGCGGTCGACATCGCATGCACGACCGCCCACGGCTCCACGGACGCCACGACCGCCGCATCCGCGCCGCGCTGCAGCGCGAGATGAATCACGCCCGGGCTCCACAGCGGCCCCTCATGCTCGTAGCCGCGGCTTTGTTCGAGGCGATAGATCACATGCTCGATCTCACGCGCCTCGCCGGTGAGGCCGGAGCTCTCTCCGACGATGGCCAGGCGCAGCGGCGGATAAGCCGCGCTCTCCGCAATCTCGATCTCGGTGCCTTTCGCATGGACCGTCCACCCTTGTGCCGGCTCGTGAAGAAGGCCTTCGTGGGGGCGGAAGTTGAGCGATGGGCGGAGCTGCAGGGAGAGACCGTCCGGACCTTCCAGCAGGCGATAGACGATCCACGTGGTGTTCTGCGCGTTGGGCATCACCACGCGCTTCTCCAGGCGGATGCCCTCCGCCGCGAAGCGCCACACCGGCACGCCGCATTCGAGGGCGAACTCTTCCAGAAAGCCGGGCGTGGGATACGTCATCTCGCGGCCTTTCTCGTCGCCGCTGAGGAGCCACGTCGTGCCGTCCGGCGCGACGAGATGCTCGGCCAGATGGTTGAACATCATGGTGCGGCCATGGGGGGCGGGAAGGGCGGCGATGAGCTTGCCGTGGAAACGGCGCGTGCAGGCGCCGCCGATGGTCCCGGCCGCGTAGCCGCCGAGGCCGTTCGTGACGAGCCATTCCCTCTCGACGAGCTCTTCGCGCGGATCTCCGCGGCGCCAACCGACCTGTACGGGACCAGCGTTCACGGCGGTAGGAGCGTGCGGAACGCATGCCCGCCTACTTCCCGCGCGCGTCTTGCATGATGAGGGGTGTGCATTCGAGGCGATGGTCGGCGGGAGCGGAGAGTCACGAGGGCGGCGTCCACTTCCGCGTCTGGGCTCCCCAGCGGAATCGCGTGACTCTCATCCTCGGCGAGCGGGAGCTTCCGCTGGCGCGCGAGCGCGACGGCTACTTCTCGCGGCTCGTGGAAGAAGCCCGCCCTGGCGCCCTCTACCGCTACCGGCTCGATGACGATGCCGACCTCTATCCCGATCCCGCCTCGCGCTTCCAACCGGAAGGGCCGCACGGGCCGTCGCAGGTGATCGATCCCGCGGCGTTCGCGTGGCACGACGGGCAGTGGCCCGGCGTGGGCGCGAAGGGGCAGGTGCTCTACGAGCTGCACATCGGCACGTTCACGGCGGAAGGGACATGGGCCGCCGCGGCGCGCGAGCTGCCGCGCCTGCGCGAGAGCGGCATCACCGTGATCGAGATGATGCCGGTGAACGAGTTTCCGGGCGCATTCGGCTGGGGATATGACGGCGTGCAGCTCTGGGCGCCGACGCATCTCTACGGCACGCCGGACGACCTGCGCACCTTCGTCGACGCCGCGCACAGCCTCGGCTTGGGCGTCATCCTGGACGTCGTCTACAACCACCTCGGGCCGGACGGGAACTACCTGCCCAGGTTCTCGCCGCTGTACTTCACGAAGAAGTATCCGAACGAGTGGGGAGAGAGCATCAACTTCGACGGCGAAGGCAGCGGCGCCGTGCGCGCGTTCATCGTGGACAACGCGGCGTACTGGATCTCCGAGTTTCACCTGGACGGCCTGCGCATCGACGCCACGCAGGCGATGCCGGATCAGTCGGAGGAGCATGTGCTGGTGGAGATCGCGCGCCGCGCGCGCGAGGCGGCCGGCGCGCGCTCGATCTTCATCGCCGGCGAGAACGAGCCGCAGGACGTCCGGCTCTTCGGCTTCGGCATCGATGCGCTGTGGAACGACGACTTCCACCACTCCGCCTCCGTCGCGCTGACCGGGCGGAGGGAGGCGTATTTCAGCGACTATCGCGGCACGCCCCAGGAAATCATCTCCGCGGTGAAACGCGGCTTCCTCTATCAGGGGCAGTGGTACTCCTGGCAGAAGCAGCGCCGCGGCATGCCAACGCGCGGCGTGGAGGCGCATCGCTTCATCTGCTTTCTGGAGAACCACGACCAGTTGGCGAACACCGGCATCGGCGCGCGAATCCGCACGCGCACCTCGCCCGGCCGCTACCGCGCGATGCTGGCGCTGCTCCTGCTCGGGCCGTGGACGCCGATGCTGTTCCAAGGGCAGGAGTGCGGCGCGACGGCGCCGTTCACCTACTTCGCGGATCACCACGAAGAGCTGGCCCGGCTGGTGGCGAAAGGTCGCAACGACTTCCTCGAGCAGTTCCCCTCGCTGGCCTCGCCGGAGATGCAGGCGCGCCTGCCCGACCCGCACGACCGTACGGCATTCGAGGCCTGCAAGCTCACCGCGCCGGGTGATCCGCAGATCGAACGCCTGGTGCGCGATCTCCTGGCCCTGCGCCGCGAGCCGCCGTTCGCCGCGCAACAGGCGGAGCGGATCGATGGCGCCGTGCTCTCTTGGGCGGCGCTCGTCCTCCGCTTCTTCGGCGAAGACGGCGCGGACCGCCTGCTCCTCCTCAACCACGGCGGCGACCTCCGCCTCGCCGTCGCCCCCGAGCCGCTCCTCGCGCCGCCCGCCGGGCGCGAATGGGAAGTGCAGTGGTCCAGCGAGTCGCCGCTCTACGGCGGCGAAGGGACGCCGCCGGTGGAGGAGGAGGGGCGCTGGCTGCTGCCGGGGGAGAGCGCGGTGGTGTTGCGCGCGGCGTAAAACGCCCGTCTCCAGAATTTCTCCACATTTCCTTCATGGCCGGCGGCCGCCCCGCGCCTAACTTGCCCTTTGTCCCTGCGCATGGACGCAACGGACAGAAGGAGAAGAACCAGAATGTTTCCAGCCACCAGAGGCGGACCGATGAGGGGTGTATTGACCCTCATCGCGCTCGCCATCATCTTCGCGTGTCTTCCGACTTCGGTCGCGCGAGCGCAGACCACCCCGCCCGTCCCGTCCGGGTTCGAGCTGGTCGACCTCATCACGAACAACGACTTCGAGAACCCGGCGGCGCCGCTCGGCTTCGACGCCTCCAGTGAGAACGACGGCGCCGTGGTGCACACCACGGTGAGCCCGATCAGCGGCACGGGAAGCCTGCACATCACCGTCAACAGCTACGGCCGGATCGGCGACTTCTACGCGTATGGCTACGGCTCCGGGCCGTTCGCCCGCTCCGCCACGCTCGTGGCCAAGCTGCGCGTGGACAGCTCCACCGTCTCCGGCCACGAGCTCACCGCCTGCGCCATCGCCTACTTCCTGGACAGCTCCGAGCCCTCGCAGGTCTGCCAGGACTTTCCGGTCGACGCCAACAACGTGGTCAACGTCTACCTCTCCCTCCCCATCGCCGACCGCCAGCTCAACTACCTCTTCCCCCAGTTCTCCCTCAATGACAGCGGCACCATCGAAGCGACGGTGGACGACGCGCACTACTACGTCGTGCAGCCGGAGAACTCCTGCGTGGCCGACACCTGGAGCTGCGGCGACTGGAGCGAGTGCGACTCCGGCGGCACGCAGACGCGCACCTGCACCATGACCTTCGACTGCCCCAACGTGGTGACGCCGAGCCCGGCCACGACGCAGTCCTGCACGCCGCCCACCGAGTGCACGGCGGACACCTGGAGCTGCACCGACTGGAGCACGTGCGCCGACGACACGCAGACGCGCACCTGCACCATGACGTTCGACTGCCCGAACGCCGTCACGCCCAGCCCGGCCACGACGCAGAGCTGCGTCGAGCCGCCGCCCGGCGGCGGTCCGACGAACCCCTCCCGCCTGGGCGGCCGCTACGTGGCGATGATGTCGCCCACGAACGGCGAGACATTCTGGTCTCCCACGACGAGCCTGCGCTTCGTGGCGCAGGGCTTCGATCCGAACATCTCCACCAACGAGCCGACCGACGGCCGCGGCCAGAACGCCTCGCAGGTGGAGTTCTTCGTGGACGGCACGTCCGTCCTCACCGTGAGCGGTACGAACGCCGAGTACAGCGTCTTCAAGGGGTACGTCCCGAGCGTTACGGTCACCACGGGGCAGCACCTCGTGTGGGCCCGCGCCACGTACGTCAATCCCGCGCTGGTGCTGGACAGCCCGGCGCTGACCATCACCGTGCAGAACCCGCCGTCGTACGGGCAGACGGTCGACCTCACGGCGGACGTCGTCCTCTCCACGCTCAATCCTTCCTACCAGCTGCAGGGCACGCCCACCGCGCGCATCCGGCTGAACGGCAACGGCTACCAGATCCGCGGCCCGGGTGACCTCCTCCTGCGCAACGTGGACGTCTACGACCTGGGCAGCCGCACGGACGGCCTCTCCGACGCGATCAACATCGCCTCCTCCGGCTCCGTCATCATCGAGGGCTCGACCTTCGACTCCTCCAACCAGGTCTCGCTGCAGCTCAACGACACGGCCACCGCCTCGGTGCGCCGCAACACCTTCCGCTCCAACAGCCGCATCCCGGTGGGGCAGCAGCCCTTCGAGCCGGACACGGCGCACATGGTGGAGATCAGCGGCAACTCCACCGGCGCGAAGACGTTCGCCGGCAACAACGTGGCCGCCGGCGCGGTCGGCCTGGCCAACGCGAACCACTGGATGCTGGGCGGCACCACGAACGCGGACAGCAACGTCATGATCGGCGTGCGCACCGCGTTCGAGCTGCAGAACGACTCCGACATCACCATCGAAGGGAACTTCATCCGCAATGTCTACTACGGCGGCTGGAGCCAGGGGCAGCTCATGGAGCTCGGGGGGAGCAACCCGATCCGCGTGCTACACAACGTGCTGGTCGGCAGCTCCTGGCCGGTGCGCGGCATCGCCGGCGAGCTGGCCTACAACCTGATCGCCAACGGCGGCCACACCTCGGCCGTGCCGGACAACAACGCCTACATCCACCACAACATCTTCCTCGGCTGCGGCGGCGACGGCGGTGCCGGCGACTGCAACTGGGGGACGATCGGCGGCGTCTACGACGTCTCGAACGTCCGCGTCGTCAACAACACGTTCGACATGCTCAACCAGAACACCATCATCGGCGTCGTCTACATGCAGCAGGGGGCGGCAACGGTGCACTCCAATTCGTTCGTCAACGTTCCCATCGTGCAGAACAACCCGAACGCGGCGGTGATCGATCTGAACCTGGGCGCCTCGATCGACGCCGACTACAACGCGTTCTACGGTACGCGCAGCAAGCGCTACGGCGACAACCGCGTGCCCGCGCATGACGTCGTCGCGCAGCTGAGCCCGAGCAACTTCACCGGACCGCTGCCGGCGACCAGCATGGACATGGACCAGTTGGCGGTGTGGAGCCGGCAGCTCCCGGTCAGCGCGCTCCTCGCCGACTACCGCACGCGCTACACGCCGGCGGCCGGCAACCCGCTGATCGACGCGGGCGATCCGGCCGGCGGTACGGGCAATGACATCGGCGCCATCGGCGCCGGCGCTCCCAACACCCTCGACCTCTTCGGCACGTTCAGCTCCAGCGCCGTGGCCACGAATCCGACCACGCCGCAGAACCTCTACGCAGCCGGCATCTCGCCGACCACGGTTTTCCTCAAGTGGTCCCCCTCGGCCAGCCCGCTCTTCCCCGGCGCCACGCCGCGCACCATCGCCGGCTACCGCGTCTTCCGCGACGGCGTGCAGGTGGCCACGGTGACGAATGCGCTGCGCTATGAAGACGGCGGCCTGGCGGCGAATTCGTCGCACACGTACGCCATCGCCGCGGTGGACAGCGCCGGCAAGGTCTCGCCGTCCGCCTCGGGCAGCGCCTCCACGCTGCCGACCATGCCGGTCGGCACGGCCTCGCATCCGGTGCTCCTCCCTCCCGGCGAGCTCTCCGCTCTCGCCGCCGGCGGCGCGGCCTGGAACGCGCAGAAAGCGTGGTGCGACGGCCATCTCGACTCGCTGATCGGCTCCGGTTACGCCGGCTGGGATTGGCACGACGCGGCCGTCGCGTACAGCACCTGCTACCAGGTGGCGAAGCTGCAGAGCGACACGACGAACGCGCAAAAGTACGCGAAGAAGGCGCTGGCCATGGCCCTCGTGCTGGCGCGCAATCACAACTACGGCGTGCCCGGCGGCGACGATGCGCCGGTCGCGGCCCGCAACGCCACGCTGCAGACCCTCGGCCTGGCGGACGGCGCCCGCACCACGTTCTCTCTCCCCTTCACGCCGGCCGCCGGCGCGCAGCTGGAAGTCTTCCTCGTCGGCACGAGCGAGAAGCATCTCGTCCGCGCGGCGCAGGGCAATGACAACCTCGACGCGTTCGCCCCGATCCTGAAGATCAGCAACTCCTCCGACGGCGCCTCGGCGTATGCGCCGTCCGACTACGAGCTCCGCTACCGCGACGGCTTCGACACCTTCCGCCTGGTCTGGACCGGCGCGAATCACCCGGCCACGAACGCTGACTACTTCGTCACCGTCGCGGACGGCAACGCCACCAGCGTTTCTTCCGGCTTCACCGTCGACGGGACGAACCTCACGCTGACGTTCAGCACCGCACCGGCCGCGCACCAGGCGGTCACGGTCTCCTACCTCGGCAGCGCTTACGAGCAGACGGGCAACGGCCTGGGCGGCGTCAACAGCGTGCAGCCGGACGGCCCGGGCTACCAGATGCGCACGTTCAACCCGGGCCTGGCTACCGCCTATGACGCGCTGCTCGACTCGGGCCTCCTGACCAGCGATCTGAAGACGGAGTTCTACGGCATCCTCAACCGCCAGGTGGAGTGGTGCACGAGCTTCTGCTTCGAGAACAACGGCCACGGCGGCAACGTGGGCAACTACTTCATCCGCGGCCTGCTCGGCGGCACGTTTGCCACCGCGTACGCGACCGACGGCGAGAACCCTCAGGCCGCGCAGCTGAAGGCGCAGTCCAACACGCTCCTCGCCCAGATGGTGGAAGGGGTGGTGAAGTTCATCCCCGGCGGCTATGGCCCGCAGGGGCAGTACGCCAACGGCACGACCATCGACATCCTGCAGTTCCTCTCCCTCTACCACGACGTGACCGGCCTCGATCTCATCCCTCGCCTGGACTGGACGCAGAACGTCGTTCCGGCCACGATCGAAGGGACGAAGCCGAACCTGACGTCGTTCTATGACGGCGGCGACTGGGACAACCTCCCGGCCTCGCCGCTGGACGCGGCGATGCAGGGCTTCCTGCAGTACCAGCCGAGCCACGCGAACGCGCCGTTCGCGCGCAAGCTGATCCAGGAGCTGGGCCAGACGCCCGTCTCCAGCGGCACCGTCACCGACTATCGCAGCTCTTTCCCGCTCTCCTACTTCGGCCAGGCCAGCCCCTTCTATGCGCGTTCGGACTGGAGCGCGGGCGCCGTCTGGATGTCGCTCACCTCGAATGACACCGGCGCCGTGGCGCACCAGCATCAGGACGCCGGCCACTTCACCATCCAGCGCGGGGGCGACTATCTCCTCAAGAACGCCGGCGGCTACGGCTACCTCGACTCCGTCTACCACAACACGCTGCTCATCGATGACCGCGGCATCCCCGGCTACACGCCGGTCTCGGTCTATCCGCCGTCGCAGGGCTGGTGGGGACAGGAGTCGCAGTTGACCAAGCACGCCGACACGGCCGCTTTCGCCTATGCGCAGGCCGACTTCGCCGACTCGTACCTCAACAACGACGGCGTGCGCAATTCAGTGAAGCGCGCGCTGCGCTCCATCGTCTTCCTCCGCCCCTCGACGTTCGTCGTTTTCGACCAGGTGCAGGTGGCGAATGCGGGAATCCGCAAGACCTTCAACCTCAACTCCGGCGGCACGCTGACGAACGCCGGCAACATCTGGTCCGCCACGGTGGGGCAGAGCAAGCTGTTCCTGCAGTCGCTGCTGAGCAGCGCCACGCCGGTGGTGAGCCAGCTCGACGGCCCCTCCGGCGTAACCTCCACCAACTTCCAGGAGACGCTCTCCGGCAATCTGAAGGACGTCTTCCTGCACGTGCTGCAGGCGACGGACGCGAACACCAACGCCATGGCCACCGGCACGGCGATGCGCTCCGTCGACCGCAACGTGCAAGGCGTGGAAGTGACGGCGAACGGCAAGACGTGGGCGATCCTCTTCGCCGCCTACGACCGCGCCTTCGCCGGCGAAGTGCAGTACGTGCTTCCCACCAATGCCGCGCACGGCCACCTGCTCAACGACCTCGTGCCGCTCACCCCGTACGTGGTGTCGGTGACGAATGCGCAGGGCGACGTGCAGCGGACGATCGACGTCTCCACGGACGTGAACGGCACGCTCACGTTCGACACGCCGAGCGGCGAGACGAACTTCTACGTCTCGCCCGGCCCGGTGCCGCCGTCCTCGGTTCCTCCCATCAGCTCGGATCCCAACGCGTAGTTTGTTTTTCAAGAAGACGCCCGCCGCAAAGGCGGGCGTCTTCATTTACGCCGTCCGCGCCGCGACGCGCTCCAGCGAGCGCGCCACGCGCGAGGCGAAGAGGGGCGACGCCAGCTCCTCCGCCGTGGCCCGCGCCTGTTCCAGCGCGCTGAGCGCCGTGTCGTGATCGCCGCGCGCGAAGAGCAGGTCGGCGCTCATGCGGTAGAGCTCCGGCACATAGAAGAACGACCGGCCGCGGCCGACGTGGGCGAACGCCTCGTCCAGCGCCTCCAGCGCGCGCTCCCGCTCGTTCGCACGGTCGAGGCACTCGGCCAGGATGGCCAGGAAGAGCGGCACCTCCATCCGCGCACCGGCGATCAGCGACGTGCGGATGCCGGCGCGCACTTCGCGCACCGCTTCTTCGTGCGCGCCGTCCTGCGACAGGCACCAGCCGAGGAGGATGCGGGCGCAGGAGAGGTGGAAGGGGAGGCGGCGCTCCCGCGCGATCGCCTCCGCCGCGGCCGACATGCGGCGGCATTCTTCCGTCTCGCGGCAGTGGAAGCGGACGAGCGCGGAGAGCGTGAGCGCGTTCGCGCGGGCCAGCTCGTCCCCTCTCGTTTCAGCCAGGCGGAGGGCGATGCGGCTGTGCGCGATGGCGTCGTCCTTGCGGCCGAGGAAGACGAGCGCGCAGGAAGTCCAGCCGTGGGCCTGCACCAGGAAGATGATCGAGGCGGCATCGAGCGGCTCCGCGCTTCGCTCCGCCGCGGCGATGGCGTGCTCGCCATGCTGCACCGCTTCCGCGAAGCGGCCCTGATGCATCATCGAGCAGGCCAGGAGCTCATGCGACTCCACGGCATTCGCCGCTGCGGCGTCGCCGTCCAGGGCCAGCCGCTCCAGCACGATGCCTTCCGCCCGCCGGTAGTTGCCGCGGAACTCGTACATCACCGCCTTGCCGTAGAGCATCTGGGAGAGCGCGCAGCGGTCGCCCGTGGCGCGGGCGAGCTGGCAGCCGCGGTGGTAGTTCGTCTCCGCGTCTAGGTCGGCCCAGCCGCGCGTGGCGATGAGCGCCGGCGCTAGGCGGGCGCGGAAGTCCAGCTCCGTGCGGTCGCGCTCCGGCGACGGCTCCGTCGCCGCCAGCAGCTCCAGCGCCGCGGTGAAATGCAGCACCGCCTCCCGATACGCGCTGCGCTGCATGGCCTGCTCCGCGGCGACGTGCAGATAGCGGATGGCCCGCGGGTGGTCGTGCGCGCGGCGGAAGTGCAGGGCCAGCTCCGCGGCGCGCTCGCGCTCGCGCCCGCTCCAGGCCTGCTCCAATGCGAGCCCCGCCTGGCGATGAATGCGCGCCCGCCGCGCCTCGGGGATGCGGTTGTAGAAGACGTCGACGTAGAGGTCGTGCGTGAACGCGAAGCGCGAGCAGAACGAGCCGTCCGCCCACTGCTCCTTCCCCGCCGGCGCGATGAAGCGGCCGGCCGCGACGAGCCACTCGCAGCGCCGCTCGGCGTCCTCGTCCTCCGCCGTCATCGTGGCGGCGAGAAAGGCGATGGAGGACTCCCGGCCGATCACGCTCGCCGTCTCGAGCAGGCGCTGGTCCACCGCGCCCAGCTCCGCCACGCGCTGCTCGATCAGCTGCTGCAGCGACTCCGGAACGTCCGTCTCCAGCGTGGCGATGGAGGCGTCGAGCAGCCACTCGCCGTCCTGCTCCCGGATCAGGCCGCGCGCGGTCCACGAGCCGATCAGATTGCCGGCGAAGAGCGGGTTGCCGGAGGTGCGCTCGTGCAGCAGCGTGGCGAGCTCGCGTACGAAGTCGGCGCCGGGGAGGCGCGCGCGGAGGTAGTCCTCCAGCTCGCGCACGGCAAGGAGCGGCAACTCCAGGAGGTCGCATTGGCCGCGCGCGCGCAGCTCCTGCGCGGCGGTGAGCACGGGATGGCGCGAGGCCTTCCCGTCGGCCGGACGGAACGTGCCGATGATGAGGAGGCGCGCCGGATCGGTGTGGCGGGCCAGCAGGTCGATCGCTTCCAGCGTGGCGGAATCGCTCCAGTGCAGGTCTTCGATGAGGAGCACCAGCGGCAGCTCCTCCGTCATCCGCTCCAGCAGCATGCCGAGCTCGCGCAGCATGCGGTCGCCGGAGGAAGAGCGCGCGGCGAGGAGCGAGGCTTCCTCATCGGAAACGAGGGAGGGCAGTTGCAAGAGCCAGCTCGGCGCCTCGCAGCGGAGCAGCTCGATGGTCCGCGCGCCGTTTGCGCCGCGGCAGATGCGGGCCAGCGCGTCCAGCAGCGGCATGTAGGGCTCGCCGCTGCCGCGATGCTCCACGCACTGGCCGCGCGCCACGAGGAGGGAGGGATTGCCGTCGCAACCGAGGAAGGCTTCGACCAGGGTCGTCTTGCCGGCGCCTGCTTCGCCGGCCACGAAGACGATCTGGCGCTTGCCATCGCAGGCGAGGGCGAGCGCGCGGCGGAGGCGGGCCAGCTCCGCGTCGCGGCCCACGAAGCCGGCGGGGCGTTGCGGGGTGGGCGGTGGGAGGGGAGGGGTCGGCGGCGCATCGCCGTCCACGACGCGCACCTCGGCCACGAAGCGATAGCCGCGGCCGTGAATCGTGCGGATCACGCTCTGCGCCTTGCCGTCGTCCCCCACCGCCTTGCGTGCCGCTTTCAGCCGCGAGGTGAGCGTGGCCTCGGAGACGAAGCGGTCCTGCCACAGCTTGGCCAGGAGCTCCTCCTTCGAGACCACGCGGTCGCGATGCTCGGCCAGGTAGGCGAGGACGTTGAACACCTGCGGCTCCACCGCGCAGACGCCCTGGCGATGCCGCAACTCGTACACGCGCGTGTCGAGCTCGTAGGGGCCGAACGCGTAGATCATGATCGAGACGGAACTATGGCTGAATGGCGCGGAATCGTAGCAACAAATCGGATACGAGTGGCGGCGTGGCCGGCTATTTCCAGCTCGACACCCAGAACGCGCCGTACTGCTGCTTGAGCAGCCCCATGTCCGTGTCGTGCACGTACTTCCAGAGGAACGACCAGAACGCGCCGCGGCTGGGGAGGCGGGCCAGCCCTTCGTTGACGTCCAGGAAGAGGTAGCCGTCCACTCCGGTGATGATGCCGATGGCGTGGCCGTCGCCCTTCGCGAGCGGCACGATGGCGAGCAGGTGTCTCGTCGCTCCCTTGTGCGCCTCGATGGCGAGCAGGACCTTCTCCGCGGTGAGGAACTCCGCCTCGGACGACCCGACCAGGTCCGTCAGGCCGCACTGGTTCGTGTAGAACTCCTCCTCGTTCTCCTTGCCGTGCTCGTACTTGGACTGCAGGTGGATCGTGTCGATCGACCCCTTCTGGCCCTTGAAGCTCTTGATGTCTCCCGACTTGAGCCAGCGGCCGGTGGCGGCGGCGCAGAAGCCTTCGAAGTTCGCGGAGTGAATGCCCAGGCGGGAGCAGATGGAGGTCTGCGTCCAGAAGTCCTCCACCGTGCCGCCGCTCGCCTCCACGCAGTCGTTCATGAGGTAACGCGTCGCCTTCTTCACCGGCGTCGGCACTACCACCACGGTCGGCTGGATCACGACGGAAGGCTGGATCGTGATCTGCGGCGTTGGCGTCGGCTTCGGCGTCGGCTTTGGTTGCACCGTGGTCGTCGTGGTCGTGGCCTTCGGCTGGATGTGCGCGGACGACTGCGGCTGCGGCACCACGGTCTTCTTCTTTTTCGGCTTCTCCGCCGTCTTCGGCGCCACGTAGGAGCGTTGCACGCGGCGGATGGGTGGATCGGCCACCAGGAGTGCGCCGTTGAGCAGATCGCGCAGCTTGCACTTGGCCTTGATCGGATCGAGGTAGCTGAAGGCGTGCGGCTGGGCGAAGGAGAGGCCGACCAGCCAGTTCACCAGCTCGGCGAGCGACTCGTCCGTCGCCGAGCTCATGGCTACGGCGATGGCGTCGACGGCGTTCTGGCTCTCGCTGCTCTTGCTGCGGAACAGGCCGCCTTTTCCCCACTCCAGGCAGGCGCTGCGGATGGCGTCGCGGTATTTCATCGGCCCGGCCGTCAAGCCAACTGCACGTCCGCAAAGCGCACGTGGCCGGCCGGGCTGACGTACACGTTCTTCACCTTGCGCGTGCGCACCGCCGTGGACGAGCCGTAGACGAGCGGGAGAAGAATCGCCTCGCGGTCGATCATCTCCGTGATCGTCTTGCGGTTCGCCGGCGAGGGGTCGGCTCGATAGGCGGCCAGGGCGGCATCCATCTCCGGCCGCCGCCACCGCGCCAGGTTCGAGAGGTACTGGTCGCGCGTGGAGACCTGAGCGGAGGAGAGGAGCGACTCGTAAAACTCCGCCGGATCGCCGTTGTCCGCCACCCAGCCGGCCAGCGCCATGTCGTACTCGCCGCGGGCGAGCGTCGTGAAGAAGTTCTCCGCGCTCGTCGTCACGATGAGATCGACGCGGATGCCGTACGCGGCGAGCTGGCGCGAGATCTCCTGAGCGGAGAGGAGCGGCTTGAGGATGTACGGCCGCGGTGTCCAAGGCACCACCAGCGTCAACACGGCGGGGCGGTTCGGGTAGCGGCGGAGCAGCTCCTTGTCCCGCGCCTCGATCACGCCGATGGCCTTCCCCATCAGCGGCGGGATGATGTCGCCGGCCAGGAAGGCGAAGTGGTTGCGCTCGTAGTTGATCTGCGCGATGGGCGTCGCATCGATGGCGTGGCGCAGGGCGCGGCGCAGCCCGACGTCCGTCAGCGGCGGCTTCTCGCTGTTGAAGTAGAGGATGCTGGTGGAGTTGCTCGGCTGCTGCATCGGCTGGTAGCCGGTCAGGCCGTAGCGGGTCACCTCGTTCACGGAGAGGTTGAGCGAGACGTCGATCTCGCCGCGCCGGGCCGCCTCGATGAGCGCCAGCGGCGTGCCGTCCGGTTCCGGCTCGTGGACCACGAACCAGAGCTCGTCGACGTGCGCCGTCCCCCAGTAGTGCCGGTTGGGCGTCAGGTGCGCCGTGCCGCTCTGCTTCATCCGCTGCACGGTCGTGCCGGGGTCGAGAACGTAGGGGCCGGTGCCGAGGAGCGTGCCGCGCTGCTCCAGCACGATGGCCGTGTTCCACTGCGTGAGCACGTGCTCGAAGCGGGGGCTGGGGCCGGACATGGTGAAGACCACGCGGTCGCCCGCCGCGCGCACCGTGGCGCGGCCGCGGATCGCCTTCGTCCTGCTGAGCGACTCGGCCGCGATGGTGGCCGTGAGCGGCGTACCGTCCGAGAAGGCGACGCCCGGGCGCACGGCGGCGGAGTAGACCGGCTGTGCGCCGTCGCGGTCCAGGCGCAGCTTTTCGGCGAAGAGCCACGGCTCGATCTCGCCGGAGGGGAGCACCGTGTACGGCGACTCGAAGACCTGCTCCAGGATGATGGCGGTGATGGTGTCCCCCGCCTGGCGCGGATCGAGCGAGCCGATCCCGCTGAGGATGCCGATGCGGAGCGATTTCCGGGACGAATCCGCTGTGTCGCTCGGTGACGACAGCGGGCGCTGCTCGACGGTCATGGAGCCTCCTCCTTCAGGGAAAGCGGAGGATAGCAGGCGAGACCGCGCGAGTTGTTACGGCGTATGAACAGCAGGCGAGCGGACGGGACTGACCGATTTTGCCTGGTTCAGGGTTTTCCCTGAGAGACGCCATCCCACGGCGGGGTGATTCTGCATACGGCAATCATGCAAAAACCCCCCATCCCAGGTCTGGTTCTCATCGTCGAGTGCAGCGAGCCAATCCGGAAAATGACGGCAGCCGTCCTCCGGCGTGCCGGATTCAGCACGCGCCAGGCCGCCGATCTCGATGCCGCCGCGGAGCTGCTCGCGCGCACGGACGTCGACGCCATCGTGTGCGACGTCAACCTCACTCCGGCGGAGCGCCCCCACTCCCTGCAGCGGCTGGCCGCTCTGGAGCCTGGGCTCCTGCGGCGGATGGTGGTGACCACCACGGCAGGGGGGGACGCGGTCGAGTTGGTCGATCGGCTGGGAGTCTTCGCCGTGATCCGCAAGCCGTTCGAGATCGAGCGGCTGGACTTTCCCGTTGCAGCGTGCGTGCGGGAGACGCGCAGCGAGGAGCCGCCCGTCCCGCCCCCGCCGGTCTCGCCCGGCGCGCTGCAGAAGTTCGTGGCCAGCGCCTCGGCCCTGCGGCGTCTGCTTGCCGCGCCGGCGCAGACGCAGGGCGAGCTGCTGCTGCGCAGCGAGATGCGGCGCGCCATCGCGCAGCTCTCCGTCGCCTTATCCGCCGCGGCGGATGCCGCGCCGAGCGGCATGCGCGCCGCCGTGCTGGACGCAGCCTCGGTGCTCGCCGCCGACCTGGCCAGCCGGCCGATGATGGCCGCCTCCTCCTCCCCGGCCGCGCACTAGGCCGCCACAGAAACCAAGCCCTCAGGAGGACACTCCCCGCTCCAGCCACCCCTCCGCCAGCGCATAACGCACCAGCTCGGCGCGGCTGGCGATCTCCAGCTTCTTCATCGCGTTCGTCTTGTGCGTCTCCACGGTCTTCACCGTGATCCCCAGCAGCGCCGAGATCTCCTTGTTCGTGTGCCCGTACGCGACCATGGTCAGCACCTCCCGCTCCCGCACCGTCAGCTCGTCCGAGCGGACGCCGCGCAGCGGGCGGGCCCCCCCCTCGAAGAGCTTGTCGGCCACGGCCGGGTCGAGATACGTCCCGCCTCCTACCACCGTGCGGATGGCCGTGATGAGCACATCCGCCGCCGTCTGCTTCAACACGTACGCGTTCGCGCCGCTCTGCAGCATCCGCTGGATGTAGGCCTTCTCGGCGTGGCGGGTGAGCGTGATGATCTTCGCATCCGGCAGCCCGGCCCGCAGCGCCTGGGCCACCTGCGAGCCGGCGATGTCGGGCATGGAGATGTCGAGCACGATCACGTCGGCGCCGCCCGCCGCGGCGACGACCTCCACCGCGCTGCGTCCGCGCTCCGCCTCCCCCACCACGCGCATGTCGTGCTGCGCGTCGATGAGCAGTCTCAGCCCCTGGCGCAAGACGCCGTGATCGTCGATGAGGAAGATGCGAATCTTCTCCGTCACGCGGGTGATCTCCGGAGGTGCGAACGCGCCGGCTGCCAGGCCGGTCGCTACGACCGTACTGCACGCCGCCGGCCAGCTGTAGAGAGCGCCTTGCCCGCTATTTTCTCTCGCCCCGTTTCAGCGGTACGCGCACGTACAGCGTCGTCCCCTTGGCCGGCTCCGACTCGATCTTGAACGTGCCGCCGATCAGCGCCACCCGCTCGCGCATGCCGAGCAGGCCGAAGCGGCCGCGCTCGCCGTCGTCGCCGTCGTTCGGATCGAAGCCCGCGCCGTCGTCCTCCACGATGAGCTGCACCTGGTCCGGGCTGCGCTCCAGGATCACGCTCACGTTCTGCGCCGTGGAGTGTTTCCAGATATTCGTCAGCCCTTCCTGCACCACGCGATAGAGCGTGGTCTCGATGTCATCGGGGAGGCGATCGCCCTCCATGCCGGTGGTGTGCACGTCCACATGGAGCTGGCGGATCGCGGTGAACTGCTCGATGAGAGAGCCGACGGCGCCGTGGAGGCCGACGTCGTCCAGCACGGGGGGACGCAGCTCCAGGGTGAGCCGGTCCACGCTGCGATCGATCTGGCTGACGATGGACATCATCCGCCGCACGCCCTCGTCGGGCGGCTCGATCCCTTCCAGGCCGACCTTGAGCGCGGTGAGGTGTTGGCCCAGCTCGTCGTGCAGCTCGCGCGCGATGCGATGCCGCTCCTTCTCCTGGCTGGAGACGATGCGCCGGAGCAGCCGCTCCCGCTCCTGTTCCAGCCGCTTGCGGTCCGTGATGTTCTGCAGGAGGCTCATCACGGCGTAGACCTTGCCGTCCGCGGAACGGAGCGGCGCGGAGAGGATGTTGACGTCGATGGTGGTGCCGTCGCTGCGCCGCAGCTGCGTCTCGTAGGTGCGGGGCCGGCTCTCCGGGGACATCGCCTCGATCAGGCTGTGCTCGTGCTGCAGCGCGCGCGCGGCCGTCTCCTGCAGCGGGTGGCCGATGACCGCCGCGGCGGAGAGGCCGAACATCCGCTCCGCCGAGGCGTTCCAGACGGTCACGTTCTTCTGGTCGTCGGCGGTGATGATGGCCAGCGGCGAGGAGTCGATGGTGGCCTGCAGCATGCCCGTGGCCTGCTGCAGCTCCGCGGTGCGCTCGGCGACGCGCCGCTCGAGCTCCTCCTGCGAGCGAAGCAGCGCCCGCTCGGCCTCCTTCCGCTCCGTGATGTCGAGGAAGGTCACGACCACGCCGTCGATGCGGTCTTCCGACGTCCGGTAGGGGAGGAGGCGCATGAGGTGCCAGCGGCCCTCGCGCGTCTCCACCTCCCGTTCGATGGTCTGCAGGCGGTCCAGCACGCGCTCCACGTCCGCGGCGAGCTCGTCCGAGAGTAGGCTGCTGGTGATGTCCAGCAGGGGGCGGCCGACGTCCGCCGGGATGAGATTGAAGATGTCCTGCACGCGGGGGGTGAAGAGTTTCACGCGCAGGCTCCGGTCGACGAAGATGGTGCCGATCTCGGTCGAGCTCATCAGGTTGCGCATGTCGTTGTTGGCGTGGCTGATCTCGTCGATCTTGACCTTCAGCTCCTGGTTCACCGTCTGCAGCTCTTCGTTCACCGACTGCAGCTCTTCCTGACTCGTCTCCAGCTCCTCGGCCGTGGAGCGGAGCTCTTCGTTGATCGCCTGCAGCTCTTCGTTGGCCGCCTTCGACTCCTCCGCCTGCACCTCGTACTGCTCGATGGTGAGGCGCATCTGCGCCTTCACCCGGATGAGCTCTTCCTCCAGCTGCCGTGCGGCCGGCTCGGCGTCCGACACTTCCGTCACCGAGTAGACCTCGACGCTGTCACCCGCCTCCTCGAAGAGAACGAGGAAGAAACCGCGGGCCGGATCGCCCTCCCGCAGCGTCGGCCGCACCACGACGTTGACCGTCTCCGAACGCTCGCCGGTATTCACCACCACCGGCCTGGTGGCGACGGTGGTGCGTTTCTGCGCGGCTTGGAACAGCGCGGTGCGGAGATCCATGCGCAGCTCCGTGCGGACGACCTGCAGCAGGTTGAGAGAGGCGTCGCCGGCGGCGAACTGCAGGTAGCGCCCGGCGCTCTCGGAGAGGTGCACGATGTTGTGTTGCTCGTCCACCACCAGCGAAGGGGCCGCGTACTCCTCCAGCAGCCGCTGGTGCAGATCGAGCGGCGCGAAACGCGGCGGGCGCGCCTCGCGGTTCCCCCCCGTCGCCGCGGTGTTGCGCAGGTCGGAAGCCACGGTGAGCTGCGCCGGCGGCTGCAGAGTGACGACCCGGGCCACATTGCGGCTGCGGTAGATGTGGCTCTCCTTGTCGACCATGGAGAAGAGCTGCGAGGCGCCGTCCGCCGTCTCGGCCGTGCCGAGGAAGAGGTAGCCGCCCGGATCCAGCGCGAAGTGGAGCACTTCCATGGCCCTCTGCTGCGCCGTGCGGTTGAGGTAGATCAGCACGTTGCGGCAGGAGACGAGGTCGAGGTGGGAGAACGGCGGGTCCTTGATCAGGTTGTGATGGGCGAAGAGGACCAGCTCGCGCAGCTCCCGGCGGACGCGAAAGCCGTCCGGCTCCTTGATGAAGTAGCGGCGCAGGCGCTCCGGCGGCACGTCCGCCGTTTCGGCCAGGCTGTAGAAGCCGTTGCGGGCCCGGGCGATGGCGTCTTCATCGAGGTCGGTGGCGAAGATCTGGATGTCCGGCGTGGAGGTGAGGTGCGCCGCCGCGTCGGCCAGCACCATGGCCAGGGAGTACGCCTCTTCCCCCGTGGCGCAGCCGGCCACCCACACGCGCAGATGGTCCTCCCCCGTTTTCCCATCCAGCAGCTTCGGCACGACGAGTTCTTCCAGCCGGTCGAAGGAGCTCTTGTCCCGGAAGAAATTGGTGACGCTGATGAGCAGCTCGCGCAGCAGCGCCTCGGACTCCTCCGGCTTCTCGCGCATGTAACGCGCGTAGTCCGGCAGGCTGCTGATCTCCCGTACGGCCAGCCGCCGCTCGATGCGGCGCAGCACCGTGGCCCGCTTGTAATTCGTAAAGTCGTGGCCGGTGCGGATGCGCAGCAAGGTGAAGACGTCGAGCAGCGCTTTTGCGTCCTCGTCCGCGTGCTCGCCGCGCACGATCGGCGTGGAGCCGAGCTGGTCCCGGTAGGACATGATCTTGCCCGGCATCTGCGCAACCGGAATGATGAAGTCGACCAGGCCGGTGGCGATGGAGTTCCGCGGCATCTCCCCGAACTCCGCCTCCGTGGGGTCCTGCACCAGGACCAGGCCGTTGTACTCCTTCACCCGGCGCAGCCCCATCGAGCCGTCCGCACCGCTGCCGGAGAGCACGACGCAGACGGCGCGCGCGTCGTGCGTATCGGCCAGGGTGCGGAAGAAGATGTCCACCGGCGCGCGCCGCTCCTCGTAACCGGTGATGTCCGACACCACCAGCGTGCCGTCGTTGAGCGCCATGCTCTTGTTGGGGGGGATGACGTAGACCCGGTCGGGCGCGATCTCGACGGCGTTGCGCACCTGCGTCACCGGAATGACGGCCGAGCTCTGCAGCACCTCGGCCAAGCGGCTCTCGTACTCCGGCGAGAGATGGAGGATGACCACGTAGGCCATGCCGCTGTCGCCCGGAACGTTGCGGAAGAACTCGCGGAAGGCGGGGATGGAGCCGGCCGAGCCGCCCATGCCGACGACCAGAAAATCGGAATTCGCGTGATCGGCGGCGGCGCCGCCGTTGCCGCTCACCTCGCTCATCAGGTGCGCTTTCTCTTTCCGTTGTGTGACCACGCGGGCGGCAGATGCTTGCCGTGCCTGCAATGTTAAAGCAAGAAGCAGGGCAGCCTGGGGCGAAGGCCGTATGTTTGTGCAGTGTGGTACCGATCGTGCGGTACCGCGTCAGCGTTTCCTGCGCGAATGGGACGTCCGCGCCGAGGGGGGAGCCGTGCCCGGTAAAGACACCATTGTCATCGGCGCCTCGGCTGGCGGAATCGCCGCCATCCGCACCATCCTGGCCGCGCTCCCGAAAAGCTTTCCCGGCTCCGTCTTCGTAGTCGTGCATACCGCTCCGGACGCTCCCGGCGTTCTCGACGTCGTGTTTGGCAGCGCGGCCCACCTCCCCGTGGTGATCGCCAGGAACGGCGAGCGCATCGCGCCGGGGAACATCTACGTGGCCCAGCCCGATCATCACCTCATCATCGAGCCGGGCAGGGTCTGCCTCACGCGCGGACCGAAGGAGAACCGCTTCCGGCCGGCCGTCGATCCCCTCTTCCGCTCGGCGGCGCAGACGTATGGGCCGCGGGTGGTGGGCATCATCCTCAGCGGCGGGCTGGACGACGGCACTTCCGGCTTATGGGCGGTGAAGCAGCTCGGCGGCACGACCGTCGTGCAGGACCCGCACGAGGCGGCGGCGCCGTCGATGCCGCTGAGCGCGCTGAACCATGTGCGCGTCGATCACGTGCTCCCCCTCGCCGAGATCGCGCCGCTGCTCTCCCGCCTGGTAGTGACGCCGGCCGACGCGCTGGAAGGAGATCTCACCGTGCCCGAAGAGCTCAACATCGAGGTCAACATCGCGAAGGAAGAGAAGGCGAAGGAAGCCGGCGTCCTCTCGTTGGGCGACCCCTCGACGTATGCCTGCCCGGAGTGCCACGGCGTGCTGCTGGAGATGAAGGACGGCGTGCCCCCACGCTTCCGCTGCCACACCGGCCATGCCTACACGCTGGAGAGCCTCCTCTCCGAGATGGACGAGGCGATCGAGGACTCGCTGTGGAACGCCATCCGCGCGCTGGAGGAGAGAGTGATGCTCATGCGCCAGGCCGCCGTGCATCTGCGCGCGGCGCATCCGGAGACCAACGGCGATCTCGACCGCCGGGCCGATGAGACGCAGCGCCGGGCGGACCTGGTCCGGCAAGCTGCGCTCTCGGCCGAGGACACGAACGTGGCAGAGCTCATCGGCGGTTGACTGAGGAGGCCAAAGCCGCCTACCGCTTCGGCACGAAGAAGAAGGAGCCGCCCTCGTCCCCCACGTCGGCCATCACGGCCAGCTCCGGCTGCTGCTCCCGCCCGGTCCGGCGGGCGGAGTCGACCACCCGCTCGCGCACGCGCTCGAAGAGCTGCTGCACCTCCAGCGGCTTGCCCGGCGGATCGTTCAGCACGTCCAGCAGGGCCCGGGTGAAGAGGGAGTGGCGGCCGTCCGCGGAGTCGCTCACCGGCGCTGTGCCGCCGGAGCTGATCACGATGCGCGAGCGTTTCTCGCGGCGCTCGACGGCGGAGGTCGAGGGCAGCGCGCCGCGGGCCAGCGCGCCGCTGTAGCAGGAGTCGGCGATGATGAGGGTGCGGCGGGCGGGGTGGTCGAGCAGCACGTCGCGGATGAGGGCGGGGGAGATCCAGTTCGTCATGTCGAAGTCGGCGTCCACCGGCTTCCAATAGCCCTTCTCCTCCTGCAGCGCGCCGTGGCCGGCGTAGTAGACGAGGAGGTTGTCCCGGTTCGTCAGCCCTTTGCCGCTGGCCTGGAGCGCGGCGAGGATCTGCGCGCTGGTGGCGTTCTCCAGCAGCGTGACCTCGTAGCCGTAGCGCGTTCTCAGCACCTGCGCCACATCGCGCGCGTCGTTCGCCGCCGCCGGGAGCGGCTCCCACTTGCGGTAGTCGCTCTCGCCGATGACGACCGCGCGGAACCTGCCGTAGCCGGCCAGCTGCGCGGCCTGCATCCGCTGCCAGGTGAAATAGCCGGCGATGGCGAGCAGCAGGAGGACGGCCGCCGCCGCGAGCGGGGGAAAG
>JADMIO011367146.1_pt1 | contig 29472 bp, 28 predicted proteins | sample 8958161 | NCBI WGS metagenome assembly JADMIO01 (sample SAMN16585339, study PRJNA669376) | soil metagenome | isolation source: Crop rotation soil | place: USA: Cullars Rotation, Alabama | collected 2011 | reverse complement strand
CGTCCGCGCCATGATCGACCCGCCGGCTGGCATCGACAGATACGGCGAGGCGAGGACCAGGGCGTCGACACGACCCGTCTCCGCCGCCAGACGCGCCGCAAGAGCACCGCCCATGGAGAGGCCGACGACGCCGACCCAATCATGGTCGGCGAGTGCCTCGAACTCTTTCCGAACCGCGCCGTACCAGTCGTTGGCGTCCGACCGGTCGAACGCAGCGAGATCCCGCCCATGACCCGGGAGAAGGGGCGCACTCACGGAGTAGCCGAGCGCGGAAAACGCTTCGACCAGGTGCCCCATCGTCTGCGGAGTATCGCCGCCGCCGTGCAGAAGCAGCACGGCGCTCCCGTTGGTGCCATGACGATGAACGGGCGCGGCGCCGCGAATGACGCCGTCGGGCATGCGCTCGAATCGCGCCCGCATCGAATCCTCGAGCGATCGGCGATACCAGCGACCAGCGGCTCCAACCAGCGCGACTGCTCCGACGATCGCAGGGACGATCACTGACGGCGGCCTCGGTGAAAAACGCGTCGCGGGAAGATACCAGCGACGACCCGGGCGCGTTAAAGAACCGCCTGCTCCACGCGCGAATGGACCGCGGGCAGAGCGACTTCGACGTCCGTGGCGCCTCCGCCGGCCCGATCGACGATCGCGCGCAGTGGCGGAAGAATCATCGTGGTCCCGCGACGCTCGACGAGGCCGTCGGAGGAGAGCCGCGACAGCACGAGCGAGACGGATTCCCGGGTCGCGCCAACGAGCTCGCACAGCAGGCGATAGCGCTGCGGACACAGCGTGATTCGACCGTCGGGGGCCGCGAAGACGTCGGTGTGCGCGAAGCGGGCGAAGGTGGCCACGATCCGCTGCTCGACACTCAGCGTCGTGAGCTCACGGAGCTTGTCGAGGAGCGCGGAACGCTCGGCGAGCAGCTGTCCGACGAGGGCGATCGCATGCTGGGGCTGTTCGCGAACGAACGAGCGAAACCGACTCGTGCTCAGGAAGAGTGTTTCCGTTTCGTCTTCGGCGCGTGCATCGGTGACATAAGTGCCGCCTGTCTGAAGACCCTCGGAACCGAAGGTTTCGTTCCTCGTGGCGATCGAGGGAACGAAGGAACGACCGGCGCGAACCCGGCTCCGCAGGACCACGCGGCCGCGGGTTACCGCGAACACGCCATCAGCGGGCGCTCCGCGTTGATAGATCGTGAAGCCCGACGGCCAGGAGGCCCTCGCTGCGTACGGGACGAGCGCATCGCGTTGCTCGTCAGTCAGCCTGGCGAGCGCGCTGGAATTGGCTTCCAACACGACTTCCTCCATCGTCTGCAGGGGCCGCCTTCTGGGTTGCAATGTCCGGGCCCGCTTGACTTTCTTCGCTTCGGCGTGTGTGTTGCACCGGCCGCCGCGCGCGGTAATCGGACGTTTTGCGGTGGAGCGACGTCGATTTTGCCCTCTTTCGCGAAAACTCCCGACGCCGGTTAGTGTCGAATCTCCACTCGATCCTGATCCTGGGCCCTGACGCGGTTGCCGCCGCGACCCCGGCGACCGCCGTCCAACTCGTTCACGCCTGCCATCGCTGGGGGTTCTCGACCGTGGTTCCGTCGAGCTGGGGCGACGAGCTTCTCGCCGGAGAAGTCATCAAGCGGTGTTCTACGAGGGAAAACCGTCCGGCCATCCAGTGCTCCTGCCCTCGCGTCGCGGAGCGCCTCGGTGCCAATGCGACCAAGATCGACGACTCGGTGTTCTGGCTGACCGCGCCGCCGGTCGCTGCCGCCCAGTACGTCCGCGCGCATGCGGGGGGGAGTGATGTGCACATCACTTATGCCGGGGCCTGCCCCGGAGCCGTCGACGCGAGCATCGACGAAAGGATGACGCCAACCGAGCTGCTGATGGCAATCAGCGCCCGGGGCATCGACATCGCCGCTCAACCGACGGTATTCGAGAACATCATTCCGCCGGATCGACGGCGACACTTCTCGAGCGCGGCGGGGATGCCTGACGCGCAGCGGCTCTGGGAGGCCTCGGCGTTCCGGGTTTCGCAGCCGTCGGACGTCGATCTCGCGATCGGCGTCGCCCAGCTGCTCCTCTCCGACGAGCGTTTGCTGATCGACATGACCGGCCAGGTCGGGTGCGTCTGCCGCGCTGACCCCGTCTCCGCGGATGTAACGGCGATTCTCCGCGCGCCGTCGCCGGTCGTCCGCGACGGCCTGGTCGACGTGAGCAGATCCGCTCCCGTCACGCAGGAGCACGTTCCCGAGTCGCGACGGCCACTGGTTGATTCGCAGCCGATCGAGGAGCTGGATCCGGTTGCAACCGCGGAACCGGTGCGACCTACTGCTCCGATGCCGAAAAGGAATTCTCCGGCGCGCCCGTCGATCAGGCGTCAGAGCGCATGGCGGCGGCAATCGCCGGTCGGCGGAGTTGCGGTGACGCGGACGAGCGCCGTGATGCTCGCGGTCCCGGAGCCGGGGACATTCCTGAAGCGCACCGACGTGCGCGTGGCCATCGCGACCGCCGTTGCCGTCGCGAGCCTGATGATCGGGATCTGGATCGGTCGTCGACAGTCCGCGCCTTCGGCGGTGAGCGGCCCGGACCACACCCAGGGTCCGCTGGTTCGTTCTCCCTAGGGCGTCTGGTCGAGCGCCGCGCGCAACGCGTTGCGCAGTCGTTCCTCGTGGCCCGGCGTTGTTCCCACGGCCCGTGAGAGCGCACGGAGCTGGCGTTGCATTTCGGCGTCGAGGAACTCCTCTGTTTCCTTGATTCCCAGACCTTCCAGCGTTCGTTCGGCCAGATCGCGCAACATTCGTCGGTTCGCGGCGTTCAGCTCCGGCAGGGAATCGTTCGCCGGCTTCGGGTGTCTTTCCCGCCGGCGACGAGGCGCGTCGATCATCGCGCGGATGGATGCCAGGCGAATGCTGAACGATCCCGGCGTGTGTTCCTCGTAATGTTCGACGACGTTCCGGCGTCGGAGCGATGCGATCAGGCGGATGATCGCCTCGCGAACCGGCGAGATCCCGTTCTCACTGTTGTTGCCGCGGCCCGTGACGACCAGCACCTCCTCGACCGCCTCGACCTGTTTCTGTCGCAACCACTGCTCGGCGCGCTGGGCGGCGTCGGCCGCGGATGGCAGCGATTCGCGCAGGTTGAGAATGTTCCGCTCGCCGAATCGCACGCTGTCGAGCGCCCGCTCCAGTCCCGCCTTTGACTTCTTCGACTTCATTGCTGGAATCTGGCGGATTCGCCCAAAAAGAAAACGGCCCGCTGTTTCGGCGGGCCGCTTTCAGAATGGCTTTGGTCCATCAGAATGTGCTGCTTCCGCCGAATCTGGGGAACACGATGTTGTTGGTGATCGAGCCGAAGTTGTACGACAGTCCGACGCTGGCATAGTAGGAATAGGACGTCGCGAGCGCCTGCTGCCGCAGGAGCACGCTCGACACGGTGGACGAGCCTTTCCTCAGGTAGAGCTGGTCGTGAATCCAGTCGTACTCGCCACTGATGTTGAAACGCAACCCCTTGGCGATGCGAACCGAGGTGTATCCGTACAGCACCGTGCTCCGAAACATGGGGTGCCGCAGCTGCGCGGTTCGCGAGAGGTTGGCATCGATCTCGCCCCATGGCTGCGTCGCGGAGACGGCAACGGCGGCGTAATGGGTCGCCACGGTCTGCGTCGTTTTCAGGTAGACGGTCGTGTCGATGTAGTTGTAGTGCTCCGCCCCGACACCGTATTGCGCCCTGAGCTGACGCCGCGTCGACTCCTTGTACGGAAACAGGTTGTATTCGATAGCCGCCTTGGCTCGCCCATACTGGGACTGGTTCTGGTAGTTGTTCGAGCCGAGGCTGCCGGTGGCGCCGAGCGACCAATGCTGGTTGATCCCACGAAACTGCGAGGCGTAGCTGTTCCAGTTTCTCTTGATCGTCACGAAGGTCGTGTCCGCGTCGCCGGCCGTGTTGCCGTTCTCGACGAACGTTTTCTGGTCGTCGTACGAGTAGCTGCCGCCGAACGAGGTGCGCCACACTTCAGTGATCCGATTGGCACTGCCGCTGTAGTAGCTGTTGAGGAATTTGTAATTCTTGTCACCGTTCGTGAACGCGTTGGCGCCCAGCCGGAAGACCCACTTGTGCCAGGGATCTCGCTGCTGCTGCACCGGCGCCGAGCCTTGCCCGGGAACGCTGATGTTGATGCGGCTTGCGACCGCTGTTCTGGCGAGGTAGGGCACCAGGCCGGTCTTGATCGTTCGCGTATACGCGACGCGACGATTGTCCGACGTGGCATCGACCGTCACCACGGTCTTCAGCGTGTCGACCATTTTCGCGAATCCGCGGCGGCCGATGAAGTTGAAGGTGTATTCACTTCCACCACCGCCCGTGCTCTGGCTCGTCGCAAGGAGATGAACGTCGGCGTTCGCGGGGTCGTTCACCCAGTTCACGAAGGTGATCTCGGTGCGCAGATGGTTGAAATCGCAGAATCCGCAATCGAGAAAGACGTTGATCGTCGCTGGCAGATTCCCGGCCGGCGGTTGCTCCTGGGCTCTGGCGGGTGCGAGGGCAACGATGAACGCGAGAGCCAGCAGGGCCCGAAAAACCTTCGTGATCAATTGGACTCCGGGTGGGGGTCGGGTGGAGCGGTGATCTTGAAGACGCGGATTAGATGCAACCACCGCGAAATCCGTTGTTTAGCGTTCCCTAATCAAGGCTTCGGGTAAGCGTGATTATCGTTTGCGCCGGCGTACTGAAGTCTGGTACGCCGTCGGACGCACGGAGTTTCCAAAAGAAGAAAGGCGCCCGTGGGCGCCTTTTCGTCTGTTGGGATCGATGGCCTACGCGGCCATGGCCTGCTCGACATGGAGTCGGCGGGCATAGCAGATCTCGTCACACGCGAATCGGCGCGCGCAGCTCAGGCAGTCACGCCGGATCTTCTCGGGATATCGGGCGCGGTCGACCCGGTTATACCCGATCGCTTCGAAGAACTCCGGCTGCAGGGTCAGCGCGAACACGTCGCTGATGCCACGCTTGAGCGCGAGCTGCTCGACAGCGGCAACGATTCGCCGCCCCAGGCCGTGGCCGTGCGCTTCCGGGGCCACTGCGATCGCCGCGACCTCGGCCACCGACGGCGAGTACTCCTTGAGCGCACCGCAGGCGAGGATGTGCCCGCGATCATCGACGGCGACCAGGTAGTCGTCGATGGCCATGGCCACCATTTCCGGCGAACGCCGCAGCATCAGCGCCTGATCCGCAAAGCGGTTGTTCAGCGCTGAAATCGCGTCGGCGTCGGAGATTCGCGCGCGGCGAATGGCCGGGGTGGTCACTCCAGGATGCCCTCGAGGATCTCGAGGCCACGCGCCAGCTCGTCCTTCGTGGCCACGAGCGGTGGCAGGAGCCGAACCGTGTACTCACCGGCGCTGCAGACGAGCAGTCCCGCCTTGAGCGCTTCGCCGACGACATGCGCCGCCGTGCCCATGACGTCGATGCCCCACATGAAGCCCGCGCCGCGCACGGCGCGAATGCGTCCCGACCGGACGGCCATCTGGTTCAGCTGATGTCCCATCCAGAGGCCCGTTTGCGTCACATGAGAGAGCAGCGCCGGATCGGTGAGGCGCTTCACCACGTGCAACGCAACCGAGGCGACGAACGGGCCGCCGCCGAACGTGGTGCCGTGGTCGCCCGGCTTCACGGTGTTCGCGATCTCGTCCGTCGTGAGGATCGCGCCCATGGGCAGCCCGCCGGCGATCGGCTTCGCGAGCGTCAGGATGTCCGGCTCGACGCCTGAATGCTCGTAGGCGTACTTGGTTCCGGTCCGGCCAAGACCACACTGGATCTCGTCGAAGATGAGCGCGATCTGGCGCTCGGTGCACAGTGCGCGCACCTCGCGCAGGAAGCCGGGGTCGATGACCCGGACGCCGCCCTCACCCTGCACGGGCTCGACGATGAGCGCCGCCGTCGTGTCGGACTTGAGAACCAGCGACAGGTCTTCGATGTCCCGCTCGGAGATCGAGAAGCCACCGGCGAGGGGGCGGAACGGCTGCCGATATCCAGGGCGATCGGTGACGGCGAGCGTGCCGAACAGGCGCCCGTGGAAGGCGCCACGCAGCGACACGATCTCGTGCTTCGCGACTCCCTGCTCGCGCGCCCAGCGACGCGCGAACTTGAACGCGCCCTCGTTGGCCTCGGCGCCCGAGTTGCAGAAGAACACCTTGTTCGCGAACGACTTCTCGACGAGAAGCTGCGCGAGCTCTTCTCCCGGCGCGGTGCGGTACAGATTCGACGTGTGGACGAGACCCTCGGCGGCGGCATGCATGGCCGCCTTGAGGCCCTCATCGCCGTAGCCCAGCGCGTTGACGGCGATGCCGCTCACGAAATCCAGGTAGCGCTTCCCCTCGCGGTCGATGAGGTACACGCCCTCACCACCCACGAGCTCGATGGGAGCGCGCTTGTACGTGTGCATCAGCGCGTCCACCGGCTCTCCGGCGTTCATGGGATCCACCTGCGTGTTGATGGCAGCGACGGTCATGACATTCCTCTGACGAAAGTGCCCAGCGTGGAATCAGCGATTGCGTTGATATCTCCAATGCGAACGCGCGGCACGCCCGCGTTCGCGGCAAGGACGGCGGCCTGCAGCTTGGCGCGCATGCCCCCGGTTGCCGATCCATCGTCCAGCATCTTCTGGGCGGCGTCCGCGTCGACTTCACGCAGTACGACACCGTCCTGCATCACACCGGCAACATCCACCACGAGCAGCAGCTCGTCCGCGCCAACGTCCGCCGCGATCGCGGCCGCCGCATCATCGCCGTTGACATTGAGGGCGATGCTCGATGTGCCACCGACCCCCCGCGATACCGGCGAGATGACCGGCACGAAGCCGGCGGACAACAACCACTTGAGGAACTCCGTGTTGATCCGGGTGGGCGTCCCGACATGACCGAGCTTGTCGCGGTCGATGGGACGCGCCTCGATCAGCGCGCCATCCTCTCCCGACAACCCGATCGCATTCACGCCGCGCGCGGCGAGCGCCGCGACGAGCCGCTTGTTGGAGACACCGGAAAGCGCCATCCGAACGATGTCGATGTCCGCATCAGTCGTCACCCGGCGCCCGTCAACGAATGACGGAGTGAGGCCGAACGCCTTCTGCAGCGCGCTGATCTCGTCGCCGCCGCCGTGCACGATCATCGTCGACCCGGGCGCCTCGTCGAGCGCGTCGGCAACGAGCCCGGCCAGCGACGGATCCGCCTGCGGACGACCGCCCACCTTGATCACTCTCGTCACGACGGAATCCCCATGGTCTCGTCGAGACCGAGCATGATGTTGGCGTTCTGGAGGGCCTGGCTGGCAGCTCCCTTCAGGAGATTGTCGATGGCGGAGAAGACGAGCAGCGTCGGCTGCTCCATGCCGATCGGCGCGATGGCGCTGATCCGCGCGACGCCGCGGTTCACGACGTCCTTCAAGGCCGGAGGCTCGCTGACGACTTCAATGAGCGGTTCACCCGCGTACGCGCGGTTGAACGGCTCGAGCGGATCGGCGAGTGGCTGCGCGAGCGGCACCGTGACCGTCGCCAGAATCCCGCGGGCCACTGGCAGCAAGTGCGGAGTGAACAGGAGCGAATTGTTCCCGCCGATTGCCGCGACCGTCGCCTTCATCTCAGGGACGTGCCGGTGATGATTCCCGATCCCGTACGCGCGATAGTCGCCCGACACCTCGGCGAACAGCATGTCGCGCCGCGGCGAATTCCCGGCGCCGGTCACACCGCTCGCGGCATTGGCGATGATCTGTCCGCCCTTGGCGACCAGGCCCGCGCGAATGAGCGGAGCGACGGCGAGCAGAATCGCCGTCGGGTAGCATCCCGGATTGGCGACGATCGCCGCCGTATCGATGCCGGTGCGATCCAGCTCAGGCATTCCGTACGGAACTCCCTCGGCTCCGCTTCCGGGGCGCAGGTCGGATGAAAGGTCGACGACGCGCGCACCGGCCCTGGCCGAACGATTCACCCACTCGGCCGAAGCGCCGTGGGGAAGCGCGCTGAATATCACCGCAGCGGACGACAAGTCCGCCGATTCCGTATGGACGAACTCGATGTGGCGCTGCCCAACGCTCAGCCTTTCGCCCGTCTGGTTGTTGGCGGTCGCGAATGCGAGGTTAAAGCGCGGATGCTGCATGAGCAGCGCGCAAAGCTCGCGTCCGGCATAGCCGCTGGCGCCAAGTACGCCGACAGGGATAGTATTCACGCACGAATGCATAATAATACATCTGCCGTGGGTCAATCCCTTGGGGGTCGGCGTTGAGCTCCAAACCCGTCCGCCAGCAGGCCATCGTAGGCCTGATCAACCAGCACGAAGTTGCCAGCCAGGAAGACCTGAGGCAGCTGCTCGAGGCCGCTGGGCACCATGTCACTCAGGCTACCCTTTCCCGTGATCTCCGGGAGCTCGGGATCGTGCGGGCACCCACGACCACCGGCCCGCGTTACGTCCAGCCTGACGCCCTGTCCAGCGAGGACGTTCCATCGCTGGAAGCCCTTATGCCAGAGCTGTTTGAGAGCGTCGACGGCGTCAGGGAGCTGCTCGTTCTTCGCACATCGGCGAGCGGCGCGCAGCCGATCGCCGAGGCGATCGACGCGGCGAATTGGCCGGATGTGCTCGGAACCGTCGCCGGCGACAACACGATCCTGATCATTTGCCGGTCTGAGGAGGCCCGTCTGGCGCTGTCCGAACGGCTGAAGCGCCTGGCGGGCTAGAACGCGCGAACTATCTATGGCGCGCGGGTTGACTTTGCGCTCAGGGTGATTAAATATGCAGGCGTCGTGCATATTCAATCTCCCGGAGCCTAGCAAATGCCCCGTACAATTGCTCTCGCCTACTCAGGCGGTCTCGACACCTCGATCATCGTGCCCTGGCTCAAGGAGCACTATGACGCCCGGGTCATCTGCGTTGCCGGCGACGTCGGCCAGGGCGCCGAGCTCGAGGGCGTCCGCCAGAAGGCGATCGCATCCGGAGCGGACGAGTGCTACATCGAGGACCTCCGTGAGGAGTTCATCACGGACTTCATCTATCCGACGATGCGCGCCGGCGCGATTTACGGCCGGAAGTACCTGCTCGGCACTTCGATGGCGCGTCCGCTCATCGCCAAGCGGCAGGTCGAGGTCGCGCGCATGGTCGGCGCCGACGCTCTTGCGCACGGCTGCACGGGCAAGGGCAATGACCAGGTTCGCTTCGAGCTGACTTACGCCGCATTTGCGCCGGAGCTCCCGGTCATCGCGCCATGGCGCATGTGGGACATCCGCAGCCGCGAGGACGCCATCGCGTACGCGGCGAAGCACAATGTTCCTGTGGCCGCGACGAAGGAAAAGATCTACTCGCGCGACGCGAACATCTGGCACCTCTCGCACGAAGGCGGCGTTCTCGAGAATCCGGGCGCTGAGCCGCCGACGGACCTGCTCCTGCTGACCAACCATCCGTCGAAGGCGCCGAATGAGTCCGAAGTGGTCGTCATCGGCTTCGAGAACGGCACGCCGGTGTCGGTCAACGGCAAGAAGATGGATCCGGTCACGCTCCTCACCACGCTCAACAGGATCGGCGGCAAGCACGGCGTCGGCGTCATCGACCTCGTCGAGGATCGCCTCGTGGGCATGAAGTCGCGTGGCGTGTACGAGACGCCGGGCGGCGCCCTGATCTACGCCGCGCACTCGGAGCTCGAGCAGCTCGTGCTCGATCGCCGCACGCTCGCCGCGAAGGACGCCATGGCGCCGCGCTACGCGGATCTCGTCTACGAGGGCCGCTGGTGGACGACGGAGCGCGAGGCGCTCGACGCCTTCGTGAACGTCACGCAGCAGCGTGTGACCGGCGAAGTGGGCCTCCGCCTGTTCAAGGGCTCGATTTCGGTCACGAGCCGCCAGAGCGCGCACGCGCTGTACGACGAGCGCTTCGTCACCTTTGGCGAGGACGACGTCTATCAGCAGAGCGACGCCGCGGGCTTCATCAGGCTCTTCAGCCTTCCGAACCGCGTTCGCGCGCTGAAGGACCAGGAGCTCGCTGCAGCCGATCCGTCGGTCGTCGCGCTCCCGAAGAACGCCGAGGCGGCTCAGGCCGAAAAGCCCGAGCTGGCGATCGCGTGACCGCGGTTCCGGTCACGCAACCGGCTCGCGTATCACACAAGCTCTGGGGCGGCCGTTTCGCCGACGGTTCCGCCCCGGCGTTCGATGCGCTGAACAATTCGATCGGGACGGATTTTCGTCTCTGGCCATACGACATTCGCGCGTCGAAGGCATGGGCGATGGCTCTCTACGGCGCCGGCGTTCTCACGCTCGACGAGTGCATGCGGCTCGAGAAGGGCCTCGAGGCCGTCGAGCGCCGCCTGATGGGCGGCGAGCAGCCCATCGCGTCGGACGAAGACGTACACACCATGATCGATCGCCTGCTTCACGAGGAAGCGGGTGACGTCGCTCCCAAGCTGCACACGGGTCGCAGCCGGAACGACCAGGTGGCCACGGCAACGCGCCTGTGGTCCATGGACGCCACGCTTCGCGTCGAGGAGGCGATCAAGCAGTTCCAGGGCATCGTCGTGTCACACGCGGCGAAGCTGGAAACGACGGTGATGCCGTCGTACACGCACATGCAGCGCGCCATTCCCGTGTCGGCGGCGCACTGGATGCTCTCGCATTTCTGGCCACTCGAGCGCGATCGCGCCCGCCTTCGTGCCGCGCGCGCCGGTGCGGCGATTCTTCCCCTCGGCTCCGGCGCAGTGGCGGGGTCGGCGTATCCGATTTCGCGCGTGCTGCTCCAGGGGAGCCTTGGCTTCGGGGGCATCACCCAGAATTCGATCGACGCCGTGAGCGATCGCGACTTCGTCGCCGAGATCCTGTTCGCGTGCACGCTCGTCGCCACGCACCTCTCGCGATTCGCCGAGGACCTGATCATCTACGGCTCGTCCGAATTCGGGTTCGTGAAATTCGGCGACAAGTTCACGTCGGGATCGAGCATGATGCCACAGAAGCGGAACCCCGACGCGCTCGAGATCGCGCGAGGCTCGGCGGCGCGCTTGCTGGGGGACCTCACCTCGTTGCTCGCGCTGCTCAAGGGATTGCCCTCGAGCTACAACAAGGATCTGCAGGACGACAAGCGAGTCCTGTTCGACGCAGTGGACACCATCGCGCTGGTGCTGCCCGCATTCGGCGGGGCGCTGGCCGAGATCACCTTCCAGTCCGAGAAGATGGAGTCGGCTCTCTCATCGTCGATGATGGCAACCGACCTGGCGGACTACCTCGTGCGCAAGGGCGCGACATTCCGCGAGTCGCACTCCGCGGTGGGCAAGCTGGTTCGCCTCGCCGAAGAGCGCAGCTGCGAGTTGACGGCGCTCGCGCCCAGGGACTTCGCGTCCGCGCACAAGCTCTTCGGGCCCGACGTTGCCGATGCGCTGTCGGCGAGATCATCCCTCGGGCACCGTGACGTTCCCGGTGGCACCGGGCCGCGGGCGGTGGCGGATCAGATCAAGAGCGCCCGCTCGGCGCTGCTCTAGAACGCGAGCCCGAAGTTCACAGGCACGTACCGAGGCCCGCCACTCGACATGATCTTGTGGTAGCGGGCCTCGGCGAACGCCTTTCTCCGGCCGACGGAAAAGCGCCAGCCCGCTCCGAGGCTGATGCCGAGGTCCGTCGAGGAAGTCGAGCCGACGGGCGCCGGGCTGGTCGACTGGTTGTAGACGCCGCCGGTCGCGATCGCATACCCGTAGGCGACGCTCACTCGCGGAAATCGAATCACCGTCCCGGCCGACACGTTGGCGATTCGCTCGGTGATGTGCTGGATCGTCGCTTTCCGCGAGAGCGCGCTGAGCGATCCGTCCAGGCGAATGCCCACCGTGGCGAGCGGCGGGATCGATTGCCAGACGCCGACGATGCCGTAGCCGGCATTGTCGACTCGACCCAGCTCGCCCATCGGGACAACTACGCTGGCTCCGATCCCTCCGAACCTCTGAGCGACCGCCTGCCGTGGCGCGACGAGGACAAGAAGGGTGAGCGCGATCGACTGGTAACGACGCAATGACCAGGTCTGCTGCATTCAGGCGTTAGACATCCGGAAATACAAAACGGCCCGCGCCGGAGCGCGAGCCGTTCGCCGTTCGTTCTCGGTCAGAACGTGATGCCGAACGTGACCGGGATATAACGGAAGTTCGTCTTCGGGCCCGTGGACGGCTGCTCGGGGAAGACGTTATGGAGTCGAACCTCACCGAAGGCCGAGAAGCCGGCAAGGCCGAACGAGACGCCAGCGCCGACGTTCACGCCGAGGTCATTGGAGCTCTCCGCGTTCGCGACTGAAGCCTTCGAGTTGTACATGCCGACGCCGCCGATCACGTACGGCTTGACCACCATCGCACCGGGCATCGACATGACGGCGTTCGCCGTCAGCGCCATCACGCGGATGTTCTCGCTCGACGCGGCCTTCATGTTGAACTGGTTCCAGCTGCCATCGACGCGGAAACCAACCGGCGCGAGGGGCGGGTGGATGCCTGCCGTCGCCATCAGGTGGTACCCGGTTTCAACCGCGTCGCCGAGGTCACCGTTCGGCAGCGACGCACCGGCACCAATACCGAACTTGAGCTGCGCCTGCGCCATAGCGACCGGCGCCATCAGCGCAAAAGCAGCAACCGCCAACATCTTCCGAGACATGGACGACTCCAATTTGAGAAGGGGTGGTTTATCCAGACGCCTGTTTCCTGCGTCCCCCTTTCTACGCTCAAGCGGCCTCAAGGTCACAGGGCGGCCCGAAAGGGCCGCCCTGTGACTACTTTTATGGGAGGTCTAACCTCCTTACTGGCAATGTCATACGCCTCTCGGCGCCGCACCGTTACGACCACCGTCGGATCGGTTCAGATCGGCTCCAGACATCCGGTCGTCGTGCAGTCGATGACCAACACGGATACCGCGGACGTCGCGGGGACGGTGGCGCAGGTCACGGCGCTCGCAGCGGCCGGATCTCAGCTCGTCCGCGTCACCGTGAATAACGAGGAGTCGGCCGCGGCAGTCCCGGAGATCGTGCGGCGCTTGTCCGACGCGGGGTGCGACGTCCCCATCATCGGGGACTTTCACTACAACGGTCACCTGCTGCTCGCGAAGTACCCCGAGTGTGCGCGCGCATTGGCGAAGTATCGCATCAATCCGGGCAACGTCGGCGGCAAGCGCCGCGACGAGAACTTCAAGACCATCGTCGACATCGCGATCGCGAACGACAAGCCGGTGCGAATTGGCGTGAACTGGGGCTCGCTCGACCAGGATCTCCTCACGCAGATGATGGACGAGAATTCGCGGCGCGCCGAGCCGCTCGACGCGCACGACGTCTACATGGAGGCGATGCTCGCGAGCGCGCTCAGATCCGCCACACTCGCCGAGGAGATCGGCCTTGGCCACGATCGCATCATCATCTCGGCCAAGGTCTCGACGGTCGCCGACCTGGTGGAGGTGTACCGGCGCCTGGCCAAGCGTTGCGATTACCCGTTGCACCTGGGGCTGACCGAAGCTGGCCTCGGCCGCAAGGGCATCGTCGCGAGCACCGCGGGACTATCGATCCTGCTGGCCGACGGCATCGGCGATACGATTCGCGTGTCACTCACGCCGCGCCCGGGTGGAGACCGGACCGAGGAGGTCGCGGTCGCGCAGCAGATCCTGCAGTCACTCGGTCTTCGCAGCTTCGCCCCTCAGGTGACCGCCTGTCCGGGCTGCGGGCGCACGACGTCGACGTTCTTCCAGCACATGGCGGAGGACATCACGGGCTACATCTCCGAGCGAATGCCGGAGTGGCGGACGAAGCATCCCGGCGTGGAAACGATGCGCGTCGCCGTCATGGGCTGCGTCGTGAACGGGCCGGGCGAGTCCAAGCACGCGCACATCGGCATTTCACTTCCGGGGACCTTCGAGGAGCCCAAGGCGCCGGTGTACGTGGATGGAAAGCTCTCCACCACGCTCAAGGGCGATCGCATCGTTCCGGAGTTCCTGGAGATTCTCGAGAATTACGTCGCCACGCATTACGGCAGCGACACGCCGGCCACCGTCGGCTAGGCCGACGCGCGAAGGCCGAGCTCGTCGACGGCGCGCGCGAGCTCCTCGACGATTGGCGCGGTGAATCCGACGGAGCGGAACCGATCACACATCGCCCGATACCAGCGCGCGGTGCCTTCCTTTCCCATCGGAAGCTGACTCCACACCGAGTTCGCGTCGATCGTTCTCCGCAGGTTGGCGAGTGTCGCGCCCACCGCGTGGAGCGCGTCGGCGGCGAGCACCCAGCGCGCCCTGTCGTTCGCGCTCGCGAGCCGCTCGAGCAGGTCGGCCCGACGCTCGTCGTGCGAGAGGTCGACACCATCTTCATCGGCCCGGAGCATCGTCACCGATAGAACGGATTCGAGCACTTCGCCGCCGAACTTCTGGCCGATCCGCTGGTCGAGCAGTTCCTGCGAGTAGCGCTCGTTCACGCAGTCGGCGATGACATCCTGAAGAATGCCGGCGATCACGGTCTCGTCGTCGCAGTCGTACCGCGTCAGGATGATGGCGACGTTCGCGGCGTGGGTTCCGTAGGGGACGCGCGTGCCTTTGTGCACCTGCCGGTCATGATGCTTCGCCGCGAAGGCGAGCGCATGGTTGATCCGATCGGAATATCCGGCAGATGGCATCGACGAGGAATCCACGAGCGGTAAAAGATACCGCCTCGGGCGCTCGCGTGCGCGCGTCAGCTCGCGATGGGCTGCGGCGCGCGGAGCTGCGACGGCGGCGCCTTGCGCTTGCCGCCCGTGGTTCGCTTCGGGCGCGCCGAGAGACGCGGGGACGGTCCGTCCCAGAGTACCACGCCGAACAGCTGGCGACCCTTCTGGCGAAGTGCCGTGGCTGACTCGACAAGACCGGCAAGATGCGTCCTTCCGGCCGTGGCGGTGAGAATCGTCCCTTCGACGAAAGCATTCTCGGCAATCGCGGGAACGAGATCGAGCGCGCCAATGACGAACACGGCGTCGTAGTGCCGGCCGAGCCGCTGGCGCTCCCGCTGAATCAGCTCGATCAGTCCGCCAGGGTCCGTCGAGCGAGTTCCCGTCACCACATCGATCGTTCGGTCGCGACCGACGGCGACGTGCGCCGTTGCGTCGACCCAGGATGTGATGCCTCCGATCAGATCGGCCAGGTCTGCCGAGGGCGAGAAGGGAAGGAGCGAACGAATAGCGTCGCCACGTCCCGCGGCGTCAATGACTAGCACCGACCGCGCGTCCTCGGCCGCGATCGCGGCAATGTTCATCGTCACGATGGCGCAGACGTCGGGGTCGTCGCCGAGCACCGTGACTACGTCGGGGCTCGCGGCCGATTGTTCGACATGCAGATAGGCGAGCTGGTACGACTCCGACTTCGGGTCGAGGTACCCGGGCGCAAGGCGATCGGATTTGCGCCGGTCGAACTCACCGTCATTCCCGGCTGGCACCACCGACGCCATGACGCGAGCTCCGGTCGCGCGCTCCACCTCCGCCGCGTCAGAGACGGTTGGGCGACGCAACTCCATTTGCAGTGCCCCGCCGAAACCGAAGACTATTCCGAAGACGGCGGCGGCGATGATCATGGCGAACGGGCTGGCCGAGATCGCCGTGATTTCCTGCGCGCGTTGTTTCTCCTCGCGCTGCAATTCCAGGGCGTGGCGGGCATTCTCCAGGTCCGCCGCGGCGAGGACGACCGCCGATTGCGCCGAATCGCGTTCCGCGACCCAGGGCATGGTGTCCGGCGCTGCCGCTCGCGCTTTCGCGACCTGCTGGCTCGGCGTGACGATCCGGCTGATCTCCGCGCGCAGTGAATCGCGTCGCGCCGCCGCGATGGTTTCGATCGCTCGGCCGATGTCCGTTGCCTGCGAGGTCAGGGCAACGAACATCGGGTCCGCGCCACCGCCACCGCCAAACGCTTCTCGCTCTCGCTCGACGTCCCCGAGGGAATCGAGAAGTGCTTTCACTCGTCCGTTCGAGACCAGTGCGGGCGATGCCGCCAGCGCGCGATAGGATGACGGCAGCGGAACCGTTTCCGCCTTTCCCATCAGGGACGACAACTCGCTCAGGATGTTCGCCAGCGAGTCGTGCCGCGCCAGGACTTGTGGCGACACCGAGTCGATGCGCGGTTGGGCAGTGTAGGCAGCAACATCGCGACGAACGATCACGAGCGCTGAATCCGCACTCGTCACGCGCGCATGGGCGCGCTCGAGGGCCGCCTGGAGCGCCACGGTGTCGATTCGAATGTCGGTGACCGCCGCGGAGGGGCCCATGGGCCGTCGATTCTTCGGCGCGAGAACGATCGACAATCCGGCCAGGGCGACGACGATCGCCGCGCACAGTCCGATGAAGAGAGGACGTCGCGCGGCATTGCGCGCGCGGCTTCCGAGCCATGCCGGCTCAGGAACGCGGAACCTCGAGCTGGGATCTTCCATGGGGCGTGCTTCCCATAGGGCACAGCATGGGCCACCGCAAAAAAGAACGGGGCCGCCGTAAGGCAGCCCCGCTCAGCCTGCTGATCTGCGGCCTTACTGGACCGTGATCGTGCCCTTCATGTTCATCGCGAGGTGCGGCGTGCAGTGGTAGTTGTACTTGCCAGCCGGAATGTTCGCGAACGAGATCGTGTACTCCTCGCCGGCGCCCTGAAGCATCGGGCCGGACAGCTCGGCGAGCTGATTCTCCATGTTGGCCATCAGCTGCGGCTTCGCAGCGGCGCTGATCTCGGCCGGGTCGAACGCGACGTTGTGCGGGCCGCCGGTGACCATCGTCCACTTGACGGCATCGCCGGCTTTGATCGTGAGGTCAGCGGGCTCGAACTTATAGGTCGTGCCGTCGCCGATCATCTTGACTTCCCAGGTCTTGCCAGTGGCAGGAGCCTTCGCGACCGTGCCGGTCGCGGGAGCCGCAGTGTTGGTGGTCGGCGCAGCCGCCGTAGCTGAATCCGTGGGGGTGCCGCTCTTGTCGCCGCCGCCGCAGGCGCCGAGAACAACCGCGCTCGCGACGAGCGCCAGTTTGCTGAACCGCATCGTGAAGGCCTCCAGTGGTGCCTAACTTGATCGTGAAAGAGAGAAACTCCGCTGGTGGCGGAGTATTGTGAATTTATTCACAAAGCTCTGGCCACGCAACGCGTGCTTGCAAGCCCCACGCCGCTTCCTTCCATAGGTATCAGACGCAGCCATGTTCATCATCCCATCGATGAGCCTCGAACCGGAGGCGTCCCGGCCCTATGCGAGCGCGGTTGCCATGGCTATCCAGGAGTGGGACAGGGCCGGGTTTCGGAGGGTTCAACTCGCTCTTGGACCGGTTGACCGGCCAGTCCCGGACGAGCGGGTATTGGAAGACATGCTTCGGGACGTGCACTCGACAATTCAGATGTCCGGCCGATTCGAGTCGTCGGAAGAAGTCGACGGGGCGTTGGCCGCGGGAGCAGAGTTCATCGTCCTGGGCCCCCGCGCGCTCGACGAATTCGACTGGCTGACGACCGTATCGGCGCGCTTTCCCGGCCAATTGCTCCTGTCGAGCCCCGCGCGTGAACGCCGATCCCGCACGCGTGGCGCGATGCGCACCATGCCCCTGGACCTTCGGGACACCGCGGCCGAAATCGGCGCGCTGCCACTCGCTGGACTGGTCGTGGAATTCGGGGCCGATATGGTCATCGGACACTCCGAGCTAGCGCTGCTGGAGGACGTCGCCGATGCGACGCAGTTCCCGGTTCAGGTCGCCGCGGGATCTCCGGACCTGGCGACCCTCCGCGACCTGGAATTTCGCGGAGTGGCGGCCACCATCGTCGACGCCGCGCATTTGTCCGCCACGTTCGACGGACAAACGCTGGCGCGGGACTTCGCGGACTAGAAGCGGTCGATCAGGGAGCGATCCAGTCGCGAGGGATCGCCGACATACGCGAAGCTGAAATTCTTGATGTACGTGCGTGCGACCTGCCGGATGTCTTCCGGCGTGACGCGACGCAAATCACTTACGAATCGCTCGGCCGCCCGATAGTCGCCCTGATAGATCGCGGCGCGCGCCAGAAAACTCGCCTGGTCGGAATTCGTCTCGTTCTTGAGGAAGTATTCGGTGATGAATTGCTCGACGAGCCGATCCAGACCATCGCGGTCGATGAGCTCGTTCTGGAGCCGCGCGATTTCACTGCGCATGATGGTCAGCGTCGCGTTCGGGTCGACCGTCGTGACGTAGACGCCGCCGGTGGCGATCGCCCGTTCGACGAATGGAGCGTCCGCCGCGTACGACAGGCTTCGCTTCGATCGAATCTCGGTGAAAAACCGCCCCGAGAGAATCGCCGTCGCGAGTCGCAGCGCATTGTAGTCGTCGGTGCCCGCGGCCGGCCCTGCGTAGTAGCCGAGGATGTAGTTCGTCGGCAGCGAAACGTCGCGCACGGCAAGCGCCTTTCTTGCCGGAAGCGGAGGGGGCGCCTTCCACACATAGTCACCCCGCGGAAGCGAGGCAATGCTGGAAGCCACGAGCCTTTCGATCTTCGCGCGCTCGATGTTGCCGACGACCACGAGCAGCATGCGCGACGTGACGAACGTGCGCTGCAGGTATTCACGAAGCTGCGGCGGGCCGAGACCGGTCAGGCTCGCCGGTGTGCCTTCGGTGACCATACCGTACGGATGGCCCGCAAAGGTGACGCTGTCGGCGAGCCGGTTGAGCAATCCCTCGGGTTGCAGGTCTCCGCGCTGCTCGACCGTCACCATCTGCGATCGAACGAGATCGACGTCGGCCTGCGTGAGCGTCGGCGCCAGCAGCCGATCGGTGAACATGGCCCAGCTGGTGTCGAAGGTGGAGCGAATCGCCTTGAGGCTGTAGGTCGTCCAGTCTTCGTTCAACGAGATGTTGATCACGCTGCCGACGCGCGCGAGCTCCTGGCGCAGCCGCGGCCCGGGGTAGTTGCGGCTGCCGCGCTCGGACGCGGCGAAGAGCAATGCCTCGATGCCCTGCGTGGCGGGAGTGAGCTGGCGGGAGCCGCCAAGCAGGTACAGGTTGGCCGCGACGACGTCCGTCGCCGTATTACGACGAACGATGACCTTGAGGCCGTTGACCTCGAACTGCGTCGTGGAAGTGTCGACCGCCTGTGACACGGACACCGCGACGGGTGCCGCAACCAGGGCCGCCGCAAGTATGAGGCGGTTCATGGACGGATCCTCCGCGCCAGAAGATCCGCGGTCGTCAACTTGAGCGCGGCGCGCGCTTCGGCGGGAAGCACCACGGCGACGACCCGCGGCTTGCCGAGGATGTACGTCGTCGCGTAGCGGCGCAGGTCTTCGGGACTCTGGCGAGCCATCGTCTCGGTGTACCCGTAGAAGTAGTCCATTCCCGTGACCGCCCACCAGAACGCGAGCTGCTTTCCGAATTCCGACGCGCGTTCCATGTTGAACATGGCGTCGGCGATGCGGTGTTGCTTCGTGTCGGCGAGCTCGCGCGGCGTGATGTACCCGGGCTCGATGCTCTTCTGCAGCTCGTCGTCGAGCGCGGCGAGGGCCTGCTTCAGTTTTTCCGGACGGACCTCGCCCTGGATCGTGATCGGGCCGACCTGATTGAGCGTGTAGTAATTCACGCCGAGCGTCTCGAACAATCCGCTGTCGACGAGCCGTTGCTGGAATTTCGAATTCGGCGAGTTGAGCACGTCCGAGTAAACGTCGGCGGCGTACGTGGCGGCCGGATCCTTCGACGCGCTCGGGCCATCCCATTGCAGCTGGATGATCGCCGTTCCGATCGGCGCCTCGGTGATGAGCGCCGTGTCCTTCTGCAGCAGCGGCGTCGGCGGGACCGGGTCGGTGACGAATGGATCCGCGCCCTTCTTCCAGTCGCCGAGCGAGGCGCGCGCGAGCGCAAAGGCTCGTTCGGGCGTGACGTCGCCGGCCACGATAAGGGCCGTGTTGTTGGGCACGTAGTACCGCTGCTGGATGAAACGCATCTTCTCGGGCGTCGTCGACAGGATCACGGCGCGCTGACCCAGCGGATCCTTCCTGTTCGCGGCGCTTCCCCAGAGCGCCTGGCCGGTCGCCCGGGTGAACCCGAAGAACGGGCTTGACTCGTTGCGGTCGTATTCCCCAATGACGACTGCCCGCTCGCTCTCGAGCTCGTCGGACCGAAAGAGCGGCGATTTCAGCGCCGAGGCCATGAACTGCACGCCCGACTGGATGCTGTCCTTGGGAAGCGTGATGTAGTAATTGACCACTTCCTCACGCGTTTCGGCGTTGAACACGGCACCCAGCTCCGACGCGCGATTGACGAACTCGTCGGGCCGCGGATAGTCCGCGTTCGCCTTGAAGAACATGTGCTCGTACAGGTGCGAGAGGCCGGCGTACTCGGGCGACTCGGTAAACGACCCGTTCCGCACGACGGCCTGAATCGTGACCAGAGGCACGCCGGGATTCGGGACGACCACGACCTCGAGCCCGTTCGGGAGGATGGTCCGCAGGATGCGTTTCTCGAGGTCGGCCCGTTGACCGTGCGCCGGCGTCGCCAGGGCGGCGGCGAGAATTCCCGCCAGCAGAAGTCTTCCGCGTGGCGCGGTCGACCTCGAAGTGCTTTTCTTTACGCTCGTCATGTCACCACTCGATTCCGGGAAACTGAAGGCCCTTGCCGCCGACTTGGACACTAAGCGTGTCCGATTCGGTGAGCCACTCGCTCCATATACGACATTCAAGATCGGCGGGCCGGCGGACCTGTTCTTTGAAACGCAGACCGCTGATGACCTGGCAGGGGCCATTCTTGCCGCCCGCAAGCATGGCGTTCCGTATTTCGTGCTCGGGCTCGGCGCCAACGTGCTGATCGCGGACAAGGGATTCCGCGGCCTCGTCATCCGGAACACCGCCCGCCACTTCGAGTTCCGCGAGAAGGGCGACATCTGTCGCCTGTGGACCGAGAGCGGCGCGACGATCAAGGAGCTCATCCAGGCCGCGGTCCCGCGCGGCTGGTCGGGTCTCGAGCACTACGTCGGCATTCCGAGCACCGTTGGCGGCGCGATCTGGCAGAACCTGCATTTCCTGTCGCCCGCCCCGGAGCGCGAGCGCACGATGTTCATCGCCGAAGTGTTCGAATCGTGCGAGATACTCAGCGCCGAGAACGAGCGGAAGACGGTGGGCGCCGATTACGTGAAGTTCGGGTACGACGACTCCGTGTTTCACCATCGGGCCGACGTGGTTCTTGCCGCGACATTCACGCTGAGCAAGGCCGATGCGAACGTGCTGCAACGCATCATGCAGGAGAACCTCAGCTGGCGTGGCGGCAAGCATCCATGGCTGGAATGGCATCCGAGCGCGGGCTCGATCTTCAAGAAGATCGACGGCGTCGGCGCCGGGCGTCTCGTCGATCAGCTGGGGATGAAGGGCTTCCGCGTCGGCGATGCGCAGATCTCACACATGCACGCGAACATCATGATCAATCTCGGCCACGCGACGGCGGCCGACGTTCGCGAGCTGATCGCAACGGCGCAGCGCCGGGTGAAGCAGGAATTCGGACATGAGCTCCATTCCGAGATCGGCTTCATCGGCGAGTTCTAGCTAGAAGCCCTGCCCAAGAAGCACTCGCCATCGCCAGGGGGCCTGTTGGTCGATAGGACGAGCGAGACCGACCTGAAGCGAGTTCGAGAAGAAGGTCAGGCCGGCGAAGACGGTGGATCGAATGCGGCCGGTTGGCACTGAGAGCACATTGGCCTCCGTTCCGTCGCCCATTTCGAGGACCGATGAACGTGCGGCGGCCGTCGACAGCTCGGCCCACCCCGCATCGATACCAGCCGTGAGTCCGGGAGACAGTCCCGGGATCAACCATCGCCCGGCGCGGTAGGGCGCGCGCAGAATCGGAAACCCATAGGCCGTGTAGACGCGACCCACTGCGGCGCGGTCGCCCGCGAATTCCTTGTATTCGTAGCCGGATAGCCTGCCGTTCACTCCACCGAGCTCGAAGAGCGTTTGGGGCGGCGGATCCTTCGCCACGACGATGCCGCCGTCGAGGCGCGTTGCGATCGTGACCGGGCCCAGGTACCGACGGGTGGCGATCGACGCCTCCGCCCGTGACCACTCGAGCTGTCCGGTTGCGCCTTCGACCCTCAGCGTCGCCCCGAGACCGGGCTGGAGAAGCTCGCCCGTGACGTTCGGATGAAATTCGTAGCCAACCGCGCCAAGCACATAATCACCGCTGCGCGCGTGCCGATTCGGCAGAAACAGGCGGGACCGGACGATCGGGCCGTGCGTGATCGAGGCGGCGACATCATGATCTCTCGCGACCGCGACGCGGGTCGTGATGAGCGCGTGGTCGATGGACTGGACGAATCTCGTGTGTGCCAATGTCACCGATGAACGGTCGACGTAATCCGCCTCTTCAATGGAAGAGAGAAACGCCGCGATGCCACTGCCGAGTCCAGCGAATTCGTGTTGGAAGTCCTGGGTCGGCGCGAGGCGGCGCTCGGCGATCCACGCGCTCGACGAGCGCGACCAGGCACGGGAAAGCGACACTCCGCCGCGCGCGGTTTTCTCGGACCAGGCCCAACCCACGTTCGCCCTGGCAACGACGCCTGGCGCCACGTCCCGGAACTCGATCGATGCCTCGGCGCCCGTGAATACGCCCTCCACTCGATTGAAGCGAAGTACGCGGTCCAGCCGCGAAGGAAAGAACGTCAGCCGCGGCCGACCGTCGCGGCGCCACTGCACAGGCGCGATGTCATCGAAGTCCGTGGCGCTGATCGATGACGAGGAGCTGCCCATTTCGCTGCGCCAGTCTCCGTAACGGGCGAGCGAATCGGTCGACGCGAACGTCGTCCGACGCCGGCTCGAAATCGAGCGACCCTCACTGCCGCTCGTTTCCCGGATCTGGAAGTCGGTGAACTGCGTGATGGTGCGAAAGGTGAAGCGCAGCCCGTTGGCGAGCGCGCTCGTGGTTTGAAGCTCGACGCGCTGGGTCGTTGGCAGCCAGTAATGGCCGTCGTGCTCGGCGTTGACGAATTCGACGTACGCAACGGCAACGACGCCGCTCGCTTTCGCAATGAGACCGCTCAGTCCGCGGTAGCGGCTCAGGCGTTCGGAAACGACGAATCGACCCCGCATCCGAACGATTTCGTGGCGCTCGGCGTCGATGTCGACCTCGCCATCGAAGGCCGCGAAGGTTGCGTCGAGCGCCAGGTTGGGGTGCGCCAGAATCCGGACGACGCGCACGCGGCGGTCGCCCGCCGTGATCGTTCCGACGGTGTCACCGCCGCTGAATCGATAGTACGACTCGCGGTCCGCCGCGAATGGGTGAACCGCGCGAATGGTGTCTCTTCGCTGCGGTCGACGGCGTCCGGCTGTCTCCTCCGGCGGTGTGCTGAAGTCGAGACCGAGGAGGAGGCGCTGACCGTACAGCATCGGCACCGTCCAGTTGCTGATGACCCCGACCATCGATACGGGAAAGCCGGTCGATTGCGTTCGATACCCTTCGATGTGCGTCACGAGGCCTGAGTCCGGCGTCCAACGGGCGCGCCCGCCCATCTGCTCGACCTGACCGGTTCTTTCACGCCCCAGCGTATCCACGAGGATGAGCGCCATCTCGGACTCGACGTGCGCCTGGTAGCTGGCGAGCGTGGGCGGCACGACGCGGTTCGCCTGAGCCGCCCGGGCGATCACGTCGCGCAGCGCCTGAGACGAGTAAGTCGAGTCGACGGACGCCGCCGCGACCTGTGCCACGATCAACAACGCTCCCAGCACGGCTACCTCATTCGACGGATTCGTCTACTTCCGCACTCGCCAGCTCCCACTCGGCGATGGCGGCGTCGAGCTGGGCTCTTGCTTCCTCGAGCTCCCTGCCCATCGCTGCCGCCCGCTGGCTGCCGTCCGTTCGGGTATACAGCGCCGGATCCTCGAGCGCGGCCGTCAGCCCGTCCACGGTTTTCTCGAGCTCGGAAACGCGCGATTCAGCCACCGCCAGTCGTTCACGCGCTTTTCGGGCCGATGCGCGCTTGTCGCGATCCGGCCGGTGCGGACGTTCCACGGCCTGCCTTTCGTGAACCCGGTGCCGCGCCTCGGCTTCAGCTGCCCGAACTCGTGCCGCGTGCAGCCGTTCAGCCGCCACCTCTTCCCACTCCTCGAAACCGCCGTCGAAATCGATGATACGCTTGTCGTGAAGCACCCAGACGCGGGTCGTCAGCGCCCGAAGCAGCGCACGATCATGGCTGATGAGCAGCACGGAGCCATCGTAGTCGGCAACGGCATCTTCGAGGGCTTCGATCGATTCGACGTCGAGGTGGTTGGTCGGCTCGTCGAGCACGAGCAGGTTCGCGCCGCCGAGCATGAGGATGGCCAGGGCCAGACGAGCGCGCTCGCCGCCTGACAGCGAGCTGACCCGCCGCTGGACTTCATCGCCCGAAAACTCGAATGCGCCAAGATGATTCTGAATGGCACCCCGCTCCCAGAGCGGCCTGAACTCGGCGACCGTCTCGAACAGCGTCTTCTCGAGCGGCAGCTGCGACAGATCCTGCCGGTAATACCCGGAGTCGATTCCGCCGCCAAGCTTGAGATCGCCGCCTGCGATCGGGTGATCGCCGAACAGCGTCCGGACGAAAGTCGTCTTGCCTGCCCCGTTCGGTCCGATCAGCCCAACGACGTCCCCGCGCATCAGCGTGCCCGTGAAGTCGGTGATGAGCGTGCGGTCGCCCACGTCGATGCGGACGTGCTCCGCTGCCACGACGCGGTCGCCGCCGCGATCGCGCGCCTTGAACTCGGGTGACATCACCGGAACACCGCTGAGCGGCGCGCTGAGACGCGGCATGCGATCGAGACGCTTGCGACGCCCCTTCGCCTGCTTGCTGTTCACACCGGCGATGTTGCGCGCGATGTACTCCTGCTCCCGTGCGATGGTCTTCCGGTTTTTCTCGAACTGACGCAGTTCGGTCAGGCGCCGAAGGTTTCGTTGTTCGACGAAGGCCTCGTAGCTGCCCGTGTATGCGAAGGACGTATGCCCCTCGAGGTGCAACACGTGGTCCACGACGGCCGACAGGAACGCACGGTCATGGCTGATCAGGATGATCGTGGTCTGGATCTCCTGCAGGTACTGCTCGAGCCAGCGCGTGGTATCGAGATCCAGATGGTTCGTCGGTTCGTCGAGGAGCAGGACGTCCGCCGGCGACACCAGCTGTCCGGCCAGTGCGAGTCGCCCCCGCTCGCCGCCACTCAGGCCGGAAAGCGGCGTAACCCGGGCCTTTTCCGGATTGAAGCCGAGGCCGTCGAGGACGGCGTCGATTCGCGGCGCCACGGTGTAGCCGCCCATCTGCTCGAACCGCTCGAGGTCACGGCCATACCTGTCGAGGTCGGCCTCGGTCGACGACTCGCTCATCCGATTCGCCTGTTCGGTGATGGACTTCTCGAGGGCGAAGAGATCGGCGAATGCGCCAGCCGCGGCTTCCCAGACCGTCGAAGCCTTTCCGAAGTCGCGATGCTGCTCGAGGAGCGAGACCCGAAGCGCGTTTGGCTTCGACACCACGCCGCGCGTCGGCTGCATCTCTCCCGTGATGAGACGGAAGAGCGTCGTCTTTCCCGATCCGTTTCGGCCGATGATCCCCCAGCGCTCTCCGGCGCCAACCGTGAACGAGATGTCGTTGAACAGCGTGGTCGCGCCGAAGTCGACACCAACGTTCGTGGCGGTGATCTGGGTCATGCCGTCATCCAGGCCTTCCAGTCGGACTCCGCATCACCGATGGTGAGCTTGTTCCCGTTGCGCACGAGCGGCATGCGCAGCAGGAGCGGCTCATCGGCCAGCTTCGTCAGCCAGTAGTCCGGCGAATACAACGCCTGACGAAGACCAAGCTCGGCGAAGCGCTTTGATTCGCGATCGAGCATTTTTTCCACGCCGAACTTCTGCGCGAACCGCTTCAGCTCGCCGAGGGATGCAGCGCGTTCGTTCAAGTCGACGAAGTGCGTCTTGATCCTGCGCTCCGCGAAGAAGCGAAGCGCTTTTCGCGTCTCCGCGCTTTTTTTGATGCCGAACACCTGGACTTCCATATTGATGCGTGTCTCCAAAGAACGACGATAAGTTTAGCCCCGCCTGGTGGCTGCGCGGACCTCATGCGCAGACGCTGTGGTCGCAGTATTTCCGGCGGCGCCGGCATCCGGAGATGCGACTCGAGCGCCTCGAGATGCCCGATGGCGATCGCGTGCATCTCTATCACCGCGACGTCACGCCCGATGGGCCGCGTCTTTTTCTCTTGCATGGCCTCGAAGGTTCGGTGCGCTCGCACTACGTCCAGGGATTCGTGCGCGGCGCCGAGGAACGGGGCTGGAACACGACTCTTCTCGTCTTTCGCGGTTGCGGGCCCGAGCTCAACACGGCGCCCAGGATGTACCACTCCGGCGAAACGAGTGACTTGCGACATGCGCTCGCTACGCTCACCAGCCGACATCCAGGACAATCGGTCGCGGCCGCGGGAGTTTCACTTGGTGGCAACGTCCTCCTCAAATACCTCGGTGAAGACCCGGGCGGCGTGCCAGGCCAGGTTGTCGCCGCCGCCGCGGTATCGGTTCCATTTGATCTGGAGGCGGGTGCGCGACACCTGCAACAGGGCTTCGCTCGCGTCTACGACCGCCATTTCCTCAAGAGTCTTCGCCAGAAGGCCCTGCTCAAGCTCGGGCAGCATCCGGGACTCTTCAGCCGCGAGCGGATGCTGTCAGCCCGGACGATCGAAGACTTCGACGACGCCGTCACCGGACCCGTGCATGGGTTCGAGGGATCGAAAGATTACTACACCCGATCCAGCTCCATCCACTTCCTCGGTCGGATCGCCATTCCAACCCTGCTGTTGAGTTCCCGAGACGACCCTTTTCTTCCTTCGGCGATTCTGGACAAGGTCCAGCGAGCGGCCGCGCCTAACCAGCGCCTTTCACTCGAGTTCACATCCCACGGGGGCCATGTCGGCTTTCTTGCAGGAAAGGTCCCGTTCCAGCCGGTTCATTGGGCTGAACGCCGGGTGCTTTCATTTTTCGATACGTTTCTGAAATGATCTACGCGTTCGTTGCACTCGTTTTTCTCGGGCTCGTCGCGGCCGTGCGCGTGATGCTCTACGGGGTCGAGCGACAGCGCCCGGCTGGCGATGCGAGCCCACGAAGTTTTTCCGCGTCGCCGGCTCTTGTCGCGACCTTCTGCTTCGTCGCGGGAATCGTTGGATATGCGTGCACGCGCTTTGGCGTCAACACCGCCGCCGCCTGGCTCGCCGCCCTCGGCGTGGGGCTGGTGGCGACCTACGCTGCTTCACAGATAATTTCGGCGTGGTGGACCGTGGTGCCGGAGCACGACGTGGACGACGAGCGGTATGTCTTGCAGGGATCGCTTGGGCGGGTCGTGGCCGCCATCGGCTCAAACTCGTCTGGCCAGGTTTCCCTCGAGAGCTCGGGCCACAGCCAGGTGCTGCCGGCGCGAGGCATCGATGACAAGTCGATGGCGGTCGGAACGGAAGTCGTGATCGAGCGTATCGAAGATGGGGTCGCCTACGTCGAGGATTGGGCGACGGTGGAGAAGCGTCTGTAGCAAAGGGGGCTCATGCTGGAAGCGATGATTGCGCTCGCCGTGATCGGCGGGTTCTTCGTGCTCCGCGCGGTTGCCGCGACATGGGTCTTTTTCTATCTGCTCCCCGAGGGCGACCGCTGTCCCAACTGTGACGCCGTGACGCTCCGGGTGGAAAGCAAAGGGTGGAATACCCTCTTTCCGTGGTTCCGCACCAGCTGGTGCATCGACTGCGGCTGGCATGGCCTCCTGCGATGCGGCCCCCTGACACCGGTCAAGAAGACCGACGAAACCCTCGCGCAGCGCTAGCGATCCGGCTTCGCCATGGCGAAGATCGATAGCCAGGGCGGCCAGTTGCCGCTCAGCTCGAAGAAGTCTTCGAAGTAGACCAGGCCGCGGTTCTCGAGCTCGGCGATGAGCTGCGTGAGGGCTTCGGCATCGAAGACCGGGCCGATCGCGACGATGTCCCCTTCCACGCGAAACTCCTCGTCGGTGAGATCGAGAAAGGCATCGATCTCCGCGCGGGCGAGTCCGGCCTTCTCGAACGCGGCGCGGCGCACCACGAGGCTCGAGGCAGATTCCGGAATTCGAAGTGGCATGACACGAATATAGGTTTCGAGGGATGAGTTCGTCTTTCGAGCAGAACTTCGACGTCGTCGTCGTTGGCGCTGGTCACGCTGGAACCGAGGCCGCGGTGGCGGCGAGCCGGCTCGGATGCAGCGTTGGCCTGATCACGAGTGCGCTCGAATCGATCGGACAGATGTCGTGTAACCCGGCGATTGGCGGCGTCGCGAAGAGCACCGTCGTTCGCGAAGTCGATGCGCTGGGCGGAATCATGGCGCGAGCGACTGACCTCTCGACGCTGCAGTTCCGCATGCTGAATCGCGGCAAGGGCCCGGCGGTGTGGGCGCCACGCGCGCAATGCGATCGGGGGCTTTACCGCCGCGCCGTGCGGACGCTCCTCGAGGAGCATCCCACGCTGGTGGCGATCCAGGGGACGGTGGCCCGTCTGCTGTTCGACGGGGATCGGATCGTCGGCATCCAGACCGTCGAAGGTCGGGCGTTTGGCGCCTCCGTCGTCGTGATTACGACTGGAACGTTCCTCCGGGGACGCATTCACATCGGAACGACGTCGTCGTTCTCGGGCGGTCGCGCCGGAGAGAAGGCCACCGTCGATCTCGCGGAACAGCTCGAGGGCTTCGGGCTCGCCGTCGCTCGCTTCAAGACCGGAACGCCGCCGCGCATCGACGGTCGATCGGTCGTCTTCGACCGCGTCGAGGAGCAGTCGAGCGAAATCGAGCAGTTCGACTACTCGTGGTCGCATTTCTGGCCGAGTGCGCGTCGACGGGGCGAGGTCACGAGGCACCCGCCGCAGATGTCGTGCTGGGTGACGCACCTCGAGGGGCCCGGCAAGGAGATCATCACCGACAACATCGCGAAGTCGGCGATGTACGGCGGCGCAATTGCGTCGCGCGGTCCGCGCTACTGCCCTTCAGTGGAAGACAAGATCGTGAAGTTCCCGCAGGCGGAGCGACACCAGATCTTCCTCGAGCCTGAGGGGCACGACACGGCGGAGCTGTACGTGAATGGCATGTCGACTTCATTGCCAGCCGCGGTTCAGCTCGAGGTGCTGCGCACCATTCGCGGCCTGGAAGACGTTCGAATGACCCGCGCCGGATACGCGATCGAGTACGATTACTACCCGCCGACGCAGCTGGACCCGAGCCTGCAGGTGAAGGCGGTGCCCGGCCTGTACTTCGCCGGGCAGATCAACGGCACGACGGGCTACGAGGAAGCGGCTGGTCAGGGCGTGATCGCGGGAATCAACGCGGCGTTGCGCGTGAAGGATCGTGAGCCGCTGATTCTCGGGCGGGAGACGTCGTATATCGGCGTCCTGGTCGACGATCTGGTGACTCGCGGCGTCGACGAACCCTACCGTCTCTTCACGTCACGATCGGAGTTTCGACTGACGGTCCGTCAGGATAACGCACTCCGCCGCCTCGGGAACATCGCGGCTCGCGTC
>JADMIO010703300.1_pt1 | contig 29473 bp, 26 predicted proteins | sample 8958161 | NCBI WGS metagenome assembly JADMIO01 (sample SAMN16585339, study PRJNA669376) | soil metagenome | isolation source: Crop rotation soil | place: USA: Cullars Rotation, Alabama | collected 2011 | reverse complement strand
CGTCGGGCCCGACGAGCCTGCGCGCCACCGCCGACGATTACGTCCGCGACGGCAGCTACGCGTCGACCAACTTCGGGTCGACGACGGATCTGCAGGTCAAGAGCAACGCGACCGCCGGATACACGCGCCAGACGTACCTCAAGTTCGACCTCGGCACGATCTCGACCATCGGCTCGGCGAAACTCCGCCTGTACGGGCACCTGACCGAAGCGGCGTCGGTGCAGACCGCGGTGTACGGCGCGAGCGACACGAGCTGGTCGGAGGGCGGGTTGACGTGGAACAACAAACCCGCCGCGTCAACCACCGCGGCCGCGACCGTCACGATCAGCAGCACGAGCGACCAGTGGTACGAGTGGGACGTGACGTCGCTGCTTCAAGCAGAGAAGGCGGCGGGGCACACGGTGGTGACGCTCGTCCTGAAGAATCTCCAGAACACGAACGCGACGCTGAGTTTCACGAGCGACGAAGCTGCGTCGAACAGACCCGAGCTGCTGATTACCTGACAAGCGCTGCCGGGGTGGCATGGGCATGTACTCATGCCCGTGGGGACATGTCGCGCGCGGTGCCCACGGGCGAGAGTACTCGCCCATGCCACCCGGCGATTTCACTTCAACGGAGACAGGGAGCAGTTATCGGACGTGCGGTCGTGCGATCAGCAATACACTTCGTACGCGATCGGGTAGGGGATGAGGTCCGGGCGGACCAGGTGGAGCTTGCGGAGGCGGGTTTCGTTCTTCGCCGCGGTCGGCTGCTCGCCGCCGGGCAGGGCGGGACGCGTCCCGACCTTCGACGGGCTGCTGGACGAGGCGAGCGTCAGGAGCGAAAAAGCCGCGATTATCAGGCTGAAACCGCGACGGCGGCCGGGGGCTTTCATACGACTGGCTTTCCGGACGGAAGCGGCACACTGCGGCGGCAGCCCGCTGTTGTCCTCGCAACCACGCGGCCGGGAACTGAACGACATCTTCCCAGACAGGTTGTGACCGTAGACTACCCCGCACCTTTAGCACGGCCAACGGAAAAACTGTCTATCAACAGGCGCGCCAGCCGATAAGTGGAAGTTCGGGGAATCTCTGAGGGGTGAGCGGCTATGAACTCCGACCAAGCCGGGCCTGAGCGTACCCGCGAAGCCCGGATGCGATCGCGCAAACGATCCGGCCCTCGCGAGTACGCTCGGGACCGGCTTGTCTGGTTTTGGAGCAGGTTCTACGGGGTGGGGGGATATCCAGCCGACGACTTCTGATCTTCCTTCGCGGCGGCCGCTTCCATCTCTTCTTCACTGGGTTTGGCGGCGTGGGCGGTCACGCCCGCCGTCAGCATGCTCAGCACGGCGGGCTGGACCGCCTTGATCACCTCGCCCATCACCGAGCGCAGGAAACTCTGCCGCCCGGACTGATACCGCTTCACGTCGTCCGTGCCGTGGCCGTCTTCGGAATCGCTCTTTTTATTCTTGGGCGGCTCGGGGTTCAGGGCGCGTTCGATCTTTGCGAGGCGGCGAAGGGCCTGCTGCTCTTTCGATGGCACGATCGCCGCGGCGGCGACGAAGCCGGCCACGGTCGACGCGCCCAGCGTGAGCCAGGGGTATTCGCGCGTCCAGGCGGAGATGCTCGCGCCGTTGCCGAGACTCGTGCCGAGGTCTGAAAGCGTGCGCGCGATCGCGGCCTTGGCATCGACGGCCTGTTGCTCGAGGAACTGCGCCTCGGTCGCCTTGGGCGTCGCGTCGCCGGGCGTCGGCGGCGGGGCGTTCTTGCCGTTTTTGCTGGCTTTATCGCTGTTGTTGGGCGTGCTCACGCGCGCGCTCCTGGACGTCGTGGCCGTCGAACGTGCCGCGCTCGTCTCGTTTTCGGTTCTCGTACTTTTCGACCGTCGCCCGGTGGCTCGCGCCGGTGATCTTTTTCATGACCAGCCAGACACCGACAAATACCGCCGCGAGGACGACGAACCCGACGATCAGCGCGCCGAGCCACGGTTTATCCGGCTCGAAGATCGCGCCGATCGCTCCGGCCAGCCCGGTGAGCAGCAACACCGCCGCGGTCACCAGCAGGCCGAGTCCGACCACGCCGGCGACGATCCCCAACACCGCGTACAGCGCGACGTTGCGGAACGTCAACTTGATCCCGTCGACCTTGGCGCTGACGTAGTAGCCGACGTACTCGCGCACTTCGGCCAGCCGCGCGCCGGCGGTCTTGAACGCATCGGCGGGGGTGCCGGCGTATGCGTCGCCGTGGCCGTTGCCCGATGCGCCGCCCGCCGCCGTGCGGGACGTCGATTCGGGCGCCGAGGTGTCGGAAGCGGGTTTCATGGGCTCTTGCCCTGCGTGATCAACAAACATCGCGACCTCGCCCGGCCCCGAGCGCCGAAGAATCGGCTCGCGGGGCCGGGCGGGCGCGTCGCCATTTCGACTTGCCGCGCGCGGCCGGAAGTTAGCTGCGCTTCCAGAGCAGTCCGAGTAGCACGCCGACACCGGCGGCGATCATGACCGCTTGGAGGGGTTTCTCGCGGACATAGCCCTCGAGATTCTGTTCCCACTCGGTCGCGCGGTCGCGGCCCTGCTCGTAATAGTTCACGGCCTGGTCGCGAAGGTCGCTGTACTTCTCGGTAGCCATATCGCGAACCTGCGAGCCCATGTCGCGGATGTTCTGGGTCACCTGCGAGGCGGTGTCGCCGATCGAAGTCGACGCGCCACCCTGCTGCTGACCGGCCTTGCCCGTGTCACTCATGCGGGACATAACGTAGCTCCTTTCCACGTAAAGTTATAAGTCGGCACTGCATTTCATCGCAGCGCTCAAAAGCACGTGACAGTGAAGCGAATGGCGTGCCTAAGTTCGGTTGACGGGCTGATCCGCGGTTGCAGACCACTGCTTACTTGGGATTGACGTCGATTCGTCGCGGCGCGCCGCGCGCTTCGCCGGTGTAGCTCAGTGCCAACCTCAGGCTCTCCGCCAACGCTTTCGCCCGGCCTTCCCCCTGGAAACGGATGAGCATGAGCCGGGGGTTCTCGTGCAGCAGCAAGGGCCCGACACCGGCGATTTCCAGGTGCCCCAGTTGAAGCTCGCTGACGACGTCGTTGGCTTCGTAATCGGCCACGACGAATTGCCCGTTCACCAGCAGCTTGCCGCACGGGCACCGCCAGAAGCGGAAGTCGGATTCGAGGAACGCGCCCGCCGGCACGTCCATACCGTCCATCGTGACGAGCAGATCAGTTCGCGGCGTTGTGAGTCGATACACGCCGTCCTTCACCTCGCCCTTGCGCCCGAACGTCTCATCGAGCCGGCGAAACAGCGCGGCCTGAGAATCGTCGACGTCCTCATCTTCCGGAAAACTCGTCTGGCGCGTCGTCGGATGCGGCAGATTTCTCGACCGCTCGGTCTTCCGGTTTTCCTGACACCCCGCAAGCAGCGAAAACATCGCGGCCAGCGCGATCGCCATGACGGCGCGACGCATCACTTGCTCCCTTCGGGAAGCAGTCTGCCCGCGTCGCGCAGGCGCGCCATCGTCCGCCGACGGAACCGCTTGAACGGGCCGGTGATCACGCGGTGCAGGCGGATCCACGGGCTGAGCTTGTCGGCCTCGCTCAGTTGCTCCGGGGTCAGCTCGTCGGGTCGCAGTCGGCGGTGATGTTTGCGGATGTGGTACAGGTCCTCGGCCTGGAGTCGGTGGAGGATCCAGCGGTTGAGCCGCGACCGGCGGAAGCGATGCAGGTCCCAACTGATCTGAAAGTCGATCAGGTGCGGCCGGCCGTCGTCGCCGAGCAGGATGTTCTCGGGCTTGTTGGTGTCGACGTACGCGACGTCGCGGCGGTGCAGCTCGTCAAGCAGATCGAACAATTGCCCGAAAAACCCGTCCGGAACGGGCCGATCCTTCGAAAGCGGGCGGCCTCGAACGTACGCGTGAACGAAGCCGGTCTTCCCGACGGTGCCTAGCAGCGCCGGCACGTTCGGAAGGTCCTCGAGCTTCTTGTAAAAACGCATCTCCCGCTGACAGAGGAAGCGCCCGATCCACTCCAGTGGCATGCCCATGCAGTCGACGGTCCGGCTGATCTTCAGCACCGCCATGTTGCCCGCGCCGTCTTCGTAAAAAGCGGTGGCGGCGAAGAAGTCGTGCTTGACGGTCTGCACGTGGCGCCAGCGCGTCGAGCCGAGGGTGAACTCGCTGGGCAGGTCGCTGCGTCCCAGCGCCCGCAGCGCGTACGCCGGCCGGCCCTTGGCCCCACCGGGCCGAAGGCGAAGATGCACGTCGCGCACGTCGCCGCCGTTCACGCTGTCGACATTACTGTTGGGCGCTATGAACGTCACGTGAAGTGAAGGCCTCACTTTTTCCCGAGTGCCCGTTTGCGTTGAAAGAAGCCCTGCAACAGCTTGGCGCATTCGTCGGCGAGCACGCCCTGCGTGACTTCGACCCGGTGGTTCAGCCTGGCGTCGGTGCAAATCTGGTAAAGCGTGCGGACGGCGCCGGCCTTGGGGTCGTCGCAGCCGTAAATCAGCCGCGGGACGCGGGCGTTGACGATCGCGCCGGCGCACATCGGGCAGGGCTCGAGCGTTACGACGAGCGTGCAGTCCGTCAATCGCCAATGCCCGCGCGTTTCAGCCGCTTCACGCAGCGCGAGGATTTCGGCGTGCGCGGTGGGATCGTGGTCGTTCTCGCGGCGGTTGTAGCCGCGCCCGATGATCGAGCCGGTGAGGTCGTCGACGACGACGCAGCCGATGGGCACCTCGTCGTCGATCAAAGCTTTCTCGGCGAGCAAGATCGCTTCGCGCATCAGCGGTTCGGGCTCGGGCATTCCGGCGAGAATTGTAACCGCCCATCAGCGAGGCTACGCTCGAACAGACGACTATTTGAAGGAGACCGCACGATGCCCAAGGCCGTTGACCGCGAAGGCTTGATCAAACTGTTGAACGAAGACCTCTCCCGCGAATACCAGGCGATCATCGCCTACGTGAACTACAGCCAGGTGCTCAAGGGCGCGCAGTACATGGAGATCGCCAAGGAACTGGAAGCACATGCCAAGGAGGAGCTCGATCACGCGCTGAAGGTCGCCAAGCAGATCGACTATCTCGGCGGGTCCCCGAGCGTGACGCCGGTCGCAGTCAAGACGAGCGACAAGCCCGAGGAGATGCTGCGCTTCGATCTGGAGAACGAGAGGGTCACGATCGCGAACTACCGCACCCGCATCCGCCAAGCTGACGCGCTCGGGGAGTTCGCACTGAGTGAAACGCTTCGGGAGATCATCGTGCAGGAACAGGATCACCTGATCGATCTCGCGACGGCGCTGGGGATCGATGCACCCGACGCGGGAGAAGCATAATCTATTTCAGGCAAACGGTTTGCGTGTCGCCGGGTTTCCGCTCAGGGTTATTCGCTTCGCTGCGATCAAAGTTGTGCCGCCCCGTGAAACACCTACCGGATGTCTCCGTCATTCGGGTAGACTCGCACCTGTGCGCGGGGTCGACGACGACACCATTGATATGCCGCTTGCCGCACCGGACAACGACTTCGCACTGCTCGAGCGCTTCATGACCTCGGCCGACGAGGAGGCGTTCGCGGAGATCGTGAAGCGTTACGCGGGCGTGGTTTACGCGACGAGCTTCCGCGTGCTGCACGACCGCGGCCGCGCGGAGGACGTTTCGCAGGAAGTCTTCTTCCGCCTGCTGCGCCGCCCACAAGCGGTTACCCAGTCACTGGGGGGATGGCTGCACCAGTGCGCGACGCGTTTGGCGCTGGACGAGCTGCGTTCCGAGACCGCCCGCAAACGCCGAGAGGCGAACCGCCGGATCGAGATCGACAACGACGCCGACGCCGGCCAGGCGACGACCTGGCAGGAGATTTCGCCGGTCGTCGACGAGGCGCTGGCGACGCTGTCCGACGAGAGCCGGGAATTGCTCGTCAGCCACTTCCTTCAAGGCAAGAGCCAGAACACGATCGCGGTCGAGACGCGGATGAGCCCGGCGACGATCTCCCGCCGGATGCGCGACGCGGTGATCGCGTTGCGGAGCGAATTGCGGCGGCGGGGCGTCGTCGTCGCGCCGGCGCTGCTGGTCGGGTTGTGCCGTATGAACGCGCCGGCCCAGGCGAGCCAGGTGTCGGCGACGCTGCTGACGGAACTCGGCAAGATGGCGATCGTCGGCAAACCCGCAGCCGCGGCGACGTCATTCGCGTGGTACTCGGCTTCCGCCTGGTGCGACGCCGCCGCCAGGACGTGCGGCTGGCCCGCGGAACTCGTGAAACAAGCCGTCGCGATCGCCGCGTCGACCGCCGTGGCGCTCGCGGTGGCGTTGCTGCTGCTCCGCGCGGTTTCGCATAACGCGCAGCAGCGCGTCCAGAGCGCCGCCGCGACCGCCGAAACCGCGCGCGTCGAGCAATTCCAAAAGGCCTACGCCGCGTCGATCCAGAAACAGGTCGCGGAAAAAAAATCTCGTCCGATCCCGCGGCCGGACGAAGACGTGCGCGTCGCCCCGGCCGGAGAGCGGCAGCCCGATCAGATCGTGCTGCTCACCTGGCCGAAGCAGGAGGGCGGCTCCGTCAAGATCACGTACGGCGATGGGCGCTCCGCGCAGCTTCCGCAATCGCTCGCGCGCAAGCTCGTCGAGACGCAGGCCGGTAAAACGATCGAGCAGTTGGCCGAGGAGTCGCGCAAATCTTCCGCCGAACCGTAGTCGCGGTTGTTCCAATTCAAAACGCTCGAGAACGAAGACACGGGCTTGCTGTCTGTGCCACGGAGAGCGCGCAACCATGTATTTCAGTAATTCCGCCAAGGCTGGGTGGCATGGGCATGTACTCATGCCCGTGGGCCTCTCGCGACCGGTGCCCACGGGCGAGAGTACTCGCCCATGCCACCCCGCGCGCGTGTTCCGTGCGACGTATTCGCTGACAACTCACATCGCATGACGACAGACACTGCAAACAGCTTCGCGTACCAGGCGCAGACGCCCGACGGGCTGCGGATGAGCGGGACCGTTGACGCGCTGGACGTCGGCGAGGCGACGCGCCGGCTCGTCGAGCTGGGGCTGCGCATCTCCGAGATCGCGCCGATCGCGCGCCCGCCCAAGCCGCGGGCGCTGCGCGCCGGCGACTTCGCCGCGTTCAACGAGCAGCTCGCGCACCTCGCCAAAGCCGGGCTGCCGCTGGAGCACGGGCTGCGGCTCATCGCCGCGGACCTCGCCAGCGGGCGTATGTCGCGCACGGTCCAGCTCGTCGCGGCCGAGCTCGAGCGCGGCACGCCGCTCCCCGAAGCGTTCGAAAAACACCGCAAGCAGTTCCCCTCGCTCTACGGGAAACTCGTCGGCGCCGGCGTGCAGTCGGGCAACCTGCCCGGCGTGCTGTTCAACCTCGGCCGGCACCTCGAACTCACGCAGCGCCTGCGCGAAGCGATGTGGCGGTCCCTCGCCTACCCGCTGGCCGTGCTCATCGGCCTGGGCGTCGTGCTCGGACTCATCGGCATGTTCGTGCTGCCGAAGTTCGAGGCGATCTACATGGATTTCCGCATGGAGCTGCCGGCCGTCACGCAGCTCCTGCTGCAAGTCGGTCATGCGCTGCCGGCGATCGCCGTCACCGTGCTCGCCCTGGCGATCGGGTTGCCGCTCCTGTGGGTTCTGATGCGATTGTCGGGACACGAAGGCGCCGCGATCGACTTCGTCGCGCGTTACGTCCCGGTGATCGGCCCGGTGCTGCGGAGAAGTCTCGCGGCGCGGTGGTGCGACCTGCTGCGCGTCGCCGTCTCCTCCGGCATGGACCTGCCCGCGGGCATGATGCTCGCCAGCGAAGCCACCGGGTCGCCCGCGCTGATGCGCGACGGAAGGCGCCTGGCCGCGCAGCTCGAAGCGGGACAGCCGCTCGAACCCGTGCGCCGCTCGCTGCTCCCGCCGAGCGTCCCCGCGACAATCCAATTCGCCAGCGGTTTCCAGGACCTCCCGGCCACGCTCGAATCGCTCAGCGAGATGAGCCAGCGCCAGGCCGAGCTGCGCGTCGCGGCCATCCCCGCGGTCATCACGCCGATCTTCGTGATGATCATCGGCGTGCTCATCGGGTTCGTCATCCTGTCGCTGGTGATGCCGATGATCACGCTGATCCAGGGCATGACGAGCCCTATGCATAAATGACGCCGGAATATTCCAACTTCGCGGCCCCGCCGCCCGCACGAACGCCGCTCGCTGCGCGCGATTCGAACTTCGCCGTCTGGCTGGCGATGCTGATCGCGTGGTGCGTGCTCGCGGCCGCCGTGCTGGGCGGGATGAGCTTCTTCATCGGCGTGGTCCTTCTGCCACCGCTGGGTCCGGGCACGCCGTTCGTCGTGCTGGTTTTGCTGATCCTGCTGGCGGCGCTGCTGAACGCACTGCGCCGCCGGCGCCGCAGCACGGTCATCACGTATCTCGAACAAGCCACCCGGCTGAACCTGCCGCTTCCCGCGATCCTGCGTGCCGCCGAGCGCTCCGAGAGCCGCGGGACGGCCCGCGCGCTGCGCCGCCTGCGTCTGGAGCTTGAGGCCGGCCAATCCGTCCACAACGCCCTCGCCTACGCCGTCCCCGGAACGCCGCTGCGCATCCTCGGCCTCGTCGGCTCGGGCGAGCGGTCCGGCGGGCTGCCGCGCACGCTCTCGCGCCTCACCCGCGAAGCCGCCACCCGCTTCGAAGGCGCGCCCGGCCGGGACCTTTACCTGCGCTGGTACCCGCTCACGCTCGCCCTCGTCGTCGGCGCGGTCGTCTCGGCCATCTCCGTGTTCGTGATGCCGAAGTTCGAAGAGATCTTCATCGACTTCCACCTCGAACTCCCCCGGTCGACCAGGCTGCTGATGGATGCGTGGCAGTTCATCGCGATCCCGCTCGGCGTCGTGCTGGGCCTGATCATGCTGGTGTACGTCGCGCGGCTCCTCGCGGTGATCTTCGCGCCCGAGTCGCACGCGCGCGGGCCGCTGCGGTGGGGCGTCGACCGCGTGAAGTGGTACGTCCCCGTCATCGCCGGGCCGACGCGATGGCGGGCGCTCGGCGACGTGTGCCACGTGCTGGCCGACGCGATGGAGTCCGGGCACCCGCTCGACTGGGCGCTGGTCGAGGCGTCGCGCAGCGGGACGAACGACGTGCTCGCCGAACGACTGGCCCTGTGGGCTGACGAGGTGCGCGGCGGTCAGCCCGCCGCCGACGCGGCGTCTCGCGCGGCGATGCCGCCGCTGCTCGTCGGCATGTTCCGCACCGGCATTTCCGGAGGCGCCGACCCCGCGCAAGTCTTCCGCTTCCTCGCCCGCTACTACGACGGCCGCTTCGCCCGCGCGAGCGTCATCCTGCAGGCGGCGCTCGTCCCGGGGATGGCGCTGGGGATGGGCGCGGTCGTGTGCTCGATCATCTACTCGCTGTACGTCCCGCTGATCCGCCTGATCGAGCAGGTCTCGTCCACCATCTGGAGCCGGTGAATGCGTCGAAGAAATCGCCCGCGAAAAGTTCATGGGTTCCTCACCGCCGACGTGATGATGGGGCTGATGATCATCGCGGTGCTGGCGGTCGTGCTCGTCGCGACGATGGCCCAGCACCGCAAGGGCGCCGAGCGGCTGTCCGACACGCGCGGAGCCGTCTGGGCGGCCGAACGCGCGCTGGCGACGCTGCAGACCGGCGCGGCTGTGAACGACAAGACGATCACCGTCGAACCCGTCTTGGGTGACGTCGCCGCCCCGGCGGGGCAGAAATGGGTCCGCGTCCGCGCGACGTTCAACGACCGCTCAGCGACGCTGCTCGGCCTGGTGCCGGCGACGAAGGAGGCGAAATGATCAGCCTACGCCGCCGCGGCATGATGCTTTACGAGGTGATGATCGGCGTGATCCTGATGGCCGCGTTCGCGACGCTCGCGGTGGAGGTGATCCGCTCGAGCCTGCGCGTCTCGCGCGACGCCAGCGAGGCGGCGGGCCTGAACGCGAGGTTCGACGGCGCGGTTGCGCAGCTCCGCCGGGACGTCTGGAGCGCCGCGAAAATCACCGCGGCCAATCCAACGACGCTGAACATCGAAGTGCCCAACGCCAAGCCGATCACCTGGACGGTCACGAAGGAAGCCGCGCTCGTACGATCGCTCGAATCCGAGCGTCAGGCCTGGCCCGAGGTCGCGGCGGGCATCACGTTCGAATCGGATGCCACGACGGTGGCGCTCGTCGAACCCGCGACGTCGCGGCGCGACGCGCGCCGGATTCCCCTGGTCAGTCAACTGGCCGTCGCCGGGAAGGGGACGCCGTGAATCGACGACGTCACAACAATCGCGGCGGCTTCGCGACCCTCACCGCCGTCTCGATCATCGGCATCATCGCCGTCTGCTTCGCCGCGATGGCAGCGATGTTCGCGGCGGACGTGAAACGGAATCACCGTTTGAGCGAAGAGGCTCAGCTCCGCCAGCTTTTGATCGCGGGTGAATCGTTCGCACGGGCGGGAAAGGTCGACAAGCGAGTCGAAGTGAAGCTGCCCGAAGAGCTCGCGTCATTCGGGATGAAATTGAGCATCGAGCCGGTGGGAGACGTTGCAGGCAACGAAGTCCGGCTTCGCGTGACGGCCAGCGCAGCGGAATCGCGCGCGATGAGCGAAACGCTCACGTACGCGCGCGAGGGCGAGCATTTCACGTTGCGAACGGCAGAATTGGATTGAGTCGGGGACGAAGTCAGCGCATCACCGCCGCCGGGTCCGGCTGGCGCACGCCGGCGGCGCGCTGCTTGGTGAGGTTCATCAGCGTCTGGTGCGCGCCGAGCTGCGACGTCGGGTCGGCGGGGTCCGGCGTGCGCTGGACGTACGAACCGTCCGGCAGCATGTCCCACGCCTGCCGCCGGTCGTTCAGCATCACCTGCAGCACTTCCCACAGCCGCTCGCGCAGCGGGCGGTGGTCGATCGGGACCACCGCTTCGACGCGCGTGCGCAGGTTCCGGTACATCCAGTCGGCCGAGCCGATCGAGAACTCGCCGTTGACCGGATCGGGGCTGCCGTTGCGGAAGTAGAAGATGCGCGAGTGCTCGAGAAAACGTCCGATCACCGACGTCACGCGGATGCGTTCGCTCAACCCCGCCACGCCCGGCCGCAACGTGCAGAAGCCGCGCACGATCAAGTCGACCGGCACGCCCGCGTCGTTCGCGGCGTACAACGCGCGGATGATCTTGCGGTCCTCCAGGCTGTTGATCTTCGCGACGATGTGGGCCGGCTTGCCCGCGCGCCGGTTCGAGATCTCGCGGTCTATCATCGCGAGAAACCGGTCCAGCATGTTCACCGGCGCCACCAGCAACTTGCGGTAGTCGCGCTTCAGGCTCCGGCCGGTCAGGTAGTGGAACAGCTCGACGAGGTCGCGCGTGATTTCCGGGTCGCACGTGAGCAGCCCGAAGTCGGTGTAGAGCTTGGCGGTGCCGGGGTGATAGTTGCCGGTGGCGATGTGCGCGTAGCAGCGGATCGCGTCGGGGTCCTGGCGGACGACGAGTGTCGTCTTCGTGTGCGTCTTGAGTTCCGGCACGCCGTACAGCACGTGCACGCCGGCCTTTTCCAGGCGGTTGGCGAGCTGAATGTTGCGCTCCTCGTCGAAGCGGGCCTTGAGCTCGACGAGGCACACGACCTGTTTATTCGCCTCGGCCGCCCGCACGAGCAGCGGGATGAACGGGCTGTCGTCGCCGGTGCGGTACAGCGTCATCTTGATCGCGAGCACGCGCGGATCGTTCACCGCCTCGCGCACGAACCGCTCGGCGCTGCCGGTGAAGCTCTCGTAAGGCGTGTGGGCTAGGATCGGCGCGCGCCGGATCGCGGTGAAGACGTCTTCGTCCTCGTCGGCAAGCTCCGGCGGCGTCAGCGGAATCCACGACTCATACCGCAGGCGCGGAACGGGCAGATCCGCGATGAGACGCAAGTCTTCAAAGTCCGGCTCGGCCTGCATTTCGTAGACGTCGTCGGGCTGCAGGTTCAACTCGCGCATCAGGAACGCGAGCATCCACTGGTTCGGATCCCTCCCGACTTCCAGCCGCACGACGCGCGCGAACCGCCGCTGGCGCAGCTCTTCTTCCATCAATTCGAGCAAGTCTTCGGCGTCTTCCTCGTCACGCTCGAGGTCCGCGTTGCGCGTGACGCGGAAGCGCATCACGTCGATGATCTGCATGTCGGGGAACAGGTCGTCGAGGTTGTTGCGGATCAGCGAGAGCAGGCTGACGAAGCGCCAGGGCGTTTGCGCCGAGGGGCTTGGCGCCATCTCGCCGACGCGCACCCACTGCGGCAGCACTTCGGGGATCTTGATACGCGCGAAGAGGTTTTCCTCGCGGTCCGGGTGGTGCAGGATCACGCCGAGCGACGTGGAGAGATTCGAGATGAACGGGAAGGGATTCCCGGGATCGACCGCGAGCGGCGTCAGCACCGGAAACACGCTCGCGCGGAAATACTGGTCGGCCTGCTGCTTTTCGACGTCGGTCAAATCGTTCCACGAAAGCAGGTGAATGCCTTCGGCCGCGAGCCCCGGCACCAGTGTCTTCGTGTAACACTCGGCCTGCCGCGCGAGCATCGGCAGCACGGCGTTGCGAATCCCCACGAGCGATTGCGCCGGCGTCAGCCCGTCCGGCGATTGCGCGACCACGCCGCCCAGCGCCTGGCGCTTCAGTCCGCCCACGCGCTTCATGAAGTATTCGTCGAGGTTCGACGTGAAGATCTGGATGAACCGCACCCGCTCGAGCAGCGCCGTGCGCTCGTCTAGCGCCTCGTGCAGCACCCGCCGGTTGAACTCCAGCCACGATAGGTCGCGGTTGAGAAACTCCTGCGGCGACACGTCGGCCGCCGACGGCGAAAGCTGGATCAGCGGTTGTGCGGCGGTCTGGGTCATGGGCTCAACTGGGCGCGCGGGCCGGGGCGCGCGCGACGCCTTCAGTCTATGTTATCGGAGGTGCGGCGACGAAGATTAACCGAACGCTAACGTCCCAGTTTCCGAAGCTGGCAAGGCTTGAGCAGCCACAGCAGCTTTGCCGCCCCCGCGGCCGCTTCCCCCGGAAAATCCAGCAGACACGCCGAGCCTTTTCGCAATTCCACGACACCCCGCGATTCGTCGCCGGTTAACAGCCAGGTGATGAGAATCCCGAGCTGAGGCTCATGTCCGATGACGGCCACCGTCGCGTCCGCCCGCTGCGTGTTCACCCAGGCCAGCACATCGCCCACCGCCCGCCCCGGCTCCAGCGCCGGCACGACGACCGGCTTCGCGGCGCCGAACCGATCGCAAATGATTTCCGCCGTCTGCACCGCCCGCACGAGCGGACTGGTCCCGATGACGTCGATCGCATCGACCACCCGGCTGAGCCCCTTCGCGCCGCGGCGCATTTTCCGCCGCCCCCGGTCCGTAAGCCGTCGCGCCTCGTCCGATTCCCCCGGCTCCGCGTCCTCGGCGATCGCATGTCGGACAACAAGCAGTTTCATGGGCGTTGTCGCGTGAGCTTACACCAAGTCCGCGCCCGGCGCGCGCCGATGCCGCGGCCCCGAGCCACTTTGACTGCCCCCGCGTACGTCGCTATCTTTTCCCGTCCCCGGAGAGGTGGCAGAGTGGTTGAATGCGCCGGTTTCGAAAACCGGTCTGCCCGAAAGGGTAGCGGGAGTTCGAATCTCCCCCTCTCCGTTTTTCCTCGCGTGAGCAACCTGCGTTGACCAGCCGGGTTTTTGCTCACGTCCCACTTCGTACGACGGGCTGGCGGCGGATGAAGTAGGCCAGCAACTCGGCGCGGCTCGACACCTCGAAGTGTGTGTACAGCGCGGTGACATAGTCATGCACGGTGCGCGAGCCGATCTTCATGGCGGCGGCAACTTCCTTCTCGCTGCGACCCTCCAGGAGCAGCGCGAGACACTCGCGAAGGCGCTTGGACAATCCATCGCGCGAAAGGTGTTCTTCGGTCGTCAGTCGCACGCCGACCAGCGGCGCAATCTCATCGTGCAGGAGCTTCATGAGCGCCACCTCGCGAGGGCCGAATGGCTCGGCGCCGTGCGGGCGGTCAATGTTGATCGCCTCGGTGCGCTTCGGCACATCAACAAAGCGAATCGACACCACAAAGTCGTCCAGATCCAGCGGGCGGCGAAGCTGGAGATAAGTAGGCGACGCATGATACGTGGCCTCGTCGGTCAACTCGTCGCGCGACGCGGTCACCCATTGCTGTCGCCGCATCTCGTCTTGAAGCATCTTGAAGCCGGGCATCGAGTCATCCGCTTGCGCGATCTCCTGGCCCTCCCACTCCGAGACGTGCGGCAGCAGGCGCTGGCGCAACGGGTCCGGTAGACCGACCACCGCAATCGGAACGAGCCGGCCGAAGCAATCTTTGGCGCCTCCGTATTCGGCAAGTATCATTCCGGCGTGACCGCCTAACAATCCGCAGGCGCCGTGCAACAAATATTCGCGCCATACACGCGGGTCGTCCCAGCGCTCACACACTTCCTGCACGAGGCGAATCACCCGGGACACGTCGTTCAGGGATGCGTCCATCGCCAAATGCTCACCCTTAGAACACCGTCGTGCAATCCCGCTGATTAGCGGATTGCTCCGCGACGTTGCGATGAGTTAGTTTCCGCGCGCGACACCGCTTGGCGCCGAACGGTCGGCACGCTGAAGCCACCTTCAGATACTGCAAGCCGAACGCTTTCGGCCGGAGAAGAAAGGATCTGTCATGAGAGCAGCGACCCGTTGTTTGAATGTCGCGGTCGTCTCGGTCGTGCTGTTCATCGTCGCCGCCGCGCCCGTGCACGGGCAGATTTACGTGACGAATTACGACACCGGTACGATCGGCGCTTACAACCTCGACGGCACGCCGATCAACACCGCGCTGATCACCGGGCTGGATCACCCGCAGGGCATCGCGGTTTCCGGCGGCAACATCTACGTCTCCTGCTCGGACTCGGTGTCCAACACGGGTTGGATCGGCAAGTACACCACCTCGGGCGCGACCGTCAACGCCAAGCTGGTCAGCCTGCCCTGGAACCCGCACGGCGTCGCCGTCTCCGGCAACGACCTCTACGTCGCCAAGGACTTCGGCTACGTCGGCAAGTACACCACGTCCGGCGCGACCGTCAACGCCAACTTCGTCAGCTTCCACACCGTGTTTCCCGATCCACTGGGGCTGGCGGTCTCGGGAACGGATTTGTACGTCACCAATGAGTTGGGGAACAAGGTCGGTCATTTCACGACCGCCGGCGCGACCATCGACGACGCGATGATCGACACGGGGCCGAGCAGCAGCCCCTTCGGGCTGGCTATTTCCGGATCGACGATGTTCCTCAGCCTCAACGGCGGCTACGTCTCCGCATACACCACCTCCGGCGACGTCATCGAACAATTCCTGATCGACGGAATCCCCAGCGCGACGGGCATCGGTGTCCTGGGCGATCGGCTCTTCGTGGAGAGTGCGATCAACGGAACCGTCGGCTGCTACACCACCTCCGGCGTGCCGATCGACGCGGAACTGATTTCCGGGTTGCACGAGCCGATCGGCATCGCGGTGGTCCCCGAGCCGACGACGGCACTGCTGGTGTTCCCGCTCGCCGCCTTGCTTCGGAGACGTAAAAGGCTGTCCTAAGAGCGGGCGCCCGAGTGGGACCTGACCTGCTCTACCGGCCCGATTTCGGCACCGAGCGCCATTTAGGTGCGCGTCTGACCTGCCAGGTGGTTTGTCCGATGCGTCGGGTCCGATGAACTGAGCGGATCACATTGCGCACCGGAAGCGCCTTGGTGGTCCGCGAGCCAGGATTAACTGGATGGTTTTGTTGGAATTACCCTGCTGCGCCGCGCCGCCAGATTCCCGCCTGGTGCTTGATTGCCGAGAGTAGAGGGGAGTTTTCAGCCACGCAGCGAGGAAAAGTTCTAACCGTGTCCCCTCCTCTCCGCTGTAATTCCTGATTTCGTCGCGATGTCGGCTGCCACGCCGTCCGTCAAGCGCGGCCCCAATCGAAATATCCTATCGCCTCTAACCGGCCCCGCAGCTTGGTCTGCAGTTCGGGTGACAGTGTCTGGTTCGGAAGCCTCGGCGGCCCGACTTCTATGCCGAGCATTCCCATTAATGCCTTGGCGGCTCCCATGTATCCGAATGATGCGAGGCAGGTCACCAGTTGGACGGAGCGGAATTGCTCGCGCTGCGCGGTCTTGAGATCGCCGCGCTGAAATGCGGTCACCAGACGCCGGTAGAGCGGCGCGGCGAAGTTGTACGTGCTGCCGACTGCGCCTTTTGCTCCAAGGGCGAGCGCGCCGAGGAGGCACTCGTCCATGCCCCAGGGGATGTCGAATCGTCCGTCATGAGTGTGCAGGCATCGCTGATACGCCATCAAATCCGGGTTGGTGAACTTGATGCCGGCGAGGTCCTTGATTCGTCCGGCGGCCGTTTCGAGAAAATCCGGCGTCGACAACGCCACGCCGGTCAGTGATGGAATGTCGTAGTAATAAAACGGCACGCCCGGCGCGGCGGCCGAGATCTGTTCACAACACGCGACCAGCGCTTCGATCGATTGCGGTTTGAAGTAGCTCGGCGCCAGCGACGCGATGGCGGCCGCGCCGGCCTGGTGCGCGGCGGCCGCCAGCGTTCGCGCGTCGGCGACGCAGTTCGACCCGACGTGCACGACCACGCGCAGCGCGGTTCCTTTCGCAACCTGCAACCATCGATCCGCAAGCAGCCGCCGTTCGTCGACGGTTAGTGAATGGCTTTCACCCGTGCTCCCGCCGATGAAGACCGTTGTGATCCCGTCGCCGAGGAGGTGCTGTGCCTGCTTTTCGACCTGCGAGAGCTTCAGCGCGCCTTCGTTGTCAAACGGCGTGTGCGTCGCCGCGACGATTTCATGCAGTTTCATTTTCCAATGCTTTCCGTAATCGAAAGATCTTTCCTGGGCCGAATCAGCAGCACGATGCCGACGGAAATCGCCGCGACCGCGGCGAAGGCCCCGAAGATCGCGCTGAGCGGCACGTGCCGGTCGCGCAGCGTGCCGAAGCCCCAATCCGCGAGCCCGCCGCAACTGATGCTGACCAGGTTCATCAGCCCGTAGCCGGTCGCGCGCCGCTCCGGCGGGACGATCTGGCTGAGGATGGGCATGTTGTTGCAGTCGAAGAATCCGTAGCCCAGGCCGAACATTGCGAGGAACGTCACCGCCGCGGCGAGCGATCCCGCGCTGCCGACGCCGAAGATCGCGGGCACGATCAGCGCCATCCCGATCGCGCTGACGAAGATCCGCCCGCGCATACTTCGCCGCATCCAGCGGTCGGCGAGATACCCGCCGAGCAGCGCGCCCGCGATGGCGGCGCCTTGCCAGTAGATCGTCGCGGCGACGCCCGCCTTGCCCTGGCCGATGTGGAACTGCTGTTTGAGGATCGCGGGCATCCAGTCGCGCACGACCCAGCCGGCCAGTGCCGGCAGCGTGAAGTAGAGCACGAGCAGGATGAACGAAAGGTTGGTAAGCAGTTCCCACGCCGCGCGCCACGGCGACGCGGGCGGCGCGTGCACCGTTTGCGACGAGGGCGGCGCGTCGCGCAGCACCAGCGCCAGCGGAATCGCGTAGAGCATGCCGAAGATTCCGCACGCATCGAACGCCACGCGCCAGCCCAGGTGCGGCGCGTCGGCGACGTATCCGCCAAACCCGCCGGCGATCACGCCGCAGTAGATGGCCATCTGGTGCAGCCCGATCGCGCGCGAGCGCGTTCCTCCGCTGTGATAATCGGCGAGCAGCGCCAGGCCCGCGGGGATGTAGAACGCCTCGCTGATGCCCATGAGCGAGCGTGCCGCCAGCAGCTCGTGATAGCTGTGCACGTGGCCGGTCCACCACGTGATGCCCGACCAGACGAACAGGCTCGCGCAGATCGTCAACCGCCGGCTGAACCGGTCGGCCATGTACCCGCCGATCGGGCTGAACACGGCGTAAACCCACTTGAACTGCCCGAGCATGAATCCCCAGTTGGCGTCGGAACCGATGGTGGGAATGTCTCCCATCACCGAATACTTCATCGACGCCAGCATCTGCCGGTCGAGGTAGTTCAGCAGCGCGACCGGCCAAAGCAGCGCGACCACCAGCCACGCCGTGCGCGTGAGCGACGCGGATGCGTGCACGGTCGTCGAAAGGGGTTGGGCGATCGTCGGCGAGCCGTCACTCATGCGGCGAGAACTCCCAAACCTGTGGCGAGCGAATCCCCGGGCGCATCTCACCGCTGCAGATGACCCACGCGTCGCGCCATCGCACGCACGGCGCGGTCACGCGCGCGGCCGGCATCGTCCCCGCCTCGCGCCATGCCCCGCGTTGCACATCGTACCGCAGGATTTTCCTGGAAAACCCTGAATGCTTGTCCGGCGTCGCGTCGAGCTGCGTCCCGTCGTCGCCGCCGAGCACGCACAGGTCATTTCCCACCGTCGGTGCCGGCGACGGCGCCGCGACGACCGCGGTGGGCAGATCGCTCATCCGCTCCCATCCGTGGTTCGGGCGATATTTCCAAGTCTCTTTCAGGTATTCCCGCCGCGGGCCGCGGTCCGGCGCTTGAATGAGCCGCGCGCCGCCTATCTGCCAGAATTCGTCGTTCAGCGTCGCGGCCACCGCCAGGATTCTGCCGCCGCCCGGACAGCTTTCCAATTCCGTCCACTTCGGCGGGCGCTCGGCCAGATCCATGACGAACAGGGTGGGCAGCGCCGACTTCGCGTCTGGAGTTTCCTGCCCGCCGGCGACGTAGAGCCGATGACCCACGAGCGCGCCGCAGGCGTTTGCGACGGTGCGAGGCAGCGCAGGCAGGGGAGTCGTGGTCAGTTTTCCGTTGCGCCAGTCGAGGCGGAACACGTCGGCAAAGTGTCGCCGCGCGTCGCTCCCGCCTACGCAGATGACGCCGTCCGCGTGACTCGCCGACACGCCATACCCCAGCGCCCGCGGCAGCTTGCCCGCCAATTTCCACTTCGCCCCCGGCGTCGCCGTCAGCACGAACACGTCCTGCGACCACACCTTGCGCCCGCCTTCCCAGGGCTTCTTGTCCGGAAAGTTTGCGCCGCCGGCCGCGATCAACGCGTCGCCGCTCACGCCGGCAAACATCCCGGCGAACCCGCGGGGATCGGGCAACGGATCGAGCGGCTTCCACCGATCCGAACGTTCCTCGGCGCGTGCAAAGTTTGAACCCGCGAGGACCGCGCTCAACAGCACGAGAATTCTGCCCGACATTTGCATCACTGGCTTGTCTGGCCGAAGTGTATCGCCAACGGCCGCGAAGAATGCCATGCGGATTTTTCCGCTTGTCCGTCAGCGGGAGCATTCCTAGCCTTCATCCTGTCAAGCAAGTTTAAGGAAAAACCAGAATCAGCCCAGGGAGGTTCGCATGAGTGTCCAGACGGTTGCGAAGCAGTTCGTCGAATTGTGCCGGCAGGGAAAAAACTTCGACGTGATGCGGACGATGTACGCGCCCGACATCGTCTCCGTCGAAGGCGACGGCAAGGAGACGGCGGGGCAGGGGCCGGTCATCAAGAAGTCGGAGGACTGGGTCTCCGACAAGGCGTTCAACGGCGAGACGGTGGCGGGGCCGTTCTACAACGGCGCGAATCCGAACCAGTTCTGCGTTTATTTCACGCTCGACGTCACGCCTAAAGCGACCGGCAAGCGCATCACGCTTGAAGAGGTCGGGGTTTACACGGTCAACTCGAACGACAAGATCACGCGCGAGCAGTTCTTCTACGACGGCGCGCACTAGAAATTTTTAACAACGAGGGGGGGCACGCAGGCGCACTCGCGCGCGCTGAAACAGGAGTTGTCATGTCCTCACTGAGTCAAAGCCGCGACGTCAAATCGAAACAAAATTCCAGGCAACACAAGGCGTGGGTCGCCAAAGCAGCGAAGCAGCCGATGGTGCTGGAGACGATTGACCCCGGCCCCCTCGGCGAGGACGAAGTCGAGGTCGTCGTTGAGCACTGCGGGCTGTGTCATTCCGACGTGTCCGTCCACACCAACGAGTGGGGCATCTCCCAATTCCCCGCGACGCTCGGCCACGAAGTGATCGGGCGCGTCAGCGCGCTCGGCCCGGGCACGAAGGGGCTGAACGTCGGCCAGCGCGTCGGCGTCGGGTGGTACTCGGGCAGCGACATGCATTGCCGCCAGTGCATGTCCGGCCGCCATCACCTCTGCCCGCAGGGGCAGGCGACGATCATCGGCCACCGCGGCGGGTTCGCGTCGCACGTCCGCGCGCACTGGGCGTGGACGATCCCGCTGCCGGAGAAGCTCAGCTTCGCCGACGCCGGCCCGCTGCTGTGCGGCGGGATCACCGTCTTCAATCCGCTCGCCATGCACGCCAAACCCACCGACCGCGTCGGCGTGATCGGCATCGGCGGGCTGGGGCACATGGCCGTCAAGTTCGCCGCCGCGTACGGCTGCGACGTCACGGCGTTCACGTCGAGCGAAAGCAAGTTCGACGAAGCGAAAGGCTTCGGCGCGAATCACGTCGTTTCGAGCAAAGACTCCGTCGCGATCAAGAAGCTCGCGGGCACGCTCGACCTGCTGATCAGCACCGTGAACGTGCCGCTGGATTGGGATGCGATGATCGCTGCGCTCGCGCCGGGCGGCAGGTTGCACGTCGTCGGCGCGGTGCTCCAGCCGATTCCCGTTTCGGCGTTCGCGCTGATCCTCGGGCAGCGCGCGGTTTCCGGCTCCCCGACCGGCTCGCCGGTCGACATCGCAACGATGCTCGACTTCGCCGCGCGTCACGCCATCGCGCCGCAGACCGAGCATTTCCCGATGAGCCGGATCAACGAAGCGTTCGCCCGACTGGAATCCGGCAAGGCGCGCTACCGCATCGTGCTCGACGCGGATTTCTGAAAAACGGACACGATCATCAGGGGAGAGCTCACAAATCGCGTTGACGGACCAGGCTATGGCGGAGAAAGCTTCGCCGGGCTAGCCGGCGGGGCGCAGTGCGCTAAGACTTCGCTACTTCGACCGAAAACCTCAACATTTCGCTGGACATAGGACGATAACTTGACGACAATCCCGGCTCATCGGATCGGGACAACGGGGGAGGAAAATGCTCACCGGCGCACACTGCGCGGGTGGGATTGAGAGGAGAGGACCAAATGTCCGCAGCTTCGATCAAACGTTTCGCCGCCGTCGCGCTTGCCGCGGCGGGTGTGGCGGGCCTGGCCGGTTCGACCGCCAGCGCCGCGCCGTTCCTGACCGCACGCCTGCTGGGTTCGACCAGCGCCGGCGGGCCGTTCACCTCCAGCGTGAGCGCCTCGGCCGGTTCGACGGTCTTCTACCAGGTGCAGATCACCCTGGCCCCCCAGGGCACGAGCAACGCCCAGACCGGCACGTCGATCGTGAACTGGGTGCCGTCCAACGGCAGCACCAGCCCGACGGCGGGCCTGCAGTCGCTGCTGTTCAGCCTGACGCAGAGCTCGGGCGACGGCCTGCAGACCAACTTCTCCACCGGCGCCGCGGGCACCAGCACCGGCGGCGGCACGTGGGGCGCGGGCGTCGGCTCGACCACCGGCACGCCGACCGCACGCGGCAACGGCAACAACAACCTGATCAACGTCCGCCTGTTCCGCGAGAGCGGCAACTTCGACGGCGTGGCGGGCACCCCGGTCGCCACCGGCGAAGCCACGGGCTCGGAGTCGCTCGAGACCCTGACCATCGCCACCGGCAGCTTCACAGTCGCCTCGGGCAGCGGCTCGGGCACGGTGAACCTGGACCTGACCGGCTTCACCGCCGGGCAGATCATCGCCGCGATCCGCTGGCGTGACGCGGGCAACACGTCGAGCATCAACTTGAACCACACGACCAATGCGCAAAACGCCAGCGTGACGGCGGGCGACCCGATCATCGCCTTCCAGCCGCTGCAGCTGGTGCCCGAACCGGCCACCCTCGGCCTGCTCGGCGTCGCCGGCCTCGGGCTGCTCGCCCGACGCCGCCGCGCGTAAGGGCGCGCGATGTTCGTCCGAAATTCACGCCGGCGGGCGGCCGATCGGCTGCCCGCCGGCTGTGTTGAATCGAGATCGCAATTCCAGTTCCCCTATCAATTTAGTCGGCCATGCGCTTGCAGGTTTTCCGTTGTTTCTGCATGAGAAGTCGGTATGCTTTCGCAACAGAGGGTGAGGCCGCTGCGCATATCTCCGGCTCCCCTGCTTGTTATCGATAGCTGCGTTTGTCACATTCGCGCGAACGTTCAAAGCGCTTCGGTTAAGGGTTGAAGTTTTCAATACAGGGATCGAATCCGCGCCGGCCGTTCGGTTGTGCGCGTCGTGACGTTCGATGGTCCACCAGGTCCACACATCTCAGACGAGGAAGAGAAATGACTGACCGCGCAAAAGTGCGTCTCGTTCTCGCGGCGGCCGCCGCGGCGTCCACGCTCATCGCGTCCAAGGGTTCGGCCCAGGTTCTCTATGAGCCGTTCAGTTACGGCAACAACGCCGTGCTGGATTCCGGTTCGAACGTTTCGACGTCCGGCACGACTTGGAACGCGCGCGGCACGCAGGCGGCTGACATCACGACGGTCACGGGCAGCCTTGGTGCGGCGACGGTCGGCACCGTCCCGCCGCTGCCGGGCTCCATCGGCAGGCTCGTGCAGTTTCCGAACACCACCACGGGGCTGAATCGCGTCGCCGACATCAACTTCGGCCAGACGTTCACGACGCCCGGCGACTACTACTACTCTCTGACGCTGAAGGCGCCCTCGACGCTGACGACCGGCGCCGCCGCGGTCGTCGCCGGCTTTTCGAACTTCTCCATCGCGACGCCTGCCACACCCGGTCTCATGCCCGCCGGGTTGCGCGTGACCTCGACGGCAACGAACTTCCAGCTGGGCATGGCGAGCGGCGGCCAGAACGCGACGTCGGCGACGTTATTCAATCCCGGCGACACCGTCTTCGTCGTCGCCCGCTACACGATCGTCGCGGGCAATAGCCCGAACAACGACCAGGTCGCGCTTTGGATCAATCCGACGAGCGGATTTGGTGACAACAATGCCATCCCCGCGCCCACGCTTTCGTTCACGCACACCGCGAGCGACGCCGTCGACGCAGTCCTGAACAATCCGATGCTCGCCGGGTTCATCCTGCAAACGAGGAGTTCGGCGGCGGGATTTCAGTTCGACGAGCTGCGCGTCGACAAGACGTGGGCCGGCGTCACGCCCAACGGCAACCTCCAATACACCTGGAACACGACCAGCGGCGGTAACATCTCCGACACGACTTGGAATAAGCTGGGTGGCGCGCCGTCCAATTCACCCAACGGCGCAGGACACGTTGCCAACTTCGGATCCGGCATCACCACCGGCAGCAGCTTCACCTCGGCCGGCGAAACGCTCGACACCATCGCGTTCACCAACACCGGCAGCCTGACCGTCAACGGCACCGGCCTGACGATGCAGACGCCGGCGGCGAATGTCGCGCCTGGGTCGCCGCAGGGCGCGGCGCAGATCGTCGCGTACTCCGGCACCCACACGATCAGTGCCCCCCTCACGATGGGTAGCGACCTGTCCATCAAGACCCAGGGCGCCACCACCTCCGTCACCCTCGGCAACACGGTCACCGGCACCAAGTCGCTTGGCGTTTACGGCACCGGCACCGTGAAGCTCGGCGCGAGCAACCTGATCGACGACGCCGCCAGCCTCGAGGTCCGCTCCGGCACGTTCAACCTCAACACGAACAGCGAGACGGTCGGCAAGGTGTTGCTCGGCACGAGCCATCCGAACAACGGCTCGGCCATTGGCGTCGGCGTCACCTACAACGGCGACCTCGCGTCGGGCACGATCAGCAACGGCACCATTACATCCAACAACTTCGACCTCCGCAGCGGCACGATCAGTGCCGTCGTCGCCGGCACCAACGGCGTCGCGAAAAACGAGTCCGGCGTCGTCACACTGTCCGGGAATAACACCTACACCGGTGACACCGTCGTCAACCAGGGCGTGCTGAAACTCACCGGCACCAACAGCAACCCGATCGCGGCAAAGCTCAACGTTCCCACGTCCGACCGCGGTTCGACGGCGACGCTGCTCATCAGCACCGATAGCAATCTAGGCGCGTCCGGGTCCACGGTGACCTTCACCTCGACCGGCGGCCAGAGCGGCACGCTGCATTTCGGCGACAACATGACGCTCGCCGCCGACCGCAGCGTCGTCGCCAACGCCGCGCTCTCGCGCCTCGCCACCACGACCGGCAAGATCGCCACGCTTAACGCACCGATCAGCGGCACCGGCGGCATCAACGTGACTTATCCGTGGGACCCGACCGTCGTCAGCAGCGGCGATAACTCGCAGGTTAGCCCCGGCCCTGTCCACGCCGGTGCATGGTCCACCATCGGCGGCACGGTCGTCCTCAACAGCACCAACAACACTTACCCCGGCAACACCACCGTGAGCGGCGGGCGACTGTTGCTGCCGTCCAAGAACAATCTTCCGGCCGGTGTGTTGGGCACCCCGGGCAAGATCGTGACCATCATGCCGCCCGACTTCCCGAACACGAACGGCAACACCACCACCCGCCTCGCCCCGACTTCGATCGGCGGCGTGGTGAGCGTCGCCTACGGCGGGCCGAGCGACTGGACCGATGCGGACGTCGAGACCCTGCGGAACAATACCGTCACGTGGGGAACCTCTGTCACGAACTTCAACACGGCGGCCCCCTCCGGGACGTTCCTCGGTCTGGATACCACCAACGCGACCGGTCCCGTGACGACTGCGCTCACCTTCACGTCCGGCAACTACGGCATCTCCAAGCACGGCGCGGGCACGCTCAACATCAACACCGACATCAGCCTGAGCGGCAACATCCTCGGCGACGGCGGCATCTTTAATCTCACCGGCAACCTGACCAACGCCGGCACCAACGCCGGGATCATCTACACGACCTCCGGCACCACCAACATCAGCGGCAACGTCAACACCGGCGGGGCGGTCCGGGCTTTTGGTGGGACGCTGAACATCACCGGCAACTTGAACAACGGCGGCATCGTCAACGCCGCAGGCGCTACCGTGATCCTCTCGGGCAACAACGGCTACGCCGGCCAGACCCTGATCAGCGGCAACAGCACGCTCATCGCCAAGAGCAGTACGGCGCTGGGCACGACGGCGGGCAACACGTTCGTCAGCGGCGGAAGCGCCGGCGACGCGAACTCGACGCTTCAGATCGACGGCACCGCCGGCCCGCTCACCATCGCCGAGCCGATCGTGATGGAAGGCAAGACGTCCGGCGGCGGCGGCAATCCCACCCCGCACATCAACAACACCGTCGGAAACAACACCCTCACCGGCGCCATCACGCTCGCCACCAGCGGGTCGTGGTACAACATCTCCGCGACCGGCGGGAAGCTCACCATCGCCGGCACCGGCATCAACAACGCCCTCACCGGCGCCACACTGCGGCAGCTCAACTTCCGCGGCGCCGCCGAGGGCGTCGTCACCGCCAACATCACCAACTCCGGCTCCGCCTCCAACTTCGCCATCCAGAAGTTCGACAGCGGAACGTGGACCTTCAGCGGCACCAACTCGTGGACCGGCAATACGACCATCAACACGAACGGCGGTCGCATGCAGTTCACCATCCCCGGGGCGCTGCCCAACTTCGCGACCAGCGGCAAGACCATCGTCAATTCCGGCGGCACGCTCGGCGTGAACGTCGGCGGGGCGGGGGAGTGGGACACGACCACGCTCGGCCAGTTGCTCGGCGCCGCCACCTTCAACGCGGGTTCGGCGATCGCGCTGGACAGCACCAACGCCACCGGCACGTTCACGCATGCCGCGGGCGTCGGCGGGTTGGAAGGCGTGACGAAGCTCGGCGCGGGCACCGTCGCCCTCACCGGCACCAACACCTACACCGGCGGAACGCGCGTCAACGCCGGCACACTGCAGATGAACCGCCTGCACGAGAACAACGCCGTCAACATTCAAGCCGGCACGCTTCAAGTGCTGGATTCCAGCCCGACGCTGCCGAGCTTCCCGTCGGGCCAGAACTCCGCCGTGAGCCGGCCGGGTTCGATGATCACCATCGCCAACGACGGCGGCCCGATGTACTCGCGCGTCTACAACGGCACGCTTGATCTGGGGAACAACGACCTGATCGTCGACTACACGGGCAGTTCGCCCTTCGCCGACGTGCAGGACATGGTCCGATCCGGCTTCAACTTCGGCGACTGGTTCGGCAAAGGCATCACGAGCAGCACGGCCGCCAACCCGCTAAGCAACGGCAACTACGCCTTGGGCGTGGCCGAGAACGGGCAGCTCACCAACCCGTTCGGCGCCGATGACCCGAACGATCCGAACTCACTGAACCCGCAGTTCGACAACCAGACGGTGGACAACACCACCGTGCTCGTGAAGTTCACGCACCGCGTGGACCTCGACCTCAACGGTTTGGTCGACGGCAACGACGCCGCCGTGTTTAACGGTAGCTTCTCCGAGGGCGATGGCGGCGCGACGTGGCAAACGGGAGACGTCGACTACGACGGCGTTTACAGCTCCAACGACGCGGCGATTTTCAACAGCTTTTACGACGAATCGCTGGCCCACCTGCCTGAGCCGGGGGCGATCGGACTCCTTGGCGGGCTCGGCTTGACGATTTTCGGACGTCGCCGCCGAACCTGAGGCCGATTCCCGACGAATAGCTATCGCAGCGTCCCACAGTGCGTAACTTTGGGCGCTGCGATAGCTTGTTTTTTGTTGTAACCTCGCGAAAAGCGGGTTAAACTGTATACACCCGGGCGCGGAGACCCGGGGTAATCCCCCCTGTTCGTTTCATCTTTGTTGGTCCGGAGGGTTTTGAAAATGGCATCGAAGCGGAATCGTGCGTCATTTTATGCGCTCGCCACGGCAGCGCTCGTCTCTAGCAACCAGGCCTTTGCGACCGACTACACGGCCACTGGCACCGGAAACTGGAGCGATACGACCAAATGGACTCCTACCGGTCTCCCCGACGCCGTCGGGGATAGTGCCATTTACAACATCACCGGCAAGGGCAGTGCGACTACGACGCAGGATGCCGGCAGTCGAACCGTCGGAAGACTTGAGATCACGGGCGGCACCACCGAAAACGCCTCGTGGCAAGTCACGCTTGCCGCCGGCAAAAACCTGATCATGGATCAGACCGGCGCCGGGCCGGCCGTCATCACGTGCACGACCACCTCCAACGCGGCCAATCCTGCGCTCATCATCAACAGTGGCGCGGGCCAGATCATCCTGAACGACGACTTGCTGATCAGTAACACCGGCACCGCCCTTCGTTCTGGCGGCTCGATCGAAATCGATTCGCAGTTCATCGGTGGCCACGACATCCACTTCTACAACGTCTCGAACAACATCGCGGCCGGACAGATCGCGCTGCAACGCCTCGGATCCGGCGGGTCGAGCTACAACAACACGTACATCGACAAAGGCGCCGTCACCTACAGCCGCGGTGACCGCTTCTCGCCCAACGCGAACCTGTTCATCACCCTCGGATCTGCCGGCAACGGCGACGCAACGCTCGCTTATGTCGGGGCGACCGGAGTCGGCGGCCAGGAGAACAGCTTCATCGTCGCCGCCAACACCGGCGGCACGACGACGTACGCGACCGCCCCTAATGTCACCGGCAATGTTACCCTGAGGAGCAGCGGGGCCGCCGGACAACGCCTGTCCGACTGGAATCTTCTCGGCGACATCACCTATTCGGTCGGCGGGTCGGGCTTGCTTACGATCGGCGGCGCCATTACCGGCATCGGCGGGGTCACCAAGACCGGGCCCGGCCCGATGCGCGTCATAAGCACCAGCGACTTCCATGGCGGTACGCTGATCTCCACAGGGAACCTGGCCGTTGGGCACAAAGACTTCCTCGACAACGGCTTCGGACAGTATCCGGCGACCGACGGCACGCTCGGCTCGGGCGACGTGACCATGGCCAGCGGAGCGGGCATCCTTCAAATCGAATCCACCCAGGCGGGCATCAACGTCATCGCCAACACCGCCGCCCTCATCAATAACGGTGGCACGGTCCAGCTTGACGGCAGCGTCAACGAAACCGTCGGCGGGCTCGTGCTCGGCGGCGTGACGCAAACGCAGAGCGGTATTTACGGAGCCGTCGGCAGCGGAGCCGCTCACGAGGATTCTCACATCACTGGAACCGGTGTTCTGAACCTGCAGCTCGGCCGAATCCTCAACTGGGACACCAACAAGATCACCGCGGGCGCCGGCGGCGCCGCGCCGTCCGGCAACTGGGACGGCACCACCATCAGCTTCAACACCGATTCGACCGGCGGCGGCGGGGGCACCATCAGCGCCAAGACGCTTTCCACCGACCCGGTCGTCTTCACGGCCGGAGACAACACCCAAGGGACCGGCTCCTACACCGTCAACGTCAGCGGCACGCAAGACGCCGCTTCGCTCAGCGTCGCCCGCGGCAACGTGACGATCTCCGGCGGCACGATCAACAATGCCACCGGCAATTACAATGTTGATAGTGGCGCCACGGCCAAGATCACCTCGACGCTTTCGACCGCCGCGCTCAACAAGACCGGCGCGGGCAAGCTGGTTCTTCCGCGCATCGCGGAGAACCACAGCGTCAACATCGCGGCCGGCACGATCCAGATTGAGGACAGCAGCCCGACGCTGCCGAGCTTCCCCTCCGGGCAGAACTCCAGCGTGAGCCGGCCCGGTTCGATGATCACCATCGCCAACGACGGCGGCCCGCTGTACTCGCGCGTTTACAACGCCACGCTCGACCTGGGCAACAACGACCTGATCATCGACTACACCGGCGCGAGCCCCTTCGCCGACGTGCAGGACATGGTCCGCTCCGGCTTCAACTTCGGCGACTGGCTCGGCAAGGGCATCACCAGCTCGACCGCGGCCAACCCGCTGAGCAACGGCAACTACGCCCTGGGCGTCGCCGAGAACGGTCAGCTCACCAACCCGTTCGGCAGCGAGGATCCCAACGATCCCAACTCGCTCAACCCGCAGTTCGACAACCAGACGGTGGACAACACCACCGTGCTCGTGAAGTTCACCCACCGCGTCGACCTGGACCTCAACGGCCTGGTCGACGGCAACGACGCGGCGATCTTCAACGGGTCGTTCTCCGAAGGCGATTCCGGGGCCACCTGGCAGACCGGCGACGTCGACTACGACGGCACCTGGAGCAGCAACGACGCGGCGATCTTCAACAGCTTCTACGACGAGTCGCTGGCGCACCTGCCCGAGCCCGGTTCGCTGAGCCTGCTGGGCCTGGCGGGGCTGGGTCTGGCCCGCCGCAACCGTCGTGCTCGTAACCGGTAATCTGGGCGAGGTTTGCGTCCGGCGGCGGCCGGTTAAACGGCCGCCGCCGGGGCGCAAAAATCTTCCGCAATTTAATGATGACAACCCCGAAAGAGCGTGTTATAAAGAAGTCGATCACGCGGTCTTTCCCCGGGCTGTAAAAGAGAAAAACTCAGGTCCGTCGAGGGAACAGACACGAACAATCACACGTCGCTCCGGTCGCCGTTGTGCCCGGAGGAGAACAAAGGAGAGGTGCCAACGATGTCCGCAGCTTCGATCAAACGTTTCGCCGCCGTCGCGCTTGCCGCGGCGGGTG
>JADMIO011406787.1_pt1 | contig 29474 bp, 30 predicted proteins | sample 8958161 | NCBI WGS metagenome assembly JADMIO01 (sample SAMN16585339, study PRJNA669376) | soil metagenome | isolation source: Crop rotation soil | place: USA: Cullars Rotation, Alabama | collected 2011 | reverse complement strand
GGGCGCATCTGGCCATCCCTCGGGGACGTCGCGCGCTTCGAACAATTCCACCGCAAACTGCGCGGTGGAATTCTTCGATGCGCTGGCGACTCCCCTCGCCTCCACTATTGCCAGATGCGCCTATGGGCGCATCTGGCCATCCCTCGGGGACGTCGCGCGCATCGAAGAATTCCGCCGCAAACTGCGCGGTGGAATTCTTCGATGCGCTGGCGACTCCCCTCCGCCTCGGCATCTGAGGGATTCGTGTGCCCTGGCGGGTGATTTAGTGGGGGCCCCTCTGCTGTTCGACGAGGTGGCTTGCCGCGCTCGAAGCCGATAGCAAGCGCGTGCTTGTTTGGTCCAAGCGGCGCGCTGGCGCGCTGGCTTGGGGCTCTGCGATACGCTTTGCTTTTCCGTGCTCTTGTTTGAGCGGCGACGGTCGCTTTACTCCTGTACGTATGGGTGTAGCTGGGCTGCCGCTTCTAGCTGCGGGAGGATTCCTGCGTTTGGCATTAGGGTTACTTGGAGCTCTGATGCTTTCAGCAGGTTTTGGATTTCTAGGACTTGGAAGAGGGCGTCGCTTAGGGGTTTGTCGGAGGCTATTTGTTTGAGGGCTGCGCCTACGATGTTGGGGCGCATGGCGGCGGCTTTCGCGAGCTCGGTGGCGGCTTCGCGGTCGGCGGCTGAGCGGATGACGTTTACGCGGTTGTGGCCGTCTTGTTGGATGGCGGCGGTGACTTGGCGTAAGCGGTTCACTACTTTTTGCTCGATCTGCTGGATCATCGTGCTGTCGCGGAAGTGGACTTTGCGGATGTAGACGGAGCCTGTGCGGTAGCCCCACTCTTGCGAGCGCGGGGAAACTTCTTCGCGCACGGCTTGGCTCATGTCGTGGCGCTCTTCGAGCATGCGCTCGAGCTGCATGTTGCTCAGGGAGCGCACCGTGGCGTTCGAGACGTTCGCGCGCAGGGAGCCGCGGGGATCCGCGTTTTTATAGAGGTACGCGACCGGGTCGCTGACCCACATCTCGTACCAAATGCCTATGCCCATCGGCGCGCCTTCCTCGGAGTTCACTGGCAACGAGCGCAAGTAGGTTTGGTCCAGGCGCAGGTCGACTTCGTAGCGGCGACCGAAGAACGGCACGAGCGCGGCGAATGGGCCCATGTGTGCCCACGGCAAGTGCAGGCCCGGCTCGGAGGTCGTCCAGCGGACCTTGCCGAACAGCTCGAACACGATGCACTGGCGCTCCCGAACGATCGCGTAGATGCAAAACACGCGGCCGAGGCGCAGTGCTGCGGGCACGAGGAAGAAGCACGAAAAGAAGCCGATCGCGACGCCGACGAGAAAGCTCATGGCTTGTCCTCCTGCTGCGTGCCGATGACCATCGCGCGCGCACGCTGAAACAGCGGCAAGCGCGCGTTGCGGATGTATGCGCCCAAGACGTTTTCGCCGTGAGCTTTGAGCGCTTGCAGCTGCTCTGCGAGCGCGAGCAGCGGCTGCACTTCCGCCTGAGCGTTGAGCGTTTCGATCTCTACGGCCCGGCGCGACATCACGATCTTCTGGTCGGCCGAAGCTTGCGCCAAGCTCACTTCGCTCGAGACTTGGTTGTGTGCGGTGTTGATCGCTGCCAGCGCCGACTCGACTTCTTGCGGCGGGTCGATGCTGGTGATGAGCGCGGCATCGAGCGACACGCCGTAGCGCGCGGAGGCGGAAGCACACTCGCGATTCATGTGCTCACCTAGATCTCGCAAATGCTTGCGCAGGTCGTTGATCGAGATTTGTTGCGCGATCTCGGCGGCGATGCCTGCAGCTGTCGGCTGCGTGGCCGGCGCGGAGAAATTCGCGATACGGTCGCGCAGCACCGAGATGAAGTAGCCCATGACGTGCGCGATCGGCTGCTTCACGCCGAATAAATACGCGTACAGGTTTCGTTCCGAGACCGTGTAGCGCAGCTGTCCGGTGAGGCCGATGTTCAGCTGGTCTTTGGTCACGGCGTCGAGCACGCGCCCAGCGTCGTTGGCGCTCGGATTCTCGGGATCGAAGCCGATGGAGGCGGTGCCGGTCGCTACGGATGCGCGATGCACGCCTTGCCACGGAAAGCGCCAGTAGAAACCTGGTGGTATCACCCGTACCTGCGGATATACATAACGCTCGCGTTCATCCTGCCGTAGCGTTTGCGCTATCGGATCCTGGAGCGTGGTGCGATCCCCTAAACGTTGCGCGCGACCAAAGATCGTCATCACAGCGCGCTCGTTCGGGGCGACGGTGTAGAAGCCGCCGACCCCGTAACGCACCGCAAACCAGAGCAGGAAACCAAACAAGATGCCGATCGTCATGCCCATCGCTGATCCTCCGCGCGTATCGTAAACGTCAGCTACATGACGAGAACAAGGTCGGTGCCTGCTTCGTACGCAGACACATCACTGTCCCCGCCGTGACGAGGGCTCGTTCCGTCGTTATGCTGCGCTTTGCGTTGTATGCGCCTCGAAGCACATCTTACTACAGGCGATCTGCAAGACCTGCTGTACCAGCTTACGCCTCTTGCCGTTTCGCTCGATCCCGACACGCCGTCGCGACAGCTTTCGATCAGGCCGCCGCGCAAGGTCGAGCTCGTAGACGGGCAAGGCCTGCAGGTCGTCGCCGATCTCCAGCTGAAGTGGGACGTGATCGGGCTTCGGTTTCCGGTCACGTTGCGGCGTGTTTCCTTGCTGCTCGCGCCTTGCGTCGAGCTGATCGAGGGGCAGCCTGCCTTGCTGTTTCGGCCGCAGCTGCAAGAGGCCGACCTGTCGGCGATCCCCGGCATTCTGCGCGACGTGATCCTGGCGCGCATCAACGAGGCGCTCGCCCGTCCCGACGCGCGGATAGCCTGGCGCTTCCTCGAGACGCTCGACTTTCGCTTCCCGCTGCCACCCCAGGTGTTGCCCGCGTTTCAGATGCGGCTCTACGCACGCGACGCCGCAGTGCATGTGGACAAGGGCGTGCTCCGGCTCGCGATCGATTGGGGGCTCACGGCCGAGGCGCCGCAGGCTGTGTAGGCGATAGGCGCAGTCACCTGAAGTCGACGGCCTCCAAATGGCCAAGACGACCGGTTTGCGGTAAGCGTGGTTTCCGGTTCTGTACGACGACTGCCAACCACCAGGAGGCTCCTGATGCTTGCTTCTGATTGCCGCTCACAGCGCCACGCGCTGCAACGTACGCTCTTCTTGGTCGCCGCTGCGCTGTGCGCTTGGACGCTGCAAACCAGCACCGCGCGCGCAGAGACAACGATCGGCGCCGACCTCGACATGCACGTGCCGCTGTCGATCAACAACGTGACGACGGGTGCTGGCTTCGGCATTCGCCTCGGAACTGAGCTGCATTTGCCCTTGATCGCGCTGAACCCTGAGTTCGGGTTTACGTACGCGGAGTTCTCCAAGGACAATCCACCCACTGTCTATCGCGCGATCGCGGGCGCACGCCTCGGCATCGGCGAGCTGATCCGCTTCGGCGTGCTCGCGCACGTGGGCTTCGGCTACGTGAACTGGAAGCCGGCCCCGGACAACTACAGTCACAGCGGGCTGACGTACGACGCCGGCATTTTCCTGGAATTCACGGCGATCCCGCTGCTGAATGTGGGCGTGCACGGCATCTACAACCGCATGGCCGCGGACGACGATCAGACCGAGACGTTGCATTGGCTTTCGATTGGCCTGCACGCGACAATTGTGTTTTGAGCGCGCCGCTTGTCAGGGTTTACGACGCGGCCTAAGAAACCTCGATGACCCCTACCCGTGAAGCAGCATGAGCCGTAAACACCGTTCAACAGAGCCTCCCGATCCAGACGCGCTGTTCGAAGCACGTTCAGAAGAGCAGATCCGAGAAGCGGAGGACCACGTTCGCGGCATCCTGCGCTTCTTCGGAGAAGACCCCGATCGCGAAGGTCTGCAAGAGACGCCGTCGCGCGTGGTGCGCGCGTACAGCGAGCACTTCAGCGGCTACGGCCAGGACCCGGGCGAGTATCTGCAAAAGACCTTCGAAGAAGTCGAAGGTTACGACGAGCTCGTCCTGGTGAGCGACATCGAGGTGTTCAGCCACTGCGAGCACCACATGGTGCCGTTCGTCGGAAAGGCGCACGTCGCGTACATTCCGGATGGGCGCGTGGTGGGCTTGAGCAAGCTGGCGCGCGTGGTGGATGTGTTCGCGAAGCGCTTGCAGGTGCAAGAGAAGCTGACGACGCAGATCGCCGGTGCGATCCAGCAGCACTTGGCGCCTCAGGGCGTGGCGGTGATCATGCAGTGCCAGCACTTTTGTATGTGCTACCGCGGCGTGAAGAAGCCGGGCTCCTGGACCACCACGAGCAAGCTGCATGGCATCTTCCTCGCGGACGCAGCTTCGCGCATGGAGCTGTTCACGCTGATCGGCTTGCGCCGGCAGATCTCGAGCCAGAGCTAGTTGCAGCTATGAGCGGCGGGAGCGTCGGCGCGGTCGATATCGGGACGAACTCGGTGCGCCTCCTGATCTTGGATGAGGCTGGCGCGACGCTCGAGCGTGAGATGGTGATCACGCAGCTCGGCCAAGGCGTGGACAAAGCGGGAACGCTGCGCGAAGACGCCATCGCGCGCACGACTGATGTTCTGCGCGAGTACCGCACGCTGCTCGACAAACATCGCGTCGCACGCGTGCGCGCGACAGCGACGAGCGCGGCGCGTGATGCGTCGAACCGCGACCAGTTCTTCGAGGCGGCGGTAGCTGCGCTGGGAACGAGGCCGGAGCTGCTGTCCGGCGAAGACGAAGCCGCCCTCTCCTTCCAAGGTGCAACGACGGGGCTCGCTCCCGAGCGGGGTCCGTTTCTGGTGGTGGATATCGGCGGCGGGTCGACCGAATTTGTGTTGGGCCAGCGTGCGCCCGAAGCATTGACGTCGGTCGCCATGGGCTCGGTGCGGATGACCGAGCGCTTCATCCATTCTGATCCGCCAACGGCTGCAGAGCTCGAGGCGTGCGCTGCAGGTGCGCGCGACATCGTCGGCGATGTGATGAAGCGTGTGCCCGCGTCACGCGCGCGCTTGTTGATCGGCGTCGCGGGCACGGTCACGAGCTTGGCGAGCTTGGCCAAGGGTGCCATGCACTACGATCCCGCCGTGACGCATCACAGCCGCCTGCGCCGGAGCGTGGTCGCTGGGTTGCGAGATCGCTTGGCCGCAGTGAACGTCGCAGAGCGGCGGCAGCTGCTCGCCACGCCGAAGCGTGCGGAGGTCTTGGTCGCCGGCGCGGTGATCGTGCACACGATCATGGAAGAGCTGGGCTTTGAGGAGCTGATGGTCAGCGAATCCGACATTCTGGACGGGCTCGCTGCGTCGCTGCGCGTGGCCTGATTTGGTCAGCGCGTTGAATCTTCGGGCAATGTGACGCAAGCGCTCTTGAGTCCGGCGCGATTTGCGCGCAGCGTCGTGGCCATACTGCGAGAGGTGCGAGCCATGCGAGCCAAACCAACCTGTATGTGCGCGCTCGGGGTCATGCTTGTTGGCCCTGTTGCGGCTTGTACGAGCCCAGATGTGCCGAGCACGGTCGATGCCGCGCCGGTAGTCGGACGCCTGCAAACGCGCGCGGGGCTGACCGACCTGACGGTGCGTTCCTTCGCGGACGGCCCCGACGCTGTGCCGACCAACTCGTATGCGCGCGTCGTCGCGGACATCGCACCGAGCGTTCGCCACGATTCCGAGAGCGACGAACGGAGCAAGCGCTCCGATGCAGACTTCACGGACAAACACGCTTTCTGAAGCCGCCGCCCGGAGCTGCTAAGCCTGCCGCTGTCAGCTGCGACGCGTCAGGGGCTCGGAGAGCTCGCTCGAGCCGAAGCTGATCAGCTCCACGATGACCGTCGAAAGTCGGTAGCGCTGGAGCACACCCGCAGGCAACTCCGCCGCGCCGCGGATTTCGCCGATGCACTGCTCGGCGCCGCACTCGCAGGGGAACGGCGACTGCATGCGCCACTCGGTCGCGGGGTAAAAGAAGGTCAGCTCTTCGCCCGCGCTGATCGGGCGCAGCGTGACCACTTGCTTCGCCCGCACGTCGACGAAAAGGTTGGGATCGCAGCTGTGGTTGAGGTACCGCAAGTAACTGGGCAGCGGCTCTGCATGCTCGTGCACGCCGATCTGGATGCTGTGGCGCCACGGCTGGCTGCGGCTCGGGCTGAACTGCATCGCAGCCAGCACGCGCTGCGCGGACAATGCGCGCTTGGCGAAGACTCCCATGCCTACTGCGTTTTCGACCAACTCGTAGTCAACGGCGTCTTGCAGAGTCACGCACTCGTCCTTTCGCAGTTGGCCGCACGATAACGGATTTCGAGGCGACTCAGCTTAAATCTTAGTGCTTGCGTTCAGACTGTCGGAGCAACTGGGCGCGACACTTACAGCCCGGAGGCGTGTGTCAGATCAAAACTCGATGCCGCGTTGCGCTCGAATGCCCGCTTTGTACGCGTGTTTGACCATCTTCATCTCTGTCACCGTGTCCGCGATCTCGATTAGCTCGGGACGCGCGCCGCGGCCGGTCACACACACGTGCAGATCGGAAGGACGCGCGCTCAAGGTCTGCACCACGAGGTCGACAGGGAGATAGTCGTAATCGACGACGATGTTGAGCTCGTCCAACACGATGAGTTGGTATGCCGGCTCCTCGGCTCGACAGCGCTCGATCAGCTGCTCTACGAGCGCGAAGCCTTCGCGGGCGGACTGCATGTCCGCCTGGCGGTTTTGCGTCTCCCAGGTGAAGCCGTCGCCGACGATGAAGTGGTCGATGCTCTCGAACTGCTTGAAGGCCGCGGCTTCACCCGTCTTCCACTTGCCTTTGGTGAACTGCACGACGGCCACGCGCATGCCGTTGCCAGCGGCGCGAAACGCCATGCCGAAGCCAGCCGTGCTCTTGCCTTTGCCGTCGCCGGTGTTGACGATGAGCAGGCCTTTTCTCTCGCGACGCGCGCGCACTTCGGCGTCGTGCTTGGCCTTTACTTCCTGCATGCGCAGGCGATGCGCTTCGTCTTTCTGTGCATCCGAGTCGTCTGTCATTGGGGCTCTCCTAGTGCGAGTGCGCGCAGCTTGGCGCAGTCGAGGTAGCGCTGCACGTGGTCGGCCAGCTGCTCGTAAGGGTCGGGCTGCTCGGCCTGTGTGCTGGCCGCTGGCAGACCGCGACGCGCACGCAGGTACCGCAGCAAGAGATCTCGCGCATCTTGCGTATCGAACAGGCGATGCAGCATGGTCGCGACCACGTTGCCGCGCGCGTGCCCCTCGGGGCTGCCATCGTCGAGCTGCAGCGCGTGCTCGCCACGCACACCGTGAAGCCGCCCATGATGCAGCACAAAGCCGCTGACGCGCGCGCGCCCGCCAAACGCCTGCAGCTCACCGCTGCACTGCACTGTGCGCTTGGGCTGCTGGTAGCGGGTGGTATGCGGGAGGATCCCGAGCGCTTGCAGCAGCGGCTCGTCGCTCTCGACGTGCTCGGGATCTTCGATGCGCTCGCCCAGGATCTGAGCGCCACCGCAGATGCCGAGGAGCGGCTTGTCTGAAGCGGCGCGCTCGAGCAACGCCTGTGCGAGCCCTTGCTTGCGCACAAACGCCAGATCGTACGCCGTCGCTTTACTGCCGGGGAGAATCACCAGATCCGCTTCCAGCAGCTCGCGCGGCTCCGCAGTCAGCCGCACCATGACGCCCGGCTCGCGCGAGAGCGGCAGCACATCCTCGAAGTTTGCGAGACAGGGAGTGTCCAGCACCGCGATCTCGATCTCGTCCAGGCGCGCGCGGCGGCGCGAGCGGTAACGCGTCTGCGCGAGGCTGTCCTCGTCGGGCAACCCGAGCTCGCCCATGTGCGGCACCACGCCGAGCACGGGCAGCCCCGTCCTTGCTTCGAGGAACTGCAGACCATCTTGCAGCAGGCTCACGTCGCCACGGAACTTGTTGATCACGATGCCGCACATGCGCGCGCGCACATCGTCCGGCAAGAGCTCGAGCGTGCCGATGATCGAGGCGAACACACCTCCACGATCGATGTCGGCCACCAGGATCGCGCGGGCATCCGCGCAGCGCACGGCGGCGAGATTCGCGACGTCGTGGGCATGCAGGTTGACCTCCGCCGGGCTGCCCGCGCCTTCGAGGACGACCAGGTCGTGCTGGCTGCGCAAGCGCGCGAGCGCGGACTCGACCGCGCCGAGGATCTGGCCGCGCTGATTCCACAGCTCGCGATACCGAAAACTGCCCTGGGAGATGCCTCGCAAGATGAGCTGGGAGCGCATGTCAGGCTCGGGCTTGAGCAGCACGGGGTTGTGGTCCACGCACGGCGCGACGCCGGCTGCGATGGCTTGCACGGCCTGCGCCACACCGATCTCGCCGCCGTCCGCGCACACGAAGGCATTGCGCGCCATGTTTTGCGCTTTGAAGGGCGCGACCTTGAGGCCATCGCGCGCGAACACGCGACACAGCGCCGCGACGAGCGTGCTCTTGCCGGCATCCGAGCTGGTGCCGAAGACCATCAACGTTCCGCTCATGCCATGCCCCGCTCCGCTTCGAGTGCCGCTAACAGCTGCAAGCGCCGGTCGGTCGCACAGCCCGCGATGCGCACGTAGTCCGGACAGCCGAACGAGGCGCAGCTGCGCACCGCGATGGCGTGCCGGGCGAGCAGGCGCTTGCGAAATTGATCGGCCGCGCCGACGTGCATCACGAAGTAGGTGGTCGTGCTGGGGACCACGCGATAGCCCAGCTCGCGACATGCGTCTGCGAGGGCCGCGCACTGCTCGAGCATGAGCGCGCGCGCTCGTGCGACGTACGCGTGCTGGGCGCACGCTTCGACGATGGCAGCCTCGGCGAGCGCGCTCACCATCCAGCTTGGACGCTGGGCGTTGAGCCGCGCGATGTTCGCCGCGGAGCTCACGGCATAGCCCGCCCGCAGGCCCGGCATGGCGTGCTCCTTGGTGAGCGAGCGCACGAGTAGAACGTTGTCCGGGAACTTCAGACCGAGGTCCTCGTGCCGCGTAGACAAGCTCAAGAAGGCCTGGTCGACGATGAAAAAGCACGCGGGATGGGCGCTGCACAGCTCGCGCAGATGCGCGGCAGGCACGCAGCTGCCGTCCGGATTGTTCGGCTGACAGACATAGACAGCTTGCGCGTCGTGCTGCTCGATGGCTCGCGACAGTTGGTTCAGATCGAGCGCCTCTCCCAGCTGCAAGCGGTGCTCCACGCAGAGAACGCCGTACGCGCTCGCCGCGAGGAGCGGCTCGCTGAATGTCGGCGCGACGATGAGAAGCGGGCGCGGGTCGCGCGCGCACAGCGAAATGGCGCTCCAGATCAGCTCCGTGCTGCCGTGGCCGACGACCACTTGCGAGGAGTCCACTTCGCAAAGACCTGCGAGCGCAGCGCGTGCGCCCGCCGCCCATGGCTGCGGATATCTGGCGACGCTGGCGCGCTGAATCGAGGCGAGCACTGCTGGGTGCGGGCCGAGCGGATTGATGTTCACCGACAGATCGAGCACCGCGCGCGCGTCGAGGCCGAGCGCGGATAGCTCGCTCGCGTCGAGGCCACCGTGTACGCGCGCGGGGTCAGTCACGGAGACCTCCCGATTTCGTCGTCACACCTTCCACCATCCGCGCTGCGCGTCGGTCAGCCAAGCTGCCCTCCGCGCCAGGCGCACACGCACGCGGCGAGCGCGAACGCGAGGATCCCGGTGCGGCGCGTCAACGCGAGCGCGCGCGTCAGATCGAGGCGTGCCGGTGCCGGCAGCTCGGCGCCCAACACGTACGTGCCGGGCTTGTCGAGGCGTACTCCGAGTAGGCCCGAGGCCATCGCCATCGGATGGCCACCGTTCGGGCTGGGAGTGCGTGCGCGATCTGCGCGCCAAGTGCGCAGCCCGCGCCCGAGGTCCAGCCGCTGCGAGCGGCGAAGCGTCGCTGCAGCCAACAGCAGCAGAAGCGTGCTGATGCGCGCGGGCACGTAGTTGAGCACGTCGTCCAGGCGCGCGGCCGCTTTCCCCAGCCATTCGTAGCGGCCGCGGTAGCCGATCATCGCGTCGAGGGTGTTGACACCGCGGTACAGCACCGCGCATGGCAAGCCGCCGATGCACAGGTAGAAGAGCGGCGCGATGACACTGTCCGAGAGGTTTTCCGCGAGCGACTCGACCGCACCGTTGATCAGCGCTGGCTCGTCGAGCTGCGCGGCGTCTCGGCTGCACAGCCAGCTCAACTGTGCACGCGCCTCGGGCAGCCCGCGCTCCAGTGCCGCTCCCAGCTGCCGCGCTGCGTCGAGCAAGCCGTACAAGCACACGCAGGCGTAGACGACGACAACTTGCAGCCCGATCACGCCCGGCCGGAACGACAGCGCGCTCCGCAGCACGAGCCACACGCCGAGCGCAGCGAGGCAGGGCAAGCCAAGCGCCAGCGCCAAGCCCGAGCCGAACGCAGGCCCGCGCGGCTCGGTGGGCGCGCGATCGATGACGTGCTGAGCGACGCGGCCAAACCACGCGACAGGGTGCCACGCGCTGGGCAATCGAACCCAGACATCCATCAGCGCCGCACACCCGAGGGCGAGCAGGCCCGGGTAAAGTGCCGCCTCCACGCGTCGGACCATGCTGGCACCAGGTACAGGAGTCAAGCCTGGCCCGCTTGACAGCGCACAGCGCGTGACGCAGCGTCGGCGACCATTTTATGCTCGAGTCATCCATACCGCGCGCGCGCGAGCGCCGAACGCTCCTGGTGGGCGGTGGCGTCCGCTGTGGCAAGAGCGCGTTCGCGCTCGAGATTGCGAATGATCTCGGTCCGCGGCGCGCGTTCATCGCAACGGCGCAGGCGTTCGATGCAGAGATGTCCGAGCGCATTCGCGCGCATCGGCTCGAACGCGGCAGCGAGTGGACGACGCTGGAGGAGCCGCTTGCGCTGCCGGAGGCGCTGCGCGCGGCTGCCGAGCAGGCGGATGTGGTGGTGATCGACTGCCTCACGCTGTGGCTCTCGAACTTGATTCTGCGCGATGACAGCGACGACAGCGTGGCGCGTCAGGTCGAAGAACTGGCCGCCGAGCTGCGCGAAAGGCGTTGTCACGTGGTCATGGTGAGCAACGAGGTGGGCATGGGGCTCGTGCCAGACAACGCGCTCGGGCGGCGTTTCCGTGACTGCGCGGGCCGCACGCATCAGCGCCTTGCCAGGGAGTGCAGCGAGGTCTACGTGGGGGTGCTCGGTTGCATCTTACGGCTGCGGCCCGGTCCAATTGAGCTGGTCACCAGAGGTTGAGGGAATATGAGATTGGAAGAGCTGCGAGCGCGCATTACGCCCCCGGACCGCGAGATCGCCGAGCGCGTTCAGAAGCGACTCGACAACAAGACCAAGCCGCGCCGCAGCTTAGGGCGGCTGGAGCAGCTGGCGTGTCAGTACGCGGCTATCGTCGGGAGCGACGCACCGCAGCTGCCGCGAAAGGCCGTCGTCGTGATGGGCGCAGATCACGGCGTCGCGCGTCGCGGCGTGAGCGCGTATCCGCAAGAGGTCACCGCCCAGATGCTGCTGAACTTTGCCGCCGGTGGCGCAGCGATCAACGTGCTGGCGCGTCACGCCGGCGCGCGCGTGCTGGTCGTGGACATGGGCGTGGCGACGCCCGTTGCCGCTGACAGCGTCATCGATGCGCGCATCGGCGCGGGCACGGCTGACTTCACAGAGCAGCCGGCGATGACGCGCGACCAAGCCGAGCGCGCGCTTCAAACCGGCATCGAGCTCGCAGGGAAGCTGAAGCGTGATGGCATCGACGTGGTCGGGCTCGGCGAGATGGGCATCGGCAACACCACGTCGGCGAGCGCGCTCACCGCGGTGTTGACGAACATGCCAGTGGAAGAAGTGACTGGCTTTGGCACGGGCATCGACGAGGCCGCGCGGCAGCGCAAGGTGCAGCTGATCCGTGAGGCTTTGACGCGCCACGGTTATCAAGACAAGCAGGTGCAGCACGATGCGCTGGCTGTGCTCGCAGCCGTTGGCGGCTTCGAGATCGCTGGCCTCGCGGGGCTGGTGCTGGGAGCGGCGCAGCAGCGTATGGCGGTGGTGCTCGACGGCTTCATCGCATCCGTCGGTGCATTGGTCGCCGTGCGTTTGGTCCCCGCCGCGCGCGAATACCTGCTGCCTTCGCACCGCTCGGTCGAAGCGGGACACCGCGCAGTGTTGCGCGCGCTCGAGGTGCAGCCGGTGCTCGAGCTGGACATGCGGCTCGGCGAAGGCACTGGCGCTGCGCTGTCGATGAGCTTGCTCGATGCCGCACTGCGGATCCTCGAAGAGATGGCGACCTTCGACGACGCGAAAGTCACGGACAGCGGCGCGTGAGCCGCATCCTGCGCCCGTTTTTGATCGCCGTGGCATTCGGCACCCGCATTCCAGTGCAGCTGGGAGCGGTGGAGTCGCGCGAGCTCGCCGGGAGCCTTGCAGCCATGCCGCTGGTCGGGTTCGCGATCGGGGCTACGAGCTTCGGCTTGTTTCAGCTGTGTGTGCCCGCTTTCGGCGTCACCCTCGCTGCGATTGCATCCGTCAGCTTCTCGGCTTTGATTACGGGTGGGCTGCACCTCGATGGTCTGGCGGATTGGTTTGACGCTCTCGGCGGCGGCCGCGGCAATCGCGAGCGCATGCTGGAAATCATGAAGGACTCGCGCATCGGCGCGCACGGCGCGACAGCCCTGCTGATTTTGCTCTTGGCGAAGGTCGCAGCGCTCGCCGAGCTAGCGTCCGCACAGCGCATCGTCGCACTGTGCGCTGCGCCTGCCGCAGCGCGTCTGAGCACGGTCTGGTTGCTGTACAGCTTGCCAGCCGCACGTCAGGACGGGCTCGGGCGCGGCATGGGCGCGGAGCTGACGCGCGCGCATGCGTTGCTCGCTTGCCTGTGTTTCGTGCTCGTCAGCTGCTGGCTCGGTCCGGCGCTGATTTGGCCGACATTTTTCGCCGCCATGGCGACGGTGGCGCTGGGTTGGCAGGCCAAAGCGCGGCTCGGCGGTGTCACAGGCGATGTGTGCGGGGCGAACATCGAGATCGCGGAGCTGGCTTTTCTGCTGACGTGCCGGGCACAGATGGCGTGAATCGACCGCCACGTGCATAGTATGCGGCGCAATGGCAATGCGAACGGGAACGGGCCTGCGCTGGTGAACGGAGCGCCTTTCGACCCGCATATCGGGCGTGTGCTCGCCGGGCAGTATCGCGTGGAAGCGTTGCTGGGTCGCGGCGGCATGGGTGCGGTGTACCGCGGCTATCAGCTGTCGGTGGGCCGTCCGGTCGCGATCAAGCTGATCAGCACGGGCTTGCCCGATCCGTCGCAGTCGTTGCAGCGCTTTCGCCGCGAAGCCGAAGCGACCGGTCGGCTCAACCATCCGAACACGATTCGACTGTTCGACTTCGGCCTGACCGACCACGGCGAAGTGTACATGGTGATGGAGCTGCTCGAAGGCTGCGACCTTTCGGTGCGCCTGCAGCACGGAGCGCTGCCGCCGTCAGAGGCGTTCCACATCTTGCGGCAGATGCTGTCAGCGCTGAGCGAGGCGCACGCGTGCGGCATCGTTCATCGCGACCTCAAGCCCGGCAATGTGTTTTTGTCCTATGTGCAGGGCGATCCGAGCTTTGTAAAAGTGATGGACTTCGGCATCGCAGGCATGGACGAAGGCCGGGCGGCGCAAAAGCTCACCGTCACGGGCGCGGTCATGGGCACGCCGGCGTATATGTCTCCCGAGCAAGCGCAGGGCAAAGCCGTTGACGCGCGCAGTGACTTGTACTCGTGCGGCGTGGTGCTGTTCGAGATGCTGGCGGGGCGCACACCATTCGAAGCGGACTCGCTCGTCGCGATGTTGCTCGCGCACGTGACGCAGCCACCGCTGCGCTTGGAAGCAGCCGGCGTGAGCTTTCCTGGCTTGCCACAAGTGCAGTCGCTCATCGACAGCCTGCTCGCGAAGTCGCCGGCAGGCCGGCCGGCATCGGCCGCGCACGTGCTGGCAGCGATCGATGCGCTGCATCCGCAGACTTTCACCCAGCAGGCGCCAGCGTACAAACACGTGCCGCGCACGACCGAGCCGACGCCGAGCGAGCCGCTCACGCCGCTCGGCTGGGACAACCGCTTGAAGCCATCAGCGGCGACGACGCCGAAGCTCTGGCTGGCAGCGGGCGCGCTCGGCTTGCTGGTGTTGGGCTTGAGCGTGGAGCTGTTCTTGCCGGCAAAGCGCGCGCCCGCGCCGTCCGCAACCGCACGACCTGTGAAGCAGACGGAGACGCAAGCGCAGCCCGCGCTGCGCGTGGAGCCGCTGCCGGTCCAGCCCGCGGAAGCCGCTTCGGCCTCGATGACTGCACGCACGCATACAGACGTGGAGGACGACGCGCTCGGCGAGCACAAGGACACGCTCGCCGATGTGCCCCAGGCCGATGGTTCCGGCGAGGTCGACGACGACGAGGACGCGCCCGCAGCTCGCAGCGGCAAGGCTCGTTCGCGCTCGCGCAGCGCCGCAGCCGCAGCGCGTCGCGCACGCGCCCGAACCTACAAACACTACGGGTCGCACAGAAAAGACGTCGACGAGGTGGCGCGTGCGGGCATCTACGAGCTGCCCGATGTCGACGACGACGTGCTGCGTCGCGCCCCGGCGTTTCCCAGCATGGCCGCGGCCAAGCGCGCGCACGGCAGCGGAAAGATCAGCGCTGCTGCGTACGAAGCGGCCATCAGCAGCTTGAAAGCACGACGTCAGCGGCGCATCGCGATCGAGCAGCAGAATCTCGCTCAGGGCAAGATCACGGCGCAGGAATACGACTGGCGACTCGAGCGCATCGATCAAGAATATCGCGGCGAATGATCGTGACCCGAAGCGCTCGGGGCACGACACGAGCTTGTGTGAAGCTCACACCGGTACTTCTCGCAGTTCTCGCGCTCTCGGCGCACGCGCGCATCGCGCTGGCACAGGTGATCGAGCCGAATGGGTTGGCTGTGCCCTTGGAAGTCCCGAACAGCACAGAGATCACGCTGCAAAAATACTTCGATGGTCGTACTCCGCCGGAGCCGATCGACGCGCTGCATCAGGCGAGCGCCGAGCCTGCGACGTTTTCGCCGCGCTGCGGGTTCGAGGCTGAGCTGGTGTTGAGCCAGTCCTCCGCGCGTGCCGGCCTCGCGTGGTACAACGTGCCAAGCGACCCGAGCGCTGCACCCGACACGATCTACATGATCGTCGAGGAAACGACGCAGACCGGCGCCGTGGTGTCGAGCAGCCAGATCCGCAGCGACCCGCGCTACGCCGGAGGCGCGATAGGTTTTGCGCTCACGAAGAACGGTGGCACGCCGGTCTACTACTCGGAAGCATCGCGCAACGCGACGTGTACGGCCTGCAGCATGCCGGGCTCGTGGAAGCTGATGCTCGCGTACCCGTCGCCGCTCGAAGCGACGACCTACTACCTGGCGTGGGAAGACTGGGAAGGCGCGAACGAAAGCAGCTGGCCCGACGACGGCGACTTCAACGACAAGGTGTTTCGCTTGAGCGGCGTGCGCTGCGCCGGTGGCGGCGAGCCGTGTGACACGGGCGAGCCAGGGGTGTGCGCGCAAGGCCTGACGGGCTGCAGCACCGGAAGCGAGCCGGGCATGTGCCTGCAGCTGGAAGCGGCGAGCGGCGAGGTCTGCGACGGTTTGGACAACGACTGCGATGGTGTGATCGACAACGATAAGCCGTGCGGGACGGAAGGCTCGTGCGTCAACGGAGCCTGCGTGCAAGCCTGCGGTGGCGTGGAGTTTCCCTGTCCGGGCACGCAAGTGTGTAAGGACGGCGAGTGCGTGGATGCGGCGTGCGCGGGCATCGCGTGTCCAGAAGGCCAGCTCTGCCAGGACGGCACCTGCCACGCGCCGTGCGAAGATGTGGTGTGTCCGCTGGGGCAGGTGTGCCGCGCCGGTGTCTGCAAAGATCCCTGTGCTGCTGTGAGCTGCAAGGCCGGAAGCGTGTGTCGGCTCGGCGCGTGTCTGGAGAGCTGCACGTGCAGCGGCTGTCCGGACGGCTTGGCTTGCGACGCAGCGAGCGGCAGCTGCGTGGAAGCAGGCTGCGCTGGAGTCGAGTGCTCAGCTGGCGAGGCTTGCGCGCAGGGGAGCTGCATGGACGCATGCGCGGGCGCGCGTTGCCCGCGGGGCGCCGAGTGTCACGCCGGCAAGTGCGACGAAGCGCAGCAACCGCGGCGCGCCGAAGAGCCTGCGATGGCCCCGGGCCTCGTCTCGCTGAACGACGGCGGCGCCGCTGTCAGCGGCATGGCGAGTAGCGCAATCGCGCAGGCGGGGACGCCGAGTCGGACCACGCGCGCGGCGACGTCCACGGCGGCGAGCGGTTGCGGCTGTCAGCTCGCGCGCGCATCGGGCCTGTCGAGCGCGGCTTCACTCGCACTGAGCGCGCTGTTCGGTCTGACGCTGCGCGCACGCGGCGCGCGACGCCGCACGCGGACCGCCGCTCCGAGCTGCGGCCGAAGGTAAGCGCCGCTGTCCGCGGCAGCGTCTCCCTACTCCATTCGCTCACACGTCTAAACGCACAGAAGATTCAATCTCGCCACACGGCCGGCTCAAGACTAGCCGGCAAGCGTCCGAAAGCCCGGTTGGGAGGCAACGCGAGTGAGCGAACCAGGCGTAATTCGTGTGTTGTTCGTCGACGATGAGCCCCTCGTTCTCCGCGCCCTCAGCCGCATGACCAGCGGCCTGCGCTCCGAATGCGAAGCGACCTTCTGCAATAGCGGCGAAGAAGCGCTCGACTTGATGAGCAAGGCGCCGTTCGATGTGTTGGTGTCGGATATGCGCATGCCGGGCATGGATGGTGCCGCGGTTCTCGCACAAGCCGAGAAGAAGTTCCCCGCCACCGCGCGCATCATCTTGTCGGGCTATTCGCAGTACGAAGCGGCGCTGCGTGCGCTGCCCGTCTGTCATCGCTTTTTGTCCAAGCCGCTGCGCGCCGACGACTTGCGTATGGTGCTGCTGCGAACGGTCGCGCTGCACCGCATGCTCAGCGACCCGGCGCTGCGCGAGCTCGTGGGCGGCGTGAAAGACTTGCCCGCACGGCCGACCGTGTATTTTCAGCTCCGCAGCGCGCTCGCAAATCCAGCCAGCTCCATGCGGCATGTAGCGCGTGTGATCGAGCGCGATGCGGGCATCACCGGAAGGCTCCTCCGCAGCGTGAACAACGCCTTCTTTGCACCTTCGCAGCGCATCACCTCGGTGGAGCAAGCCGTGACGCACCTCGGCACCGAGATGCTCACCGGCCTCGTGCTGTCCCTCGAGTGTTTCGGCAACTTCGAAGACACGCTCACCGAGTGCGCGCTCGTCCCTTCCAGCTTGGAACGCAAAGCGTTCCTGTCTGCCACCATCGCTTCCGAGCTGCTGACCGATCGCACGCAGCGACAAGACGCCTTCTTGAGCGCGTTGCTACACGACAGCGGCTTGCTGCTGGCAGCGGCGCGCCAACCGAAGATGGTGGCCAACGCCGTCCAGCTCGCAAACAAAGAAGGCATCTCGCTGCCGAACGCGGAACGCAAGCTGTGGGGCACGAGCCACGCGGAGATCGGAGCGTACTTGCTCGGGCTGTGGGGTCTGCCGTACACGATCGTCGAAGGCGTGGCGCGCGCGCAAAGCCAAGAACAGCTGCTCGGCTCCGAGATCGACGTGGCGTCTGCGGTGTACATCGCGGTCGCGCTCGCCGAAGCAGCCATGCGCGGCGATCCCAGTGAGGTCGACCTCGACTCGGAGTTTCTCGCGCGCAAGCAGCTGGAAGGCCGACTCCCCGAGCTGATCCAGAAGGTCGAACGAATCATCGGGACAGAGGTCGCGCCCGAGGACGAGACAAAGCCCGCAGCCCAGGTCCACTAAATGTCACCCGCAATCGCGCACCGCGAGAGGCTCGCGCCAGCACGCATTCTGCTAGCGGACGACTCGCGCGCGATCCGCGAGAGCGTCACCGAGATGCTGGGGGACCTGCCCGACGTCCTCGTGACCAGCGTGGAAAACGGAGCACAGGCGCTCAAAGAAGCGGGAACCGGCGACTACTCGCTGCTGATCTCGGACATCGAGATGCCGATCATGAGCGGGATCCAGCTGCTGCGCGTGCTGCGGTCGCAGTTCTATTCCGGCACCGAGCTGCCGGTGATCATGCTCACGCAGCTCGATCACGCCGAGCAAAAGGCGCGTGCATTCGCCGATGGCGCGAACGACTACGTCACCAAGCCCGTCGAGCGCATGGAGCTGATCGCGCGCGCTCGCGCACAGATCGAGCTGCGCGAGCTGCACCGCAAAAACCTCACGAACCAGGCACTCGAGCTCAACGCACACAAGCTGGCCGCGGTCGCGCAGCTGTCGGCGACACTGGCGCACGAGCTCAACACACCGGCGCAGTTTCTCGGCGATAACCTCGCCTTCCTCGCGAACGCGATCCGTCAGCTGAGCCAGCACCTCGACGAGCATCTGAGCGTACCGCTGTCGGAGGAGCTCGCGAGCTTGCGCGCCGAGATTCCAAGTTGCCTGACCGACATGGAAGAAGGCCTGCAGCGGATCGCGAAGCTGGTGCAGACGATCTCCGAGTTCGCGGACGCCAAGTCCCAGCGTCTCGGGCACGTCGACCTCGAGCGCAGCATCGACGCCACCGTCGAGCTGCTGCGGAGCCGCTGGCTGGGCTTGGTCGACATCAGCACCCATCACGGCGCGAACGTCGGTCAGCTGCACTGCTGGCCCCACGAGCTCAAGCACGCGCTGTGGCAGTTGATCGCGCAGGCGATCGACTACGCCAGCGCGCTCAGCACGGACAAGGGTCACGTGCACATCTCGACCTCGCTCGACGAGGATCACGTGCTGATCACCGTGCGCGCACAGAACGGAACGCCGCGACCGGGCGTCAGCGTGCCTCCGACGTCGAAGGAAGTGATCCGCATGCTGCGCGCGGTGTTGCAGCAGCATCGTGCGGACCTGAGCTTCGATCTCACACCCGACGGCGCGCTGATCTCGGTGATCCGACTCGCGACGTGAGCCACGCGCGCGGGAACTTGTTATCCTGCGCGCCTATGCTGGCGAATCGTTTTGTCATGAGACTTGTCGTGTGTGTGGTTATGGTGTCGGCCGCGTGTCGGCCTACCGCGCAGAAGGGCGATGCGCCGGCCACCGCTAATCCGAGCGCGGTGCAGATCCCGGCGCCCGATCGCGCAGCGCCGCAAGCGCCTCCAGCGCCCGCTGCACCTGCCGCGCCCAGCAGCGGCGTGCCGCTCGGCATGAACCTGAGCGCGGTGAACTACTACGCCACGTCGATCCCCTTCGTCGACGTGATGAAGATGGCCGACCCGTTTCTGAGCACCAACGCGCCTGGTACGGGTGCCAAAGACGAGTGGGACACGGAGCTCGCCGACAAGGTTCCGCGCGACGCCGATGGCTATCCGCTCGAAGCGCCGGTCAGCGTTCCGGGTGCCGCTGCACCGCAGATACTCCGCGCATCGGTCGTCGCCACAGTCTATCCTGGCCACTACACCGTGCTCTACGACGGCGAGGGTGAGCTGCAATTTCCCGCATCGCCAGCGCGGATCACGAGCAGCGCTCCGGGCCGCGTCGAGCTGGACGTGCAGAGCGTGCCGGACGGGACGTTGTTCATGTCGATCGTGCGCTCGAGCCGCGGCAACCACGTGCGAAACATTCGCATCTTGCTGCCAGGGATGGAGCAGCGTTACGCGCAGCAGGTGTTTCACCCAACATTTCTGTCACGCCTGAGCGGCGTCGGCGCGCTGCGGTTTATGGACTGGGGAGCGACCAACGGACACAAGCTCAGCCATTGGTCGGAGCGCACACGGCCCGAGATGACGCAAGGCGGCAACAACGGCGTTGCCTATGAATACATGATCGATCTCGCCAATCGTCTCGCCGCCGATGCTTGGATCTGCGTGCCGCACAAGGCCGACGACGCGTACGTCGAGTCACTCGCGGGTTTGATCAAAACGCGGCTCGCGCCCGGACGCAAAGCGTACATCGAGTACTCCAACGAGCTGTGGAACGGCATCTTTCCGCAGGCCAAGTGGGCCTCGGAGCAAGGCTGCAAGGCGGGCTTGAACAAGCTCGGCGCGTACACGGGCAGCTGCGAGGACGACGGCGTGCGTTACTGGGCCGGCATCAAGTGGAACGCGCGGCGCACGGGCGAGATCGTGCAGATCTTCGACCGTGTATTCGCCTCCGACAAAGGGCGCATCGTGCGCGTGATCGCCGGACATGCGCACAACGAGCACTCGAACGAGGTGCTGCTCGATTCCTTTGACGACAAACAGATCAACCGTGCGGCGAATCGCGTCGATGTGCTTGCGATCGCGCCGTACCTCGGCGGCTCGCTCGCGAGCGACCTTGCAGAACAGGGCAAAGCTGGCTCCGTCAGTGTGCCGGAGCTGCTCGACAAGCTCGAAGGACTCGTGCGCACCGACGTCGCAGAGGCCACGCGCAACAACTACAAGATTGCACAACGGCACGGCCTGCGCCTGACTGCATACGAAGGCGGACAACATCTCGTCGCCAACGGAGAAGCCAGTGGCAACGGGGCATTTGTCGACAAACTCATCGCGGCCAATCGAAACCCGCGCATGCGTTCGATCTACACGCGTATGCTAGATGCCTGGTATGACAACAGCGGGCACGGCTTGTTGATGCTGTTCAACTTCGCGGAGACGCCCAACAAGTACGGCGCCTGGGGGCTGTTGGAGAACCAGGAGCAGCCGCTCAGCGCGGCACCCAAATACCAGGCGTTCTTCGATCGCTTGCAACGTCTCACGTCGACCGCAGCGCAGCCCGCTGCAGCCACCAGCGACAAACCCTAGCTTCGCTATGTATCTGCTGACGATGCCAGTGCCGATCTACGTCCAAGGAGGCGAGCGCCTCCTCGCCACGGATTGGCGACGCTCACTGTTATTGTTGCGCGATTCGTTCGACGGCCGCTTCGGTCGGATCCAGGTCGTGGCGCCCGCGCTCGACGCGCGCGGCTCGCACGATCAGTCGCTCGAGCCGATGAGCGACAGCGACGACATCGAGCTGTATCCGTCGTTTCGCGCCGATAACAGCTTGCCCGAGTTCTGGCAGAAGGACGTGCGCATCTGGTACCGCGATGTCGCCTCGCTCGTGGCCCACGCCGATGTCGTGCACTGCGGGTTTTGCGATGTGTACCGCCCGCTCGACTACATCGGTTACTTGTGCGCGCTGCGCGCCGACAAGCCGACGGTGTTCGTACAAGACACCGATCAAGTGCTGCAAGAGGCGGAGCTCAACCGGGACGCGCCGCTGCCGCGACGGCTCTTGAGCTTCGGCTACAGCGAGATCTACGAGAAGTGCGTGCAGTTCGGCGTACGGCACGCGTCGCTGAGCTTGCTCAAAGGCCGCGCGCTGCTCGCGCGCTATGCGTCGCACGCGCGCAACGCGCATAACTTCCACGACACCTCGTATCTGAGCCGCGAGGTGGTTCCGATGGCGCGGCTGGAGCAGCGCACGCAATCCCTCTTGAAAGAGCCGCGTCCCGTGCGACTGGTCTACTGCGGGCGCTTGGAAGCGCGCAAAGGCGTCGACCAGAGCATCGCAGCGGTCGCACACGCGCGCGCGGAGGGAGCGCGCGTGACGTTCGATATCATCGGCGACGGTGCAGAGCGCGCCGCGCTGGAGCGCAAAGTCGCCAGCTTGAAAGTGGGCGACGGCGTGCGCTTTCTGGGCCGTCGCACATACGGCGCGCAGCTCCTGTCGGATCTCGCGAGCTACGATGCGCTACTTTTCACGCCGCTCGCCGAGGACACACCACGGATGATCTTCGACGGCTACGCGGCGGGTCTCCCGCTCGTCGCTTACGGCATCGAATACGTCCGTGAGCGCGAAGTCGAAGACGGCGCAGCCCGCAGCGTTCCGACGCGCGATGTGTCTGCGCTGGCAGGTTTGCTCTGCAACTTGGACCGCGACCGCGGCCAGCTCGCGAAGCTGGCGTTGCGGGCCCACGAAGCAGCGCTTTACCACGCGGCCGACGCCTGGTACCGGCGGCGCGCCGAATGGACGTACGAAGCGGCCGCCAAATATCGTCACGTGCGCTAGCCCGTCTGAGCGGCCGCCTCGCAACAGTCGCAATGCGCGAGTGTTGGCCCTAGACTGCCTGCGGCATGACTGAACCGGAACCGAACCAGCCGCTGGAAAACGCTGCAAAAGTCGAGGGCCGCGCGGATGGGAGCAAGCGCCGCAGCAAGCTGCTGCGCGGCTGCGGCTGCCTCACGTTCCTGCTCGTGATGGGCTTGGGCATTCTGATCATCGGCAACTTCGACGCCACCTCCTGGGCCTCGGCGCTGATCGCGATCGTCATCGGCGTCCTGGTATTCGCGCTTTCTGGCGTAAACGGCGTCTGGGACGACGAAAGCTAGGAGTTAGTGCTAGAACGCGGCCGTGAAGTCCGAGAAGACACCGGCCGAGCGCATCTTTGGATTGGCAGCGGCGAAAGCCGCATTTGCCGCGCGTCCCGACGCGGTTGTGAACATCGCGTATTCGTCGGCGCAACGCTATGCGCTCGCCGACATGTTGCGGAGCGCTGCACGCCGACGCATCGCCTACCGCGAAGTGGAAACCGAAGAGCTGACGCGCATGGCGCAGTCGGTCCATCACGAGGGCGTGTGCTTGCTCGTCAATCCGCGGCCGCTGCCGAAGCCCGCCGAGGTGCTCGACCGCGTGCGTGACGGCGGCCTGTTGCTCGCGCTCGACAGCGTGGAAAACCCGCACAACATCGGCGCGATCTTGCGTAGCGCCGCGTACTTCGGCGTGTGCGGCTTGTTCTACTCCACGGGCGAAGACGAAGCCTCGCTGCCCACAGCGGCGAAGCGCGTCGCTGAGGGCGGCGCGGAATACGTGCCGGTCGTGCACGTGCGGCAGCTCAGCCGCGTGCTGCGCGAGGCGGCCCGCGCCGAGATCGCCGTCATCGGCTGCGACTCACGCGGCGAAGAGGGTCTCGATCAATTCGACTGGCCCGAGCGCGCGCTGCTCGTGCTCGGGCACGAGCAGCGCGGCTTGTCGCCGGAGATTCGGAAGCTGTGTCACACCGCGCTCCGCATCGACGGCCCGGGAAGCGACCACATCGAGTCGCTCAATGTCTCGGTCGCAGCGGGCATCTTCATCGCGAGCTACGCTTACACGCACGGTGCGAGCTGATGCGTTCGCTCCGACCCACGAGCGCGCGCAGGCCAACCAAGGGCGGTGCTGCGCGCGATCGACGCGGGAAGCACAGCGGGCCAGCGCACGGCAAGCGCGACGCGCATGCAGGACCCGAGCACAGCAAGCGCGACGCGCACGCAGGCCCAGCGCAGGGCAAGCGCGGCAAACGCGGCCAACACCTAGAGCCGAAGCGCGGGGCGGCGCACAGTGCGCGAGAGACGCACGCGGGACCTGCTCACGGCAAACGCGGCAGGCACCCCGGCGGCGATACCAGTCGGGACCGCGGCCCCGCGCAGAGCAAGCACACGCAAGGGCGTCATGAAAAACACGTCGGTGCCGGTGCCGGCCACGGAACGACGCGTCAAGCGACGCCTACTGAATCGCGCGTCGATCCCGCTCGCCTCGCGCAAGCCTTGTCCAAGCCCGCCGCTCCGCTGCGCGCGGGCGAGTGGCTCTGGACCACGCGCGAAGGCGCAGAGCGCGACTTGATCGAGGAATTGTTGTGGTTCGGCGACGCCTCGATCCGCCCACGCCTGCTTGCCCCCTCGCTGATCGCGAGCGCTGGCCCTCCCCCACAGCGCGACGGCCGTTTCGACCTGACATTCGCTCGCCAAGGCTTCCGCGTCTCGACCCTGGTGGAAGACGACCAAATCGAGGACCTGACGACCCAGCTCGTGCCGAGCGTGCGCGACACGGTAGCCGGCACCGAGCGCTTCGCGCTGCAGGCGTTCGTGCCCGACAGCGATCGTGGCAACACCGCATCGGCGCGCGCCCAGGCGCTGCGCGAGCTGATCGTACGCGACGTGCCGGAAACGCTCGATGAAGCGCAGCTCCGGCGCGAGGGCGGCCGGCTCGTGCAGCTCTGCGTGTACGATCGCGTCGCCGCTCTGGGCTGCATTGCAGCCGAGCAGGCCCAGTCGCTGTGGCCGGGCGGGCGCGCGCGCATGCGCCTCGGTGGCGATTTCCCGTCTCGTGCCGCGCGCAAGCTCGCGGAAGCCTTCGCCTGGCTTGGCATGTCGCCGGGGAGTGGCGAGCTCTGCGTCGATCTCGGCGCCGCTCCTGGCGGCTGGAGCTGGCTCCTGCTCGAGAAGCGGGCGCGCGTGATCGCCGTCGACCCGGCGCGCATGGACGCGAAACTGATGCGCAATACGCGCCTGCGCCACGTGAAGGGGAACGCGTTCGAATACGAGCCGGAGGAACCGGTCGACTGGCTTTTTTGCGATATGGCCTATCGGCCGCTGGAAGTCGCACAAATGCTGGGGCGCTGGGCGCGCCGACGCCACACACGCTTATTGGTCGCGAATTTCAAGCTGCCCATGAAGCGCAAGGTCGAGATGGTCGAGCGTATTCGCGGGCTCCTCGCGGACAGCGGCTTTACGAGCCTCCGGACGCGTCAGCTCTACCACGACCGCGAAGAGATCACGCTGACGGCTCACGTTCGCTGAGCTTAGCAATTGTACTGTTTCGACCGCGTTGCATGGGCGCACGGCCTCTGATAAGAGTCCGCGCGCCTACGACCTGCTTACACTAAGCAAGGAGGCACCGATGCATGAGCCGTCGAGTGTAATAGAAAATCTATTTGTGTTTGTTCTGGCGAGCTTCCTCGGCTTGGAGTTGATCCGTGGCGTGTCCCGGCTTCTGCATACGCCGCTGATGTCGCTAACCAATGCCATCGCATCGATCGCCATCGTCGGGTCGCTCTTGATCACCGGTCGTCCGCACGAGAGCACGCTGATCACTGTGCTCGGCACCGTGGCCATCGCCTGCTCGTCGATCAATGCAGTCGGCGGATTCCTGATCACCGAGCGCATCCTTAAGATGTTCAAGAAGCGAGGCGAGTAGCCATGACCGAGTCGTCCGACTTGTCATCACTTGTTCAATACGTCTATCTCGGCTCCGCCGCCCTGTTCATCCTCTCGCTGAAGTGGATGGGCCAAGTCAAGACGGCGCGGCGCGGCAACTGGGCCGGCACCGCCGCCATGGTGTTGGCAGTGCTCGGCACGCTGATCGGCGGCGGCATCAGCTCGCAAGGCTTCATGTGGATCGCCCTCGCGATCTTCGTCGGGTCTGCCATTGGTCTGCCGATGGCCATCGTGATGCCGATGACCGCCGTTCCGCAGCGAACAGCGCTCTCGCACGCGTTCGGTGGCTTGGCGGCGGCGCTCGTCGGTGTCGCGGAGTACATCGAGGGCCGCGACCACGGCACCCTTTCGCACTTCACATCCGGCGCGCTCGCAGCGGAGATGCTGCTCGGCTTTCTGACCTTCACGGGCAGCTTGCTCGCGTTCGGTAAGCTGCAAGAGATCATCACCACCAAGGCGGTCGTCTATCCCGGTCGCAACATTGTCAGTTTGGGTACGCTCGCGACGGCCGTCGTGTCGGCCATCTGGTTGGGTGTGGACCCGGACGCGATCGGAGCGTTTTACGCGCTCATCGTCTCGGCCCTCTTGTTCGGCGTGCTCTTGATCATTCCGATCGGCGGCGCGGACATGCCGACCGTGATCGCGATCTTGAACGCGTACGCGGGCTTGTCTGCTTCGGCGATGGGCTTCGTGATGAACAACAAGTTGCTCATCATCGCTGGCGCGCTCGACGGTACGTCGGGCTTGATCCTGTCGATCCTGATGTGCAAGGCCATGAACCGCTCGTTCCTGAACGTGCTGTTCGCAGGCGTAGGTGCAGCGCCCGCAGCGGGTGCAGCTCCGACCTCGCCCACCGGCAAATCGATCGTCGGCTTCAGCATCGAAGATGCGAAGGCCGTGCTCGAAGACACGCGCCTGGTGATCGTGGTGCCCGGCTACGGCATGGCCGTCGCGCAGGCGCAGCACGCGGTGAAAGAGCTCGCAAACGTGCTCGCAGCGCAAGGCACCGACGTGAAGTTCGCTATCCATCCGGTCGCGGGCCGCATGCCGGGCCACATGAACGTGCTGCTGTCAGAAGCGGACGTGCCGTACGATCAGCTCTGGGAGATGGAGCGCGTCAACTCGCTCTTCCCCGAGGCCGATGTCGCGATCGTGCTCGGCGCGAACGACGTCACAAACCCGGCAGCGCGCACCAACAAAGCATCGCCGCTCTATGGCATGCCCATCCTGGACGTCGACAAGGCGCGCACGGTTATCTTCGTGAAGCGCAGCATGAATCCGGGCTTCGCCGGCGTGGACAACGAGCTCTTCTATCTCGATAAGACGATGCTCGTGTTTGGCGACGCGAAGAAGGTCATGACCGAGCTCGTGGCTTCGTTCAAAGAAGGCGCACACTGATCGCAGCCTGCAGCACGCCTAACTCGCGAGATCACTCGCGTTAGGCGTGCTGTCCGCGTGACAGGGCGTGCAACTTACAGCACGCCGACTGTACATCGCGCCAGTGATGCAGTATCCCGAAGAGCAACGCGTTGACGGCGCGACACGCGGCGTTGCCTTCGAGGTGTCATGTCACAAGTTTGGGATTACGTACGACGCAGCGCGGCGCTCGCGCTGGTCTGTGCCGGCTGTTCGGCGGAGACCCCGACATCCCAGAGCCGAGGTGGCGGTGCGACCACGCTGCCTGCAGCTGGTAGCGGCGCGACCGTAGCTCCGCCCGCCGCCAACGGCGGCAGCACCGCGGCCGACCCGCACGTGATCCTGCCCTCGCCAGGCAAGAGCGGCTCGATCGATCCGCCGTCTGGAAGCGGCGCGTGTGAGGTCGTGCAACTCGTCACCGATCCCGTCATCCCCGAGATGATGATCGTCCTCGATCGCTCGGGCAGCATGACCGACGGTGGGCGTTGGGATCCGTCCGTTGCAGCCGTCCGCGGCGTGACGGAAAAGCTCCAGGACAAGATCCACTTCGGCCTCGCGCTGTTCCCGAATCCCGATGCGGCTCCGATGGTGGGGCCGATGGTCGACAACATCACCGACTGCCTGACGATGCCGAACCCCCAAGCGTGCATCCAGCAGTTCAACGCCCAGGACACCGACGAGGTCGCGTGTGCACCGGGCAAGATCTTCGTTCCGGTCGCGGAGAACAGCGCGAAGATGATCGGTAGCGTGCTCGACAAGACGAAGCCCGCGGGGGGAACGCCCACCTCCGACACGCTGCAGCAGATCCTCATGACCTACGGCGCCGACGAGCCCAGCCCCGACATGAAGCCGCACCCGAAGTTCGTGCTGCTCGTGACCGACGGCATGCCCACCTGCCCGACGGGTCACGGCTCGGACACGAACCAAGCCGATATCGATGCGAGCAACGCAGCCGTCGAAGCGCTGGCCGCGAACAACGTGAAGACGTACGTCATCGGCTACGACACCAGCGGCCCGAGCAACGCGATGCTCGCGGCGACGCTCGACGGCTTCGCGCAGCGCGGCGGCACCGGCGACATGATGCACCGCACGGTCGAGGACGAGCAGAGCCTCTTGACCGAGCTCAGCCGCATCACGATGGCGATCGCGAGCTGCAGCTTCGAGCTGAACAGCAAGCCGGAGCGCGCGGATCACGTGCTCGTGCGCCTCGACGGCAAGCAAGTGAACCTGGACGACGGCAACGGCTTTGCGCTCATCGGCGATCGCACCGTGGAGCTACGCGGCGCGAGCTGCAGCACCTACCGCGAAGGCAATCACCTGATCGACGCGCAGGTGCTGTGCGAAGTGGTTCAGCCGCAGTAGCTCACCACCACTCGGCCCTGCGACTCTGCCACGCTGCGGCGGCCAGGACTGCACCACCTATCAGCAGCGCCCACGGCCATACACGCGCCCCTGCATGCATCTCGCTCGTGTCATCGCGGCGCAGACGGGCTTCCTGCACTGCAGCATCCGTGACGGCGCCGGCCATACCCCCTTCGTCGGCCATGGATGCGGCCCGCTCTTGATCGAGCGGCGCACCCAGCTCACGCAGCGACGATCCATGTGTTCGCGAGACGTTACGGGGCGGAACGAAGCATGCTGCGGCCATGGGTGCCTCCTCTGCAGCTCTTGGCTGCAGACCAGGCTGGTGCAGGAGCCGTGCCTAAGCTGTTGGCTGCCAAATCGCCTCAGTCCGCACTGTCGTCGGCGTCAGCCTCGAGCTGCACGGCGAGCTCGGCCGCCGCCACGACCGCGACAGGAAGCCCCCACAGACCAAAGAGCGGAATCGCAAACAGCAGCGCGCAACCGGCACCGAAGCCGAAGACGGCGAGCGCGCTGCGCCGAAACAGCGACAGCCTCTTCCGAAAACCCATGCCGCGCAGCGACAGCGGATAGTCGAGCAAGCTCAGCGCTAGCCACGCGCCGCCTATCAAGAACTGGACGATCGAGATCACGGGCGCCGCGACGGGGACGACGAGCGCTGCGATCCACATGAGCGCCATGAGCGGTCCGAACACCACGAGAAAGCCGAGCTGCGACGTGAGGGCGCAACGCAACTCCGTAAAGAACCCCGCAGCTGGGCGCGGCGGAACTCCGAGGGCGCGCTCGCGCATCAGGACCAAGCGCTCGAGCACCGGCGCACAGATCAGCGGCGTGAGCAGCATCGCGAGCAAGAGCGCGAGCGGCACCATCAGCAAGAAGAGCAGGATGTCTAGCAGGACGGTCCAGCCTCGGCTCGAGTGAGCGAGCGAAGGCGCGAAGTGTGCAGCCAAGAGCGGCAGGTAGTGCAGACCGAGATAGACCGCGACGCCCCACAAGACGAGCGCGAGCAGCCCAGGGATGTACGCCAAGCGCCGCGCTGCCCGGTCCGTCGACAAGAACTGAAACCCGTGCAGGAGGCTTGTTACACCGCTACGCATTGTCATCGCTCAGCATCGATCGACAACGTCAACCGACCTCCAGCCCCCATGCCGCCGCCAGCTGCGTGGCGCGCGCGTGGGCTTCCACGCCGTGCAAGAATAGCGCGCGCTGATGCGCATCGACAAACTGGGATGCGGTCTCGCGGATGCGCTGACAAACCTCCGTGAGCGTGTTGCGCGCTGCGGCGTCGTCACCCAGCGCGGCCAGCGCCAGCGCTTGCGAGACGTACAGATCAGTCTCGGTGTCCGCCTCGTGACCGACGCCTTCCTCCTGCAGCAGCGTACGCGTGATCGATAGCGCCGCTTCGGGCTCTCCGAGCGCGAGGCGCGTGCGCGCGAGCGTCGCCCCACCCCAGCGCTCGGCCGTCGGATAGCCGGAGCTCGCGCAGCGCTGCGCGACCTCGAGCGCGTTTGCAAACGCGCCCTGTCGGTAGTGCAGCTCCGCCGTCAGCGAGAGCGCCTGCAGCGCGAGCGGACGGTCGTGCGAGTGCGTCAGCTCCTCGAGCAAAGGCTCCGCCGCCGCGGAGCGACCACCGCGCAGCGCGAGCCACGCTTGGTTGATCCTTTCCAGCACATTGGGATCCTAAGCTTAGAATTCCACGTGGACAAGTTGTCGC